>Ga0208792_1000182_pt1 | contig 26837 bp, 36 predicted proteins | sample 14_taG_FD_184087 | JGI IMG/M metagenome (GOLD analysis project Ga0208792, IMG submission 184087) | Marine viral communities from the Subarctic Pacific Ocean - 14_ETSP_OMZ_AT15311 metaG (SPAdes) (version 2) | ecosystem: Environmental > Aquatic > Marine > Oceanic | place: Pacific Ocean | collected...
AACATCTTCCGTAACTCTCTTTGCGCCGGCATTAACTGCAGAAGCAGTAGCATCATTAGATAGTCTATTAATTAGTTCATCCATGATTTTAAACTTAGCTACTTTAGCTACTAGATTGTTTGTAGGTCCTTCCATGAAACCTTGAATAAGATCAGCAAACTGACAAAAGCGAAACATCAATAAAGCAACTTTTTTCAAAGTCAAGTTCTCAAAGCATCCAGCTGCTTTTGCGATTACACCTTCAATCGTCTTTTTTAGACCATCTATGCTTAAATCACTTAGGAAATCTTGAATACCAGCAATGGTTTTATTGAAAGCATTTGATACACTATCTGCAAAGCCAGACAGTTGTTTTGCTATATTCTTAACCTTAGTCTTTAGTGCATTAGCTACGTCATCTACAATCTTTAAAATGTTACTCTTAATACCTTGGAGTAATGCAAGAACAGAAAAGTCTACATTCAATAAAGCGTCAAGACTTGATGCCAAAGAAGAAGCAAGACCAATAAGACCAGAAATCTTCGCAAATGCATTTCCAAACGCACCACAAAGACCACCACCAATACTACCAGATAGATTGTTATTGAAGTAATAATCTAATTGGACTAAGGCTTCAGTCGCATCTGCTGTTAGCTTTTGAGGAGTTAATGCTTTCTGTAACTCAGTTGGGTTGTATTGTGTTTGATCTAAGAACTGTGCCACTTCATAAATGTTTAAAGGACCTTGATTAACTCTTTCTGTCAAAGTTGGGTAATTAACTTTTTTAGAAAGTGATTGTAACTTATTTGTGATATCCAAAACTTGAGCAGCATCGTACTTAGCAAGAGGATCATTTTGCAAATCAAGAATAGGAGTAAAATTAGAAATATCATCTATACCCAACCTAGGTTGAACGAAAGCCGATGAATATCTACTTACCAATGGTGTAATTGCTTTACAAGTCATATCTTTTCCTTAGCTCTTAAAACTCATAATTAAGTCTTTTCCAACGTGCCACATCGTCAGGGTCATCAAGATTCACTAGACCTCTTATATCTGGGAAACCTTTTCTATTAATTACCTTATATCTTTCTGTACCTGTCTGCTGGCCATTTCGGACTTTGAGTACTGTATAAGTTGTTCCGACAGTCACAGTCTTTGAAGCTGATTGAGCAGCAATCAAATCAAATTCTGCATACTTACCTTCATAATTAGGTCCAAAGTTATAACCATCAATGAATGTATTACTTTTGCTATAATCTGGTATTACAGAAGCAGGTTCTGGATCTGCGGTCTCTTCTACTACTGGAGCAGGTGCTGGTCGTGGTGGTGGTGCGACAGTAGGCTCGGCATCATCAACAAGGTAATTAGTAATTGTAGTTGGTGCTGATCTAACAGTAGGTCCGCCACCAGATGGTTGTTTTGCCGGCACTGCTGGTAAACTAGGGACTATTGCGACTTCATCTGTTGCTGTTGCATAACTTTCTTTAGCTGTAGCTTTACCAGATTGTACAAAAGTTTTAGTTCCGTCTATATTAACATTACCATCACCGCCCTTTAAATCAATTCTAGGGGAATCATAAGTAATCTTTGATGCACCTTTAAATGCTATCTCACCTTGTGTTTCTTCATCATCAAGGTTAGCAGTTAATAAGAAGTTCTCTGTTGTCGTATGTACGTTCTTTGCATTAAGGAAATACTCACCATCTGCATTGAGTGTAGTTAACCCACCAGAATTTGTTTTCAACATATCGGCAGCAAATATATTAACGTTGTCTTCATATGCGTGAAGAGCCATTGAAGCGCCACGCATTTCAATACCGTCAGAAACATTAACTTGCATTTTACCACGAACTGTTAGACTATAGTTCTCACACTCTACGTTAACGTCACCATTTGTCCAAAGATTGTATGCACCACGATCTGCACGAATATTAATATTCTCACCGCCAGTGATATCATAATCACCTTCAGCAACAGATCGAATAAACCCTTCAGATGAATTTATTATATCACCACCAATAGACTTAACTTTAATGGTCCCGTTGTCATCTATTTGAACAACACTACCTGTGTGATGCACTAAAGAAATGAAGTTAGGGCTTACTGCTATTACACTTCCTTTGTTCTCATCATTTAAAGATTCGATAACACGTGTCTTTAGATTTCTAGTAGGAATAATAGTAGCTGCTTCGTTCCATCCAGATTCCCCATTTCCAACAGCAACTCCCTCTTTATCTAAAGTTGCTTGAATAGCAGCAGGGGTTGTGTGTAACTCTTCTCCAGTTAGATGAGGGTTAGATGGCGCTTTACCAAAGTTGTTAGCAGACTTAGTAGTTGCTCTCTTATAACCAGATGCACCTTCTACACCAAGCCCAGTTGGTACGTCTAAGTTTACACCAGGAATCGTACCTAGAATAAACGGGTGTTGTGCATCTCTACCATCTAAGAAGAAACCAAATACCCAATCTTCTTCTTCAAGGATTGCTTGAAATGCATTGCCACCATTTCTTATAACAGTTGCCCAAGGTAAATCGTCGGTAGTCACAGAGTTAGGTGTAGACCTAGTAGTGTTACCATCATCTGAACCAACGCCAGAAGAGTTTTCAGGTGGGGGTGGATGCACACCAAATGCACGAACTTTAACTCTAGCACCATTTGTTGCATCATCGACAAACTCAACTGCGCCTATAAACCAAAGTAAATTTTGAAATCCTACCGTAGACATTATAAAGCATCTCCTTGTCCATACATTGTCAAACTCATGTAAGTTCTATACTCAAACTTGTCAAAGCTATGCTCAATACTTTCTATTACGTATATACCTGAATATTCAGCATCTCTATCTTTACCAAGAGGATTATATTTAAACTCATTCAATTCAATTTGAACTAGACCACCAGCAAAAAGATTAGTATTTCTTCCGTAAGTAGATATGGTTATCATATTCTGTTTACCATGATACTTATTTGCGCTTTTTGTAGTAAATATTTCTGGGTAATGCATATTCTCTCGTACAGAAGGATTTAAAATAGCGCCGTCAGCACCTTCTGAGAAGTAATCTTTAATAGTTAAGAAGTTTTGTGTTTCGCTTAAGTAGCTATCGACAAACTCTTGGTCATGATTTAATTTAATCTCTGTAGGAGTAAACACATCATCAACTTCTTCTAGGTGATTATACTCATACACAATAGGAGTTTTATTTAGAATGTCAAGTTCGGTAACTCTCATCTTATAAGCACCATACTTCATATCTTGCATAGTATCTACTTTATTACCAAAATCTATAGAAAGTAAATCTGACATTAACTTACGTTGTGCTTCTGGTGTAGTATCTTTAATCATGTTGTATTTAAATATTGGAATACTATCGATATCTTCATTAGCAATGTCAATCATATCTTCGAATGTACCAAAGTAAAAATGATCTCTTGTTTCCCAAAATCTAAATAGCATACTAGAGTTTTCTCTACTAAACGCACGTTTCGCTAGAAAGTCCATTGCTTCATCGGGTCGCATATTAGGTATGACAAAGTTATGTTCACCCTCTGTTGCTTGTGATACGATTAAAGTCTTGGCTGGCACGTCTTTAAAAGAACTCCAAGAGAGTTGTGGTTGTGTGTAGAAATCTTCGTAAAGGTCGTTTACGATTTTAGATATAGTACCATTGTATGCTTTTTGAACTCTATATGAGTCTGAAATAAATTTCTCACGTGAACAGAAGTGTAATGTAAATTCAATGATCTGATCATCTTTTTCATTGATTGGTCGCACGTCTGTTACGGAATAGATAAAGTATCTTTCCTTTTTTATTTCACCAAAATAGTCTGAGTATACTATTTCTAATTCTTCTTTACCACTAATATCTTTGATGATATTATTAGAATCAACAATAGTAACGTTACCGTGGACATATGCTTTATCCAAGGATTCGACTACATTCCAGTTTTTAAGTTCTGCAGAAACATCAATATCAATATTGCTAAAGGACGATACAATAGCAAATCTATCTAATGAATATCTACCTGCTTCTTTAGTTTCTGACATTCTTCATTAAACTCTTTAATTCATTTTGTAGTTGTGGGGCAAAACTGTTGTTGATTAGATTGATTGTTCTTAGGCTTTGATTTCTATCATATTCATAATCATAAAATCTATATGCTTCCCAAAGCATACCAGAGTCTTGATCATTAGTAAATGTAGGTACTGAATAGTTTTCAGATTCGACTTCATATCCTAACTCTACATATGCTAATCTTTCATATGATTCCTTTGACAATTGTATCTCTTCACCTGTAGAGAAGACACCATTGAAGTGTAAAATATTATCTGTGATAGTTGCATTCTGAGTCCAGTAAAAAACTTCATCATCTAAGTCTTCTGTTTGATCTCCAGTCGATGCTCTATACTGATCTTCGTATTTTACCTTCAAGAACTCATCAAAGACTTCATCTTTTTTAGGCCAATCGCTATAAGGATCGATTATGTTATTAGCAAGAAATACTAACCATACATAATCAGTAGAGCCGTAATAGTAGTAAGCTATATCTTCTGGCATATCATCTTCGGTAACAGTGTAGGGTAAGTATAGATTTGGATCGTTTCTATATTTGTCTAAGACTTTTGCACGTCTAGTTATATCAACTATTTGACGTGTATGATAATCAATTCTAGGAAAGTTTTTGAAATAATTTGGCATTATACTCCTCCATCGTCTTCATAATCAGCAGCAGTGTGAATTGTTTGTTCTACAGCAGTCATTTGAATGTTTACGAAAGCGGGTCGTCCGCCCTTTAGAATACTTTGACCATTTGGTGTATAGTCTATACTAAACTCTCTAATCATACAAGGCTTCATATAAAAGAAGTAATCTTGATCAACACCTAAGAAAGTTATTTGAGCAACACTTGGGTATGTCAATAGACCTCTATCAAAAGAAGTGGCTGAATTAGTTTCACCCTCCTTTAAAGGATTTTCATACGTTGGGTGAATTTTTTTCTTAATAAAACGATTCATCTTTTTTAAGGTTTCGCTATCTTCTGAGGTCGAAGGAGATAGTTCCCAGTTAAACGTATGAGTTTTTAAGTTGACACCATCAAACATTAATGTCGTATGTGGATTGATTGCTCTAGCTTTTGACGCTTCGATAGCAGATCCTATCTCAGGTGAAATAGCACCTAGACCAGCTCTTGCCAAAAATTGTGCAATACTAACGCTATCATTTGCCAAATCGGAGATACTATCATTCTCACCACCAAAAAGTTTTTTTACTTTATCCATAATACCTTGTGCTGCCGCTCCACCTAGTTTTGAAAAATCGAGGCGGTCTCCTATAACATCAACTGCTCCAGCACCAATAATTCCTAACTCTTTACCATCTACTTGCAATGAAGAAGTCTCTGCTAATTGCTTTGGTAACGGTAGTACTATACTATCACTCGTAACGCCATTAATTCCACCACCTGATCCGTACTCATAATTTTTAAAATTTATAACCATGCAATGTCTTCCCAAATTACTAGGAAAAGTGTACGATGTTCCCGATCTAGCATTTCGCTTTCCTCTGTTAATAGTGTTAGCAGCAGGTTTTACGAATGGTACATTAAATGTAAATGACATTAATTTTCTCTCTATAAATAGAATTGACTACTTTAACTTATTTATATGGTATAGTGATGGCTTACTCTGGACGGTTCAAACCAAAGAAACCTAAAAAATATATTGGTGATCCCACTAATATTATTTATAGATCATTATGGGAATTTAAGCTAATGAGATATTTAGATTCTCATCCAAATGTGATAGAGTGGGGTAGTGAAGAATTGATTATACCATATCGTAGCCCTATCGACGGAAGAATGCATAGATACTTTCCAGATTTCATTGTGAAACAGATAAATAAGTATGGGAACAAAGAAACAATAATCATTGAAGTGAAACCAGCATACCAAACTATCGAACCAAAGAAGAAGAGTAAAGTAACAAAACAGTATATTAATGAAGTCAAGACCTGGGGTGTTAATCAAGCAAAGTGGAAAGCAGCCCAAGACTTTTGCAAAGATAGAAATTGGAAGTTTCAAATAATGACAGAACACGAACTAGGAATTAAGTAATGGCAATTCTATTTGACGAAATTCTAACAAAGGGTGTTAGAGCCGGACAGATACCAGCACGTGAAAACAACGCACGTGATTGGTATAGAAATGCCGCTAAGACTTTTGGTAGAGTAAACGATTCAAGTCTTATGAGAGGCGATGCGTCACGCTTAACATCAAGACCTGCTATCGGTCAAATGTATATGTATTACTATGACGCAAAGCATAAAGAAACATTACCATACTTCGATAGATTTCCATTAGTGTTTCCATATAAGATTGTTAAGGGTGGCTTCATGGGTATTAACATGCACTATCTACCATTGATATATCGTGCCCAACTAATGGATGCACTATATGATACTGCTACTAATACAAGATACGATGAGTCCACTCGCCTTCGATTAAACTATAACATTTTATCAGGTGCGGCTAAATATAGATACTTTAAGCCTTGTGTTAAGCATTATCTAACAAGTCAACTTAGAAGTCGTTTTCTATACGTATATCCAAGCGAATGGGATATTGCATTATTCTTGCCACTCGAAAGATTCCAAGGGGCATCAAAAACAAAAGTCTTTGCAGACTCCAGAAAAAGCATGGGAAGAAACTAATGGCATTTAGCATTTCAGAATTTAATAGTCAACTTAATAAGCATGGGGTTGCTAAGAATAATTTATTTCTCGTTACTATCGCACTCCCTCCTGCATTATCTAGAGATTTGGGAGTATCACCATCTCCTGGGGCTGAGCCTTTGGGTATATCTCCTGCGGCTAATTCATCTCCACCAAAACTACCAGTAGAAGACCTTAAGTTCTTTTGTAAAGCAGCAACATTACCTGAATTGACTGTTCAGACAGTAGATAATTTTCCAAACACTTTTGGTACACCTGATCGTCGTCCAAGTGCTATGCAGTTTACTCAACTTCCTACCGTATTTATGGTCGATAGTAATTTTAAAGTTAAAGAATACTTTCATTCGTGGATGCAAAGAATTGTTAACTATGATAGACAATCGCCTATGGGGTTTGTGGATGGAAGATTACCTTTTGAGATTGCATATAAATCAGAGTATAGTGCTGGAGTAACGATTGAAGTTTATTCTTACGAACAAAAAGCAATCACTTACACATACAAATTTGAAGGTGCTTTTCCAACAAGTATTGGTGAAACTCAAGTCTCTTGGGAAAATGCAGCAGAAATTATGACGTTGCCAGTTACATTCACATACGATACTATGATAGTACCAGGTGCCAAGGTAGGCAAAGTTGAAACTACATCAAGTCGTGGTAGTGGTATACTTGGATCTCTTTCAGCGTTGAATAGCTTTGGTCAAGCAATCAATCAAATACGTAGACCAAGATCGATACAAGACACGATTAACCAATTCACTAACGCACAAACAATATTTAGAAATTTTTTATAGATTATAGGAGTATATTATGGGTTTACCTAAAATTGACATGCCACTCTTTGAAATTGAGGTACCATCAACGAAAAAGAAAGTAAAGTATAGACCCTTTACAGTTAAAGAAGAAAAGATTCTTTTAATTGCACAAGAGTCTAATGACATAGATCATATTATAACAGCGATTAAACAAATCATCACAAACTGTTTCCATAAGATAGATGTGGACACTCTAACAATGTTCGACTTAGAATATTTGTTACTAAACATTAGATCAGTATCTGTTGATAACAAGATTAAATTCTCTATTAAAGATAAAGATACAGATAAGCCGGTTGAATTAGAATTAGATATTGCAAACATTAAGGTTGATATACCTGAAGAGCATTCAAATATTATTAACTTAGATGATGGATATAAGCTTCTAATGAAGTATCCTTCGTTTGACCAGATTTCAATTCTGGGACAAGTCATGAAAGTAGAAGAGGATGATCAAGCAAGTGTGTCATCTATATTATTTGACTTGTTAATTTCTTGTATAGATAGTGTCTTAAAAGATGATGAGGTTCATAAGTTCTCTGATTATAGTGATGAAGAAATTAATGAATTTGCAAGTCAATTGCCTTCGAAGTGTATGAAGAGTATGCAGAACTTTTTTGAGACAATGCCTAAAGTTACTTACAAAGAAAAATATATCAATGAAAATGGTGAAGAGAAGACAGTTGTTCTGGAGGGAACAGAAACTTTTTTTATCTAGCGCTGAGTCACAATAACCTCGGCGTGTATTATAAAACTATATTCGTTTTGGCTCAGCATCATAAATATCATATATCGGAAATAGAAAACTTAATACCATATGAACGTGACCTCTACTTAGGAATGCTAATTGATCATATAGAAGAAGTAAATAACAATAATAAAAAATAAAGGCCAGATGAATGGAAAGATCAGAATTACTATTAGACGCCGCAAAGTTTGAAGGTGTGTTCGATTCTATTAGCACTACGTTAGTGCAACAAACTTCTGTGCTTCGTTCTATGTACAACTTAGATGTAAAGAAATTAGAGCTAGATAAAGAAGCAAGAAAAGATGCGGCACGTGATAGAGCATTAAGAGTAGATGAGGCAGCTGTTCAAACTCAAACACAAAGTAATGATAGCACCAATACCAACGCTTCTTTCTCTACATCAGGAGGAGGAGGAGTTTCAGGTTTAGCATCAGGTCTTGGCACACTTGTAGGTAGTGCGTTGGGTGGAATGTCTATTGCTGGTTTAGGAGCTATGGTAGTCAAGGGCGGATTCTTAGCACTAGTTGCACCAAAGATCGGTGATTTTATTTCTGGTGCTATCAACGAGACTTTAAATGAATTCAATCCTCCAGATAAAAAAGGAGACGGAACATCAGAATTTAATAAATCTATTAGTGACGGTTTAGGCGATGCTTTCACATTTGGATTTATCGGAAGTTTGTTTGGTAAACGAGTTGCTGCTATCGCAGCCGCCGGTGGGTTTGTTAAATCATTCAGTGATGAAATCATCAAGAAGTTTGGTAACGAACAAGATGTCATAGACATGTTTGGTGTGGAATTTGATGAAAAGGCTGTTGGTAATATATTAGGTGCTATAGGAGCCGCAATTGCATTAGTGGCACCAATGGTGATTAGAAAAGCCCTTCCAAAATTTTTATCTAAAGCCATCGCTGGAGCCGCTGTCTTAGGTGCTGTAGGAGGCGCAGTAGCACTTGATAAAGATGGTAAAAAAGTTGATGCAAAACCAAGAAAGTTTACACAAAAAGGTTATCATCCAGATGGCTCTCCAAGGCTCTTTAATAGCGCAGGCAAAGAGATGCTACCTCACACCTCCCAATATAAATCAAGTAAACTTGCCTTTGATCAAGACCAAGATTTAATGTCAAGATTGAGAAAAAGTAAATATAAAAAGCTTGCAAAACTTAGTGGCGTTCTTGGTTCAGTAATATCAATGGGATTTTTAGCATCAATATTATTAAACGAAAAGCTTACTGACGATGAAAAAATTAAAACCATTGGTGCAGAATTAGGTACCATCTTTGGAGGAGTTGGTGGTGCTGCTTTAGGTTCGGCCGCTGGTTTAGCACTGGGTTTTACAAGCGGTCCAGGTATGATACTCACAGGAATCGGTGGCGGGATTGCGGGTGCATTTGCAGGTGAGTGGCTTGGTAATCAAATTGCAACTGGGATTGTGGGTAGTAAAAGTGATTTTGATGAACTTCCAGCAGATGTCGAAAATTCAGTCATGTTACCTACCGGTATGAATATGCCAGTTGAAGTTGCCCCTCGACCAACTAGAGAAAATAGTGGAAAATCGGGTCGAAATTTGCGACCGATGCAACAGAACTGGGATAGATTGTTTGGAGAAAGCTACGACCCAAGTGGATTGATGAAGCCTGAATTATTGATACCACCACAGGGTCCAAACCTACCAAGCACAACACCAACATTTGGACCAGATCAAGTAATATCTAGACAAAGGCGACTAGAATCATTAGAATCTAATGCGATGACGCAAGATCAAGCTCAAGCATCTGTGCTACTTGCTGAAGGAGCTAAAGTGTACAAAGCTGGTAATAACTCATCAGTAACAAACATAACTAACATTACTAAGGTTGATAGCTCAATATCTCTATCTAATGATAGCGGTATTATGACAGCATTCTCATAAGGTAAAAAAAAGAGAGGCCGAAGCCTCTCTTTAATACGTCACTTAGTTAACTTAGTTATCTGCAAGTGACTTGAAGAAATCCAAATCATCATCATCTGTACTAGACGAAAACGAACTTTCTTCTAAGGAGGGAGATGGAGCTTCACTCAAAGTTGGGGCTGAACGCTCTTTAAACTTAGGCGTAAACTCCATCTCCGGTACATCGTCCTCAGCCGTATGAGTGGGTGCGTGTTGGCTGCCGTCAAGACCTAGAACTTTGTACAGCTTCGCTTTAAGTTCATTATAAGACTTGAAGTTTTTAGGATCGATGATCTCTTGTAGCGAATGCTGGGATTTCCAGATTTGCTCAAGTCTCTCATCATCTTCTAACAATACACTAGCTGTATCGAAAGAGGACGGCTCATAAGTGCGATACCCACCATCGCCATTACGTGCTTTAAGTTTGAAGTTAGAACCTTCCCAAAAATCAAATGGGTTTAGTGCTTCTTCGTCTTCAAACTCTGGATTCATTGCAGCGTTTAGCTTATCAAAGATTTTCTTACCAAACTTATACTTGAAGACTTGGCCTTCGTTCTGAGGATTAGTAGGATCTTTCACAACATAAATGTTTGCGTGATAAGACAAACGGCGCTTTTGTTTACGAGCTTCTTCTTTGCCCGCATCCGTACCATTGTTCCAGAGCTGAGAGTTATACTCTGAAACTGGATCTTCTTGACCAATAGTAGTCAATGAGTTTTCGATGTACCAGCCACCTGGTCCTTGAAAGCCGTGATCAAAGACACGGACAAAGGGAAGGTCTTCACCTTCTGGTGCAGGCAAGAAGCGAATGACAGCGTAGCCATTGCCAGCTTTATCTACTTCTAGCTTCCAGTAATCGTCGTTATTATTATTTGAGGGACCTGCGTTGTTCAACTTTTGTAGTTGTGAATTCAACTTATCAAAAGACGAAGTACGGTTTTTCTTTAGTGCGGAAAATGATTGTGCCATATTTTGTATCTCCTATATGTGCGATGTATTACGGTATATTAAACGGTTTGTTCGAAGTTGTCAAGTAATATTTTCTTCATTTTAATTTTATCATACTCCATGAAGGGAAAATATTTCTTGCACTTTCTATTTATATCAGGATATATAAGTTTGTCAAGTAAAACCTTGTCCCAATGTGAAAAAACTTTGGTTATGTTTGCGATTATAGTTAACGTCTCTATACAGATGTCTCCTCTGATGTAGTGCTTTAGAAGCGGTGGATGTTGCCCGTCTTTAGAAAGAAGATTACTATTGAAGTCTTCATTCAACACGCCCAGTTCATTTTTAAATACGTAAGACAAAGATTGCTTACGCTTCTTCCAATCGAGGTATACCTTTTCACCTTTATCATCATTCACAATGTCGCCTATCCAGATATTAGAGTTTTCTAATACGTTTGCTAAGACATAGTTTTTTGCATCACTGTGCTTTGATAATTTATAATAGTGAAACTTATCCTTTCGATTTTCAAAAGCAGTAGGGTTCGTACTTGTTTTTCCATTGTATTTAAAAAAGTCGTAGTTAGATGTGAAGTGTTGTTTCAATGCTAAAAAATAGCAGTACACTTCGTAAGCGTCTTTCGTGGAATAGATGCTCATATTGGTAACTTAGTACTTCTTTCGACCATATTTAATCGTTCGGCGTCATCTCTAACTTTTGATTTTAGAACTGGTGAACGACGAATGATTTCTCCAATAAGATCAATTTCCAAGTTGTTAGTTTCGGCATAATAAACTAGAGCATCTATATAAGATACTTCTTCGTTTACATAACCTTGAATTTCTACTAGTATTTGTTCAGCTTTCATTGCCTCTTCCATAGACAATTAACCCAACAATGTCTTAACGCCAATTGACCAATTCTCTGCAGCATCTTCTACATAATGAAGAGATTTACCAGGAAACGATTCTTTAACGATAAGTGTACCATCATGGCCATAGAAGTCAATATAGTAGCTGTCACCATCTTGCTTTACCTCGGCTCGACCATTCGTAGATTCTGAAATATAAGTTGAAATAATATTTGACATGTCAAACTCCTAAGCTGTGTCTAATTTCTAATTTTTTATGCTCTCTACCTAAAGCATATGCTTCATAATAAAGTCGAGCAGTCTCTGCATCATCGATATACAACTCATCAGCAATCCAAACTTTACCTGCCTTTAAGTCGAATGATACTCCATATGTGTTACCCTTTATCGTATGCATGAAATACTCCTCTGATTCAATATATACAATATAACAGGTAACACATACTTTGTCAAGTAATTTATAGGCCGTTTGGAACAATAATGTAATGAATCATTAGCACTAGTGCGACACTTGCGCCAAGTCCTACCATCATCTTACCAAAGTCCTTTGCCACTAGTGGAAACACACTCTTTGTTTTCTTCTTACCAAAGTATGTTGCCATAGCTAACTCACGTCCTGCTAACAAGCCTACGAACACCCATGTTGTACTCATAGGAATATCGTTTAGTTCTTTAAAGAAGTATAAACATAACCAATAGAATAGATCAATTAGTGTAGCACTTCTAACGTAACGAGTGTTATGTTTCTCCAAAACAATCTTTTGAATGCGCCCACCTTTTTCTTTAAACATAAAGAACAAGCCCACAACAAATACAAAACTAATAAAGACCATTAAGTCTAAAGGTATTGCTCTTGGTAGAAACACTGCGATGTTAGCAATATCATGTGATAACCACGTGAACCATAATCCACCTGTTGCTACCCATTGTGCTACACGCCAAAACTTTTTATTGCCTTCACTAACGGGCTGTGTTTCATCATACCATCTACCAAAGTATTTGTGTATCGCAAACCAAACTGCATAAGCAAATGCGGCTGCTACACCATAACCCATAATAGATTTCATCAGCATCTTCTCTAGTACAAATGTACTTGCGAATACTGATAAGACTAGGAATGATGTTGAAACAGGTACACCCATTCGTGTTAATGCTACAAGAATAGCAGGTGCGGCGGCATGATACCATTGCACTTCTTGGAATGGGATTTTGTTTAGGCGACCATAAGATATATCGCCACCATTCATATACCACCCATACCAGAGTGTATATAACAAGACAGCCGAAGCGGCAATCCATAATGTTTTAAAGTTAAATCGCTCATTGTTTGATGCCATCCATGTACCGAGCGTTTGTACTGAATCATTTGCTATAACTGCATAGGCAGCAAGCAGGAAGCCAATGAGGCTCCACATAGTGAGTAGTTCCATTTCTTTCTCCTTTGTTTGACGGCTTTACCCCGTCTCTCACAAATGTTGAACGTTATTGTTCAACCACTACTATCTATAAGAAAAAGATTAGGGGGCAAGTTACCCCGCCCCCCATATTCGTTTATTGTGTGTCAACTTAGAAGTTGAATGACAAGCCCGCTGCCGGTGTCACTGCTTCGTTATCTAGGTTGTATCCTGCTTCAGCGTAATAAGACACTGTACCACCAGCTAGATCACCATAGTAACCCGCACCAATGTTTTGTGTCATGTCATCTGCGTCACCATTCATGAAGCCTGTTACACCGAATACACCTACGTTTACTTCATATGCGAAATCGTCTGCATATGTTACAGTTGCACCTGCGGCATACTCTTCCATGATAATAAAGTCTGCAGTTGTTAGTACAGTCAAGTCTTCTGCATCTAGATTATAATCAACACCTGTTGATAGTGCGATACCTGCTAGACCTGTAGCATATGTTACTTGAACATTTTCTACATCTGTTAGGTCTTGACCAATATCAGTAAGACCAACGCCTGCGCTAATACCACCCAAACCAAAGCGTAGTGTTTCATGAGCGTCTGCTGGATTAGCTAGAGTAGTCCCACCTACTACTTCGGTAACTCCACCAAAAGTATCTAGTAGATCGCCTTGATCACCGAAAGATACTGCAACGCCTGATACGTTACCACCCAACGAGTAACCATCTAGTACAACATCATCATCTTTTGTTGTTAGATCAATGCTTGCAATACCAAATGGTGCTACAATACCAAGATCGATATCTGGAGTTCCAATCATATCGCCTGCAGCGTTTTCTGTTACATCAATACCTACAGATCCGAAGACCATTGGTGAGTTGTATGTTGCGGCAGATTCTGCATTTGCTGTAGCAGCGAAAGTTGTACCTGCAATGATTGCTAAAATAGAAGTTTTCATTAGCGTTTTTTTCCTTTGTGATTTTTAAAAAAGTGTCACTTTTCTGTTGCTAGGTAAGTGACCAACCCCCTGTGTTATGCCGCTAGGGCGTAACCAGATGGTGCGAAATTTTCATTTGCATTTAGTTTATTTAACCGAATAACGTAGGTCAACACGATAATCTCCACTCAACTAGCCCGCCTGTCGATCCTAGTTCATCCCCATCATAAAAACACTCAGTGAATGTGCTTATGGTGGAGATGTCCGGTACTGCCCCGGAGTCCAGTTCGTCTTCGCCTCGCTTCATCAATTACAAGACTATGTATACACGATTCGCACCTAAAAGTCAATGTGCGAAACAATTAGATATTTTTATGTGATAGATTTATCACACCAAGTCTAAGAGTATTGGTGTCGGATCAAATGGCTTTGGAACTTCAACTTCTGGGAACAAGCATTTTTCGATAAAGACTTTTACATCTTCTTCATCTAAACCAAGTGAAGCCATTGTTCTAGGAGTATGGGGATTTTGCTTTTGATAATGTGCATATCTATTTTGAGAAAGTGCGCCCAACTCATCACTAGAATTTCCTTGATATTTACCGATGTTATCAAGATAATAGTTTAAGTTTTCTTTAACAACGTACATCAACTGATTAATTTCAGCTTCTTCTTTTACATTGCCTGCGGCTATCATATCTTCATTAAAAATAGCTTTAGCCCATTCTGGAAGTTCTCGTTCACGTTTCCAATCAAGTTGCTTCGAAGTCTTAATGAAGTAATCAATCATATGATGCTCTGAATTAGTTGTTGCACTAAAATCATGGAAAGCGCCAGTCATCTTGTTCTTTCCTGCAATAACATCAAAGCCAAAGATTGGACCATCGTTACCTAGTTCTGGGAAAATGCATACGTGCATCATCCACAATCCTTTACTCTTACGTGCATCAACAATATCTAAATGCGCTCGGCGATAGTCTTTAGAATTCCAAACACGGTTAACCCATCCTGGTTGATTAAAGCGATCCATACCTTCTTCATGAATCTCTAAACCTGTTTGTTCTAATCTTGTTATGATGTGTTGTTTAAGCCCTAGTAAGCTTCCCCAAATCTGTGACATTTTCTAACTCCTCAAATAATCTAATAGCGAATTCAAAACAAATATTGGCTTCGACAGCCATTTCGTCTGTCAATAGCTCCCGTACATATACTTTTAACTTTTCTTTATCATCAAACTCATACATCGCACCAGAGCCAGGAACACGTTTCTTAATAATAGCACCGCCATACATATCACCGAAGTGTCGGACATACATATGAGCAATCAGTTTTTCGTATTCATTTTTCTTTTCTAAATTGTATATATGTTCTATGTATTGAGCATTAGAAACAGTGCATATGTAAGGGTCATAAAAGAACCCATGCAACTCTTCTAGTTCTTGCATATCTTTTAGGATATGTGATGCTCGAAATACTGGTTGAATATATACTGGAAGGCCTTGAACTTTTAAAGCATCTTCTAGTATCACGTAATTGTAATACTGGTTCGTTAGATATCGATAGTAAAGTTCTGGATCTATTTCACCACTAAGAAGTATCTTAGCAAAGCCTCTACGTTCAGCTTTCTTGTGATTTTCCCATGTTAACTCTTTCAAGTTCATAATTTATCCCTTCTCGTAACGACGAAGGTTCTCTGTTTGATCATACTTTCGTCTAGTGGCATAGCCTAGATTTTTCATTATTTCCATTCTCTCTTGGTCACTCATAGATGACCATTGACTTATTTGTTCTATTGTTCTCTTACAACCAGTGCATTTACGAGTAGAAGGGTCAATAGAACAAATTGAAACACATGGCGAAACATACATTTCTATAGATCGGTCCAGTCAACATTTTTAGGGACATAAGACTGAATCTTCATCTTTAAGTCTTTTGCTAGTTGGGCTTGAGGTGTAACTTCTTTACCCTTACGCTTTACGTAGAAGTAGTTAGCATCTTTGACAGACATTCCACCGCCTTTGCCTTTTTCGATTTCTGTGTCTACACCAACTTTGTTGAAAGCAAATACGATATCGCCATCCATATATTTCTTTAGAGTTTTACCCATGTTGATAATATCAAGCATAGTCTGAGATGCACCACGATGAGTGTTGACTAAAATCTCTACTGGTACTTTTCTACTACGCTTTGCATTCTGGTCGATAGCAACTTCGATATCATTTACAACCCAAACGATGTGAACGTTTTCTTTTGCATAACCAATGTTCGATACTTGACGTGTTAAGTTCTGTAACTTTCTTAAGTCTTTTAAAGTTACGTCAAAGATGATGTTTGGCTTACGATCATCGGCCGCTGTCATAACAGAAGCATAGAATGCTTGCATCTTTTTATCTGGTAAGTTTAATGCGTCACCAATAATCTCATGCAACTTAGCAACATTATCGGGATTCTTTAGATTAGAAGCTAGGTCTTTAAGGTCAACACCAAACTCGGCCTTTACCTTTTTAACAATAGCAGGAGTCTTAGAAGCAAGTGTTTTAAGTTCATCAACATCAAAGACCTTACCTTCAAGGCCAACTAGCTTGTCTTTTACAAACCCTTTACCTGATCCAGCACCGCCTGCCATGATAACAATATTACCAAACTTAGGATATGCCTTGCCGCCAAATGTAATTAGCTTTTCGAGTAATATCTCATACTGCTCTTCGATGTATTCTTCTCGAATAGTTTCTTCGACTATCGCAACATCTTTGAGGAATGTACTAAGGGATTTCAATTTTCTTCTCCGTTTAAAGACTATCTCATGTTATTTATAAAATATGTGAGTGTCGATACGAACAGTACGTTCATAACTATCAGACCAATATGGGTTAACATAAGAGGCGTGATACATAATAGCACCATCTGTAAAGTCTTCTTTTATACCATAATTATCCATTATATTATGAGCAATTACACTAACTTTCTGCCACATCAATTCATCTTTAGGCGTATCGTCTTTACCATCACACCACCAAGAGAACTGACATTTGTTACGAATAGGATTACCATTACTATCATAATGTGATTGATAAACTACATCACAAACTGTATTAGGATATCGATTATCATGAACACGATTAAGAGTTACCCAACCCACAGCTTTCTGACCTAATGCGCTATCACCTCTTGCTTCATGATATAAGTTTAATGCCAGACAATGATGTTGTTCATTATACTCAGCAATTAAATGTTCTTCTTGAAGTGTTATCATTGAAGCATGTACACTAAATGTAAGTAAACCTAAACACAGTACTGATAGAGCAGTAGACATAAAACGAATCATTAATGTATCTCCTATATTATTAAGAACCATAATAGCATTATACTAGTTTTAAAAAATATGTCAAGGGTATAAACCAAAAAAAACTGGCTCGAAAGCCAGCTAGTTTATCTACAAATCTACAGAAAGTAATTAATCGTCAGTATCGTCTACTACATCTAAGATTTCCCACTTGACTAGAGTACCAAAAAGGTCTGTAAAGACGTTTAAGATTATCCAGGGCAATGAGAACATAGCAATACAAATAAAGTAAATGTTACCAGTCATAATCAATACAATGGTTGCACCGACTTGAACTAATCGACTAGACCATGCATCTGGTACGACCATATCAAAGTTTACACCAGAAGTCTTTAGACCCGCAAGCAAACAAAAGCATAGGTAATAAAACATTGATGAGAATATAATCTGGATTAAAGCTAAAGTTGGTAAAGACCAATAAGCTTCAGTTGGTAAAAATACTGTAACAAGTATAAGGGCTAAATGCATATAACGCAAAATGTATCTCCAAATTGTTATGGGTGAGTGGCAGTTACGCCACTCTTTATATTTAGATTAAAACGGTGCGTCTTCCTCACCGACCTCATCTTCATTATATGAGTATGTACCATCGGTAACATCGCCATCAATCTTTTCATAAAGGTCAATGAAAGCCGCACGTGTATCTGGATCAAAACGATTTACACACAATTCAATCGACTTCATTTTATCATTAAAGATAGAGAAGGTCTGTACAATATGACACAACCGACGTGTTGAGATGATATCATCAACACCACCATCTTCAAAGGTTTTACGAATAGCTTGACCCCAATTGACCAACTTCTCGGCAAATTCGGTATCGTCTGCACCAAACTTCTGCATGTGATTTACAACGATACGCTTTTCAACTTTGATGGTTGGGTAAGGTTGCTCAAGTGTCACATTGAAACGCTCAAGAAAAGCTTCATCAATGATCGTGGCCGCAATAAAGCGCCCTGCTTCATCACCTTGACCCTTAGTGTTTGCGGTTGCAATCACGTTAAAGCCAGGTGCAGGTTGGACAACTTCACCAGTCTTTTTGATCAAGACAGGCTTGCCCTCAAGGACACCTTGCAAACACATTAGCTTGTTAGAGCCACGGTCAATTTCATCAATCAACAAAATTGCACCAGCTTCCATTGCTTTGATCACTGGACCTTTTGCAAAGACAGTTTCACCGTTAAGCAAACGAAAGCCACCGATCAAATCATCTTCATCTGTCTCGGGTGTAATCTGAACACGGACATATTCACGCTTGGCGTTTGCACAAGCTTGTTCAATCATCATGGTCTTACCGTTACCAGATAGACCAGCGACATACATTGGAAAGAACATACCAGAGTCGATAATCTGCTTCACGTCTTTGAAGTAACCCCATTTTACAAAGGTTGAATCTTTCGCAGGAACATAAACTTCATCTGATGAAGTAGATTGAACACGCAAAGGATTGGTCACTTGAACGGGAGCAGCTGTCGGTAGCTGAACAATTTTAGTTGGAGCTGAAGATGTTAAAGACATTTTATAAACACCGTAGCCAGCTTTTTCACATTTCTTCATAAGACCAGAAGCTGTGCCACGCTTTGCACCGATAGATGCGGCAAACGCAAACATATCTTGGCGCTTAAACGTTTCGGCACCTGGGTTAGAGTTTTCAAAAGCTGCTAAAAGTTCTGTTTGAGTCATCACATTTTTCATATCGAATCACTTTCTCTCTTGTTACTCTTATAATATAAGCACTTTGGTGGAAGAAGTCAAGGGCTTCCACCAAGGTTTTTTGGTTTAGGCCACCAACTCTGCAAACTTTTGAGTGATAACCTTCGACTTCTTTTTAGAGCCATTTGATTTGTTGAATGCTTTTGCAATCTTGGCTACAGTCATATCGCTATCAACATCAAGGTCTTCGATTTGCTCACTCATTTTATCTGCGGGCATAACGAACCGACGATCATAGCCACAGTTATTGTCAAACAATGCTACACCAGTATCACGAATCTCTTTTTTCTTTGCTCGGAACTTCGAATCTGTCTTATAGACATAACCCAATGAGCGACATAGTTCGCCATTCAATTCGTAATTACGATCAGCAATAAAGTAGTTTAGAGTTGATACGCCCATATCACCAATTGCTTTTACTAGTGAACTAGTATGATCACGACGATTACCACGACCCAAATCAACCATCTTGCCATTTACTTCGACAGATAGGTTACGATAACGATACCCATAGCCTTGATCATAGCTTAGATCATCACCACCTATAGGTAGGATGCCATTGCTATCGCCATCGGTCAATGCAACGAAGTTCATTTTTTGAACACGATGCTTTTCACGGAAATCTTCAATGATATATTGCATAGCCATCAAAGCTGTGTTGAGTGGCGTGTTGCCCAACTGCTCAAATTCTGAAATTGAACTTGAACGATTTACTGTCTGCCAGAACATCCGACGGAAAGCTTCATCATAATCACGTTTGGTCATAGTTGAGTCAAACAATTTTAGCAACGCCAACTCTGTAGATTCAATGTGAGTAACAGAAGGCTTTGCCGCTTTCTTTTTAGCTAACATTGGTTTCCAATCGTCATGGCTACCAACTGAAGTGAAGGAATAAACTTCGAAAGGAATACCCACTCGCTTACAGAACATCATCAATGTCAAAGTCTGACGGATCACACCAGGTAGTGTGTGGTACATAGACCCAGAGTAATCAATCAACATCATCATGCCGTGGTTTTTAGCATCAGCAATGTTGCTAACCTGCTTAAACAGCATATCATCATACTGGTACTTGTGAAGCTTGTTTACATCAATAGTACCTTTAGTTGACTCACGGGCACGAAGTGAACGCCAAGCGGCCTTTCTCATTTCGAATTCTTTGACCATCAGGTTTACAACCCGCTTAGTTTCTTTGATGAACGTGACATATTTGTCTTCAGGAAACTCTGGGTTATAACCATAGCCTTTCTGTGTTTCTAACCAACGCTGACGACCATCACGGATTTCTTCATAAGAGATAGTGCAAGCTTTAGCCTCTTGACGGGTCAAGCCTTTTGCATAAACTACATCTGGAGACTTTAACTTTGAGACGTTCTCGTTGAAGTTCGTTTCTGTTAGAACTTCTTGGTCCATCAAACCGCTTTCAGGTGAATCAGGCATACTCGACTTAGGTTCTTCTTCGGCTTCTTCCTCTTCACCGTTTTCACCAGTAGTTGCTTCTTCATTTGATTCATCAGTATCTTCTGAAGATTTGTTTTCTTCGTTACCGGTTTCACTTTCTTCTGTGCTTTCCTCATCGGTCATAGAGTCTTCATTACTCTCGGTGCTTGAATCATCAGGATTCATCTCACTATCACCAGACATTGGAGAAGCTGTAAGAACTTCATTTTCAATTTTATTATCGCTATCTTTTGACTTTTCACCAAGCCATTGTTGAATATCACGACAGCACTGAACAACGTCATCATAGGTTTCACAAGCTTTTGCTTGCGCTACAAAAGGTAGTTCATCATCTGCGAATGGGACATCAACTAGATCACGTGCTTTGGCGTGAATATTTAAACGATCCATGAACCCTAGTTCATAAAGATTTTTTTCTTTAATACCGAAGAGGTCTTTTTCACCCATCATCAATTCGGTATAGCCACGCTTAAAGTTACCGACAAGACCAGGGTACTTGCGGAGAATATGCTTTTCGATCCGAACATCTTCTACAATGTTCAGGTGTGAATGGGGAATACCTTCACTCACATATTCATTAAAATTTTCGGGAGTGAATAGGGCATGAGCAATCTCATGACCGACAAGCATGTCAAGAACGTCTTTACTCATATCTTTCCAAAGCGGAAGACCGAGTGTACGTGATTTAACATCAAAGAACGCAGTTTCATAATTGCCCTGCTGCACTGTAATATTCTCGTTAGCGAGAAGGCGGGCAAGAACTGATTTTTGAGCAAACATATAGAATCACCTCTCTAGTTACTCTACTAATATAATACTTATAAGGTAGATTGTCAAGAGGCTATATGCCAATTTTATCAGAAAAAACCATCATTGCGATTTTAGCTTCTTCAATGATTTCTTCTTCTGTTGAGTTAGAGAAGCCATAAGGCATTTCCATCATATCAAAAAGATTTGACGCTTGAGCCACACTAATATTGAGTGCATTGGCGATCATTTTAATATATAGCATATTGTTTCCTTTTCTATCTACAAGAACACATTATCAGTGATTCGTATAGAAGTCAAGGGCTACTTTGGGTTATCTACCCAGTAGATAGTGTTTGGAGGCAGAAAGCCGTGAATAAACCATGCTACGCCAAAGTGTGGGTTTCTTTTCCCAGTAAAGTCTATTCGATTGTTATATACTAGCGCAGACATACCATGTTCCATAAACATACGACCACGTTTGCCGCCTTGAAACGATGCAACAGGAAGTAATAGCGCAAATGGCTTATCTAGCTTATAGCAGTGTTCTATAAACTTATCTTTGATACTATAAGGTGGATTTGTCACAATCCCATCATAGATATCATCCCGTGTACAATCAAAGAAATCCCTGTCACCAGACCCAACCATATTAAAACCATGTTCGTCGAATCCGGTAAGAATGTTAGAACTTTTTCCGCTAGTCGCTTCATAGTATGTTTTGTCTTTATCTAGGTATTGAAGCAGTGGAGCAACCTGGCTACTTGGTGTGTAGCACTCATCACTCTCACTGTTTCTACCTATTGTTTTAAGAGAATCAAGCAGCATCTACAGAAACATTACCATTCTCATCACAAGGTGTTAATGTGACAGGACAGTGAATATTAATCTCACTCCCAGTTTCCATGAAGTCAAGATTTTCAATACCTTCGTAGCCATTTTCATCCCAAGCCTCTTCTACATTTTCTCTAAATGCTTCCAACTCTTCTTCACTAAGGTATTCATCATCACCTTCGCTACAACCCTGTCGAACACTAAAGTCACACCAACATCCATCCCAAGTCTCAAGCATTTCAGCATCATAATCTTCTATTTCGTGGAAATCACAACTCTCAGAAGTAGATGGTGTAAAATTATCAATCAGTTCGATAATCTGTTGATCAGATTCTTCGCTTTCATCACAACAGTAATCATCATAAACTTCTTGAAGATTTTTGTAATGCGGTTCACCATTAGCTGGAGACACACCAACTTTAGAATTAGCAAGTTCTAAAATTTCTTCTTCTGTCTCTGGAATAGTGACTAACCAACTACCCCAACGCCAACCGGTTTCCATAGTCACCCAGACGGTATTACCACCATCACGCCAACCACCATTAATTTCATGTGTAAATATGGTATCTTCAAGTACCGATTTTTTATAAGCGGGTTCCATTTTTAAATATTTCATTTTTATACCTTATTGCGTTTGCGTTGAACTTTAGTTTTAGCGGATTCATATGTGGTAGAAATAATGGTCCAAAGTACCATCAGACCTAAAAGGCCAATTGCCACAATGGGTATAGCAACGTTAGCGGTGACCTTAAATAATGTCACAATATAAACTACACCAATGAAAGCAGCCACATAAGCCGCCATCTTAGCAACAGTGACTGCAATACCTTTACCAAATTCTAATAATACTTCAGTATCCATGTTATATTCCTATGCTATTTGAAACCATTCTGGGGTTTCACGTTTAGACCAAACCATTTTAAAACGGCTTTGTTTAGTTTGATAGAATGCACGATATGATTTTACCACGTCTTCGAACATGCATTCTGGATTTGATTTCATCGCCAAAGGCTGCTTTGTCAAATAGCCGACTGGGATATTGCGTGGTGGCGTGGCTAAAAGTTCACGCAACTTTGTATCTGACATATGCTCTTTACCGTAGCGATACTTATATTCGTCACAAAGTGCGATAAAGTGAACATAATGCCAGTTATAGTTATTGTTAGATAACATTGTCCAAATGGTGCATGGGTGTGATTGATGCGCTACACGATACAGGACTTGCTCTTGATTATCGTCTGGATGAACCCAATACTTTACTTTGGTCTTACCAGACTTAGAAGGGCGTATCTCTATAGTCCCGTCAAGCATACGATGGGCTGTAGAGAGCATCTGTGCGCTTTCTACGACCATCTTGACTACATGCTTATCACACTGAAGTTGTGCGGCTTTGATGGGATCTTTATCTAGTACGAATAAATTCACATTAAACTTCTTTGATCATAGCTTCAAGTTCTTGGTCTGTAAAACCAGAACTAGGACCGAAGTATTGTTGCACTAATTCTAAAAGCATATCAAATGATTTAGAAGTAAATTCATAAATAGGATTGCCGCCAGCGGGGCCATCTAGTGTGATAAGAGAAGCATGACACCCATGCTCTATTGCGAAGTTTTTAACTTCAAGGTGGGATGCTTCGTGGTTTATATCGATTTCAACTGAATACATAATTTTCTCTTTCTTACATTGCATAGATTTTTTTCAAGTAGTCACGGTGTGCGTCAACTGCTTGAACGTCAAGTTTAGGATTACGCTCATGATACGCTATCTTACGTTCACAAATGTCTAGTTCTTTAGATGCTTGGGCACGTTCAATAATACTATCACTACGCAACAATACTAACTTCAAAAGGAAGTAATTGTCAAGGTGATTTTTAATCGCTGTCGTAGGATTAATACGTGCGGCGATTGCTGGGTTGAACGAACTAGAGTTTGTGTCGGAGTAGAAAAACATATCAAAACCTTTCTTGTTACGACTCACACTACACGAATCGTGGACAACTGTCAAGGGTCTTTATTATATTTTGTTTCAAAAAAACCTTCTGTTTGGTTTAAAGCCACAATCATATCTCTAAACATTTTATGAGACATGCAAATCAAATCAGCTTTACCCTCATCTGGAAATTGTCTTAAGAAAACTCCAGCATCATCAATAACCAATTCTACATCGGTATATTGATTATTTTCATCTAATACTGTAGTCACGGTATGATCCCATTCAATTTCATTACTAAACATTAAGCAGCTTGCTTTTCGATTTCTTCAAGCATTTGAGTCTTACGTTCAAGCATACGCTCAAGTGAATAGAGCGCCATACGCTTCTCATCACTAGCACCTTCTTTAAAGGCGATAATTGCATCTTCAAGTGTTTGGATATCGATCACTTCATCAATCATTGTTAGACCCTTTCAAAAATTCATTATTACTAGCAGCGATATGATCAGTATAGATTTTACTAAGTTCTAAAAAAGTTGTCATATCTTCATAACCTTGTTCCGCATCGGCTCGAAGTTTTGAACCAAGTGGAAAAGGCTTTATCGTATCAGCTTTCGACTTTCTTTGAAGTCTTGATTGCGCTCCCACTTTCCAATAAGTTGTTTTTAACATTATTCACTCCTTGAATTCAAATCTTAATTACATACATAAGGTTTATTCCATAGACCAGCGTTAACGTCAACATACCAACCCACATCAAAGTAATCGGTTTGAATGTCACTGTTATCGTGGTTGGTGTATTTAGAGCCAACGCCGTGCATAGCACCAAGCAATTCTTCATAGAAGTCAGCAATCTTTTCTTCACCAACTTCACGCATGTTATCTACACAGTGATAAGGATTGATTTGCAAATAATCGCTAATAGTTGAACGTGCCCAACCACGCCACTCACAAACTTTTTCATTGTACTTATTGGCGGCAGCGATTAAGTCTAACGAACCAGACTTGAGACTAACAACTAAAGTGCTATGATTATTAACACTTACGCTACCCTTCATATTGTACTTTTTAAGAACAGCTTTAATCTGGGGCATCATTGATTTCTTTTTATCTTGGTTCATATAGGCCATTTGGCACCTCTTTCATCTTGTTACATTATTAATCTATAGTGATTCGCAATGAATGTCAAGGGTTAAATTGCGGCTAAAACGCTTTCTCTAACGAGAGTGTCTTCGGCTTCTTCGAAATCAACATTACTTGAAAGAGCGGCTAATTCGTTTAAAGCCCACTTATAAACTAGTTCAATAGAACCTTCATTAACGTCAGCTAATTGTTTTGCTTGAGCAACGATATCTGAAACTTTTTGATTACCGACATCTGTAAACATATTAAACATAGTGATTCTCTTTCTTTCTTGTTACTCTTATAATATAAGTGATTCGAAAGGGAATTGCAAGGGCTAATTAACAGATTTCTACAACTTGGGCCATATTTTTTCCACCAAATCCAAAAGAATTATTCAACATTCTCTTAGCTGGTCTAAGCATATTTTCTCGTACTAGTAAGTTCTTATCATCAAATGTACAAGTTTCAAGATTATGAATGTGAGGTATTACTCCTCTATTCATAGAGAGGATAGAGTAAATTGTTTCTATCACACCAGCGGTTGCAAGTGTATGACCAATCTTACTCTTGGGTGCCCAGATAGGTACTTCTCCTACAGACTTAACAATAGTATTATATTCTATCTCATCACCCACTGGTGTTGATGTAGCATGAGCATTCACTGCGTCCACACCATCTACATGCTTCAACGCTTTACTAATAGCAATAGTAGCACCTCGACCATCAGATGCAGGTGAAGTCATTTCAACAGCATCGTTAGATTTACCCACGGGATAAAGTCTAGCAATAGGACGAACTCTATATTTTTCTACCATCTCTTCTCTCATAAGAACAAGAGAAGCACCACCTTCACCCATAAGAAAGCCAGCACGATTTTCATCAAATGGCGCAGAGTGATTTGCGATAGCACCTAGTTGATTAAAGTATTTGATAGCAAGGTCGCAACAACCTGCATCAGAACCACCGACAATCACGTAATCACTTTCTTGTGCTTCATACATACCATAGTCTATAGAAGCCAGTCCAGTCGCACAAGATGCTTGTAGACCAACAGTGTTTCCCATGAAGCCATATAAAGATGCTAAATGAGAAGAAGTCATCTCTGGGATACGATTGACAAGGCGTCTTACAAGAACTCGTTTGCTTTGATGTACCCTATTCATCATCTCCACACCCATCTCAATATCGTTTGAGACACTAGAGAAAACTATAGAAACGTTTTCACTATGATCCAGATTAGCCATCTCAATTGCCCGATTTGCTGAATGAAAGCCTAGCATCTGAGAATTAGAAAAGGTTGGTCTTAATTTTAAA
>Ga0208792_1000184_pt1 | contig 26499 bp, 45 predicted proteins | sample 14_taG_FD_184087 | JGI IMG/M metagenome (GOLD analysis project Ga0208792, IMG submission 184087) | Marine viral communities from the Subarctic Pacific Ocean - 14_ETSP_OMZ_AT15311 metaG (SPAdes) (version 2) | ecosystem: Environmental > Aquatic > Marine > Oceanic | place: Pacific Ocean | collected...
GGTCTTGTCGAACTCAGTAAGGAGTTCTTCTTTCAGGTGCCTTCGCCAGTTTTCAAGGAGTAGTTTCACTGTGTACCTCCTTTCCGTCTAGCTTTTCCAGTTGTTGTATAGTCTCGGCTGTGCTTGTATGTAAGATGGCTAGCTGTGGCAACCCCTGTGCTTCCTGTGTTTTATTCCAAGGCCCTGTATTTGTTTGGAAATCATCAATTAATACACTGGCGCTACCATCTTCGCTGATTGCCCATCTATATTTGCCGCCCGACACAAAGACCTTCGCCGGTTTGGGTTCAAGATTGTTTTTAATCCAAATAAGCTTACCTCTCTTGGAGCCTCCGTCCTCGGGCCCCATGGCCGTTGTCAATATGGATGCACCAAACTTGCTTATATAATTCCATAGTTCTTCGCCATCTGGCATCCATGGCAGGTTCGCCCAAAAATGTTCGTTGTCAGCAATTGCATACTTCATATAACCTCGCGCCTCATCCAATACCGTGGGCGACTCTTTATATAAATCTTCTTTTGTTATTTCTGGGCCGCGGCCAAGATCAGAGAGTCTCAGCCTTAGTTTGTCTATTGATTCCCCTGTAATGGTTTCATCTTTTAAATCTTCATTTATCTTATCTACAGCAGCTTTATCAAAATCTACAAGAACGCCGTCCATATCACAATAAATTTGATAGGGGAAATTTTCATTATACTCTTTTAGATACTTTCGCCAGTTTTCAAGGAGTAGTTTCATTATAGCTCCCCAAAGCTGCCAACGTGTTACTGACCGCCTCTGGTGTTGCCGGCGGGTAGTGGTGAATGACCTGACCGCCGACAGCTTTGAACTGCTCTATATATTTAAGGCGGTCGTCAATTAAAATGGCTGTCTCGCCTTTATCAACAATTCCCGTGGCTGCTAAAGCTTCGCCCTTTTCAGAGGAAAAGATCTTATCTACAAAAGGCTCGCCTTCGAAGTGGTGGTCTAGCCATTCCTTTTTCTTTTCCACAGAAATAGGTCCAACCGGTGAAGATAAAACATAAATGTTTCCCTTTTCTTTTGCTGCGTCAATCATTTCCTGTGCACCAGTGGCTACTTCCATATCTAACCAGATTTGCCCAGTTTTATCACCAAGTAACACATAAACATAATTGTTGATTGCTCTCTCTTCTGGTGTCCTCTCTTCGCCCGCATCTTTTTTAATGGTTATATCTTCCAATTGTTGGGGCGTCACCTCTGTTACAAGTACCTTCAATTTACGCAGTACCTTTATTCCCTTCTTATTACCAGCATGAACTTCATCAGGCTCAAGGGACAGATTTTTATTCATTTTGTTGGCCAGTGTTGTAACAAGATCAACCAAAACGCCGTCCATGTCAAAAAAGATGTGAAGGCTGCTGTTTTCAGCGCCCTCTTTTAGATACTTTCGCCAGTTTTCAAGGATTAGTTTCATCTTTATAATTAGTCCTCGTAACAACTAAAATAGCGCTCGCCTCTGTCACAAAGTATAGTAACGACAGGGCGTTCTGGATTATTTTTTTCCACCCACTTTTCTGCTGCTAAAACATTTGCTCCGGATGAAATTCCAACAAGCAGTCCATTCTCTTTTGCTAACTTTTTAGCTCTTTTTACTGCGTCATCTGTTTTAATAAAAATTGTTTCATCGACAATTGTTTTGTCAAGTAGAAAATCTTCACCATCGTTGATACCTTGAATGCCATGAAGTGCATTGCTTTCTTCAGGCTGAACTTGGATAATCTTTGCGTTTATCTTCTTTGCCTTGAGCGCGTTGTTAACCCCCATTAAGGTGCCGCCAGTACCAGAACCAGCAATGAAAGCAGAGATGGTATTTGCTTGTTTGATAATTTCAGCGCCGGTTGTATTGTAATGACACAACACATTATCTGGATTGCTGAATTGTCTAGGATTGAAATAATCCTCTCTAGCAGCGCACATTTCGTCTCTAAGCGCAATTGCGTCCTTAAAGGCGTTATCACCTACCTCAATGATTTCCGCGCCGTATACGCGCATCATGCACTTTCTTTCCTCGCTCATGTTGCGTGGCATAATAATAATGACTGAGTGACCCATGGCTGCGCCAAGCATCGACATAGCGATGCCCGTATTGCCAGATGTTGCTTCCACAATAGTATCACCGGGTTGCAACTCGCCGCGCTGTTTAGCCCACGACAATATAAAATAAGCCATCCGGTCTTTGATTGAGCCGGATGGATTATAAGTTTCTAGTTTTGCGTATATTTTGTCAGCCACCTCTACTAGTGGGGTGTTGCCGATTAAATTTTCCAACTTTTATCCTGCCTTATTCTTCTTCCAGCACACCTTGCTTATGTTCACACTCTAAATGATTTTTAACAGAGCCAATCATATGAGACATCGTTGCTATCTTTGATTGAATCCACGACTCCAATTTATCATCGTCATGAAGATTGTCATAAAGTTCTTGAGCGTGATTTATTATCTTATAAAGCTGGGCCTACGGTCTTCCAAATAACCTCGCTTCTCTTTAGCCACTTGCCATGTATCTTCCCTTCATAAATATCTTTATTATAACGTGACATAAAATAAATAGTTTAAATTGCTTTTACACTTTCCACATGCTGGTCAATCTTTTCATAATCTGACCAACTTTCCTCGTCTTGCGATAAAACGTCTTCAGCCAATTGGATGGCATCTTGCTCATTTTCTGCCTGTACTTCAACTTCAGCCGTTGTCTCGTACACTCTAATCAATTGAACATTCCACTTTTTCATGCAGTCCTCCTATTTATCGGTTTCATAATTAGTCGGAGTCTGTTCTAGAAGTCGCATGTCGGTAATAAAAAACTTTCTCATAATTCCATATTCGGGAACATAAATTTTGTAAAGGCCCGCTTCAAAATAACTATCGTCAATTATTAAACCCAGCTTCCATACGACGCTTGCCTCCACATTAACGTGCATACTATCCACTATGCTCATAAAGCGCACCCATACTAAGTCGCCCACTTCCATACAATAAATAGAAAATCATGATGTGGATAATGAATTTACAAAATTAAAGGTTGGTAGCCCTAGTTTTTTATTTAATTCGTGATTAATTTCTTTAATACTTAAAGCCTGTTTTATTGCATTTTCTACAATCAAATCTTTCATTTTCAGTTGCCTCTTCATAGGTTCTCCAGAACGCCTCAAAAAAATGCTGAAGTGTTACATAGCTTATAGACAATATTATACCTAATTCAACAGCAATATCAAGCCTTCCGATGTACCTGTAAGTGGTAATGATTGTTAAAAAAGCAATCAATAAGAAGCAATTTAAAATTTTTTTATACTTGTTTTTTATCTTCGGTAGGTTGAAGATGGGTCTCTCGTAACCACTTGGTCTTGTTCGTTGGCCCCTCACTTACTAAATAGTGAAAACCATCACCAGCTTTGGTGTGAACTTTTAAAATTATTGCCAAGCTTTGTTTTATTTTTACCAAATCCCCTACTCTCCACAAAGGTTTGTTCATTGTTGTAACTCCCAAGTTAACTATGAAAGAGGGGGGCAAAAGCCCCCACCCCCTTAGTTAACTTGGATAGTACGAACAACTCGCTTCTTTGCTTCTGGCTTTGAAATAGTAATGGTCAAAACCCCGTCTTCGTGTGTGGCATCAATCTTACCAATGTCAACGTCGCGGTCAACATTCCAAGAGCGACTAAACGATGAAACAAAACTGTGGTGTTCTCCTTCTGTTTTGTTATCATACGAAACTGTTAGAATGTGGTCATCAACCTTAATCTCAACAGCGTCCTTCTTGACACCGGGGACCGCAAAGACAACCTGCCAATTATCATCATTATTATACACTTGAGCGCCTCTTTGAACATTGTTCATGTAAGGTCGAGCGACTGCCCTGTCGTTAAAAAAGTCGTCAAACACATCGTTAAAAAGTGAATCAAACATATTATTTCTTCGTGTTGTTAATGTAGTCATTATTTATTTCTCCTTTATCTAATAACATTATAGCACAGACCTATTCTTTGTCAAGGCTGGTCATGCCTTCAATTTTAGAAATTAAATTATCCAACTGTGCTTTTGGATCTTTTTTCTCTCTCTCATTTAAAAGTTCTGGCTCTTGAGTTGGTGTTTCAAAATGCTGAAGGTTTGACTTTAACATTAATAAAATATTCATCATCTTTTCTACTTCGGCCAACACCAGTTCATTTATGTTAGCGGCGATGCTTGGATCGATCTCTTCTTTACCCAAAGAGGAAAGCATTTCCCTCAAGAGTACATCTATTTTGGGATGAAGTCTTAAGGCTAAATGAACATCTTGTTTCAAAGCTGTTTTAAATTGATCAGCCTCCTCCATTCTTGTGTATTTAACTAACATCTTTAGTCTCCACAATCGCATGGTTGCTTGTTACCAAAGTTCCCACTGCTGATACAGAATTACGGACGGCTGTACAAGTGACCATAACCGGATCAATGATCCCATCTTTTAGTAGATTTTTAATTTCGCCACTTAAAAAATCGAACCCTTCCTCAGAACTTTCCGTTTCCAAAACCTTTCCCAGACACACATCAGCCGACATGCCGGCGTTATCCGCTAGCGTCTTGAACGGAGCCAGCATGGATTCCCTCACCACGTCATAGCCAAGCCTAGTGGCAGGATCGCCACTGGGAGCCTCTAACGCCTGATAGGCTCTTACGAGGGCCATACCACCTCCAGCATGAATACCGCCATCCTGTGCAGATCTCACGGCTTCTAAGGCATCCTCTACACGGTGTCTCTTCTCGATCATTTCCACCTGTGTTGCGCCGCCCACTCGGATAATGGCAACACCACTACTTAAACGAGTGATACGCTCTTGGAGCTTGTCGCATTCCGGAAGTTCCTCCGTGTTTTCAATGAGTTCTTCTAACATTTCGATACGCTCATCCAGTTTCTTATGATCGCCTGCGCCCCCAACAAATGTAGAAGTGGTTGCTGTAATCTCACTTGTTTTACAGCGGCCAAAATCTGCTAGTTTAAATTCTTTAAACTGCTTGCCGCTCTCTCTTTTAAAGAACGTGGCCCCGGTAGACACACATAAATCTTTTAAAATGTTGCGACGTTCCTCACCATAGCGCGGGGATTTAATTGTTACAACCTTCATTGATCCACGAAGTGCATTCATAATAAGGGCCGCTAAAAACTGGCCTTCAATGTCATCAGCAACCACAACCAGAGGCTTGTTTTCCCTAGCCGCTAATTCTAGAATTGGCATAACCGGCTCAACAAATTCTAACTTGTGGTCAGTAACAAACAATAAACAGTCCTCAAATCGACAAAGACCTCGGCGTTCATCTGTAACAAACTGGTTGGAAACAAAGCCAGAATCGATTGTGAATCCCTCAATTACCTCCAAGCTTGTTTGGTGAGATCGTGCCTCTTCAATAGAAATCGCGCCATTAGCGCCTGCCTGATCGATAGCGGTGGCAATAAGTTTTCCAATTTCGCTATCATTATTGGCAGAAATAGTGGCTACACTCTCTACATCTTCAACTCTTTTAATAAATTTAGAATTATCTTTAAGGTGTTTAATAACGTCTTCACAGGCTGCGCTCATCCCATCGATGAACGGCTTTAAATTTACACCAGAATTTAAGTATTTAAGTGATTGGTTATAAATTTCACGAGCCAACACCGTTGAAGTGGTGGTACCATCTCCCGCGTTTTGATTCGTTTGCTTGGCAACCTGTTTAACAATAAGGGCTGCTGCGTTTTCAACAGGATCTTCTAGTGTAAAGTGATTGGCGACTGTTACGCCGTCCTTTGTAATAAAAGGATACTTTCCCTTCGGATGTATAATTACATTTCGGCCGCTTGGACCTAACGTCGATGCCACATAATCTGCTAACTTGTTAACACCACGCTTCGTTTTATTTTGTAGTTCTTCGTTATCGCTTAAAACAACGCTCATCTTTCCTCCAATGTACCCTAATATTATAGCACGTTGGAAGCCGTTGTCAAGGGAAGATATAAAATTATTTCTTAAAAACTTCAGCCAAGAGCTTTTCTAGTTGATTATCAAATTCTTTGGATTCCTTTTTGGTACCCCTATCTAAAGGAGGGGTTGGGTCGGCGGCGGCGGACTGTGCTCTTTTTTGCCGACTCAAACTCTTTGCTTTTTCACCGGTTGGGTCTGCCATTTCTGGAACGTCAACCAAGTTTTCCTCTGCGGCCTGTGCTAATTGTTTCGATTCTGCCTTGGCTTTCGTAGCGAATCGATTGCGCTCGTTTGCGTTCACACCTAAGAAATAACCTGAAACATCATCGATCAGATTACTTAAATTGGTAAAGATGTCAAAGATTTGTTTGCCAACCAACTCTGTGTAGGCGTCTGCTGCGGTCTGGAACTTGTCTCTGTCGAGCGTCAGCCTCTTTGGGCCTCTTACATTGGGGTGATTTTTCATGTAGGGACCATAAGTTTTAAACTGGCCGGCGCCGCCTTTACCTGTGTAAGTGCCAAGGGCTTTAAGGCGCTCAAAGAATTCAGGATCATCCTTATAAACACCTTCACCAACATAAGTTACAAAGTCTTCCCCACTTGGCCCTTCAAAGGCACCGGGCTTTAAGAAGTCTTTATAAAGCTCTTTGAAATTGGCGCTCTTCTCATAATCTACGGCACGTTTCTTGCCAACAGGAATTTTAACTTTATACTTTCTTCCTGTGATTAAATAAGTTGGGACTTCTCCATCCTCTCTTTTTAATCCGTGTGCTTTGCCGGCACCAGATTTAATCTCTGTTGCCTTCAAAGCTACCTTTGGAACACGCACGTCCACCTCTTCGCCCGATGTTTCCTCATAGGATTTTCTGTATTCTTTTTGTTCATCTTTGTCTAATTTGCTATAGCCTTCCGGTTTTTTTGGCATAAAACTACCATCAGTTTTTATTTTAATAATGGTAGGATTGTTTGTGATACCCGCCATCACTTCTTCGGGAGTTTCTGGAGAGCCAAATTCAAATTCTCTTTCTTCGTATGCTACTACCTCTTTTGCCTGTGGGACGCCGACCCATTCAAACCAGTTCTCTTTATTAATGTCGTACTCATAGAAATCTAAATTCATCACCTCATCAGTTCCGCTCTTAAGAACCACAAGATAGGTCTCTTGGGCATCAGGGCTTTTACTAATGCCATCAATCAAATCCTTAAAGCTTCCCTTGATTATTGCAGCTTTATCCGACAGCAACTTAAATGAATACTCAATGCCGCTCTTTGCTCCTTTGCCTTTTGGCTTTACGTTTAGAACAACATCTGTTGTGCCTGCCTCTCCACCACCCTCTTTGGCCTCAATTTGAAAGCCTTCGAAGATCCCAGCGAACAAAGATTCAAACAAGAAGCCTGCCACAGAAGCATTAAACTCAAAAACAACAGAAGCAAAGATGTCTAAAAACATAAGAGTCCCCATAACTTCGCCAACCGTAATGTCTGATTTTACCTGCTCTGTTTCAGTAAGAAAGCGCTGTAAATACTCAACACGCTCTAATGGATCACCACCTTTTAATTGAGCACCGATTCTTTCAATGACTGCGCGGTCGTCCGTTCCTAGATTTTTACCCCAGTGCTTTTCATTAATTTTAAATTTGGGAAACTTAATTACAGTTTTGGGACCTTCTTTCTGTTCTTGTAAAAGATAAAACTTTTCGTTGTTCATTACTTCGTTAATTAAATTTAAAATTGTTTCTGTGCTCATAACTTACCTCGTTAATAAATAGTTTATTTTTTACACAAAAACAAAAGGGTGGAAACAAGTTCCACCCTTTTGAGTCTGTAACACTCTTTATTTTACTTTTTAGCTTCTTTAGCTTCTTTTACGAGGCGAGCAGCAACTCGCTTCATTACTTTCTCTACTAACGCATCGCGGTTGATGGACTCTTTTTGGTAATCTTTGCCGGCGTGAGTCTTGGACTCGTCGCCTTCACGGTCACCACCGTCTTCGTAATCCTTGGCCTCTGGGTCTTTTTTGTCTTTACCCTTGTCGCCCTTGGACTCTCCATCATCGTGTTCTTCCATAATTTCTTCTTCAACGTCTACATCCATTTCTTCTTCGGTGTCTACATCTACTTCTTCTTCACCACCAGAGCGAACGTCGATCTTGATCTTAAGGGCATCGCCAATTGCGCTGGCCATCGCCTCTAAGCCGGCTTTAAGCGCAGCCTCAACGTCTTCCTGCGACATGCTGACTTCAGCATCCACTTCAACTTCGTCTTCTTCAGGTTCCTCTTCAACGTCGATTTCCTCGTCGTCTTCTTCAGGCTCTTCTTCAACGTCGATGTCGGCCTCGATGTCTTCATCGCCGGCGACCATTTCCATTTCATCATCAACATCAACGTCTTGCTCTAAAAGACCTTCTAGTTCGGCCAACACGTCAGCTTCTTCTAAACTTTTTTCTTCTAGCGGCGGTAAGTCGCCAAGGGCCCCTTCTTCGCCAACGTCCTCTTCTTCCAAGGGCATGTTATAGGCTTCTGAGAGGAAGTTCTCGGCATCTTTCTGGATACCAGCGTACTTTGCCCAACGTCGAGCGACGTTCTCTTCTAATAAAGGCTTTTTAGACATTTGTAAATTCTCCTTAAAGTGTTACATTATTAAATAGTTTCCATTTAAACAAAGTTCTCTTTCTTAAGCTTAAGGACGGCTTTATCCTCTATTTGTTTAATGCGAACGTAACTTACGCCTAGTCTTTCGGCCACCTCACGAAGGGTAATTCGGCCATGCTTGTCTACTGTAGTTAGGCAACAGTTATTATCTTCTTTATAATTAATCCAGTGACGGCAGCTTTTTTCTTTGCAGGGACAATTTTCTTTTGTTTTTCTTATACACTTCATTATAACTCCGGATGTGAACTCTCAATTGCGTCAAAAATACTATCTAATTCGTCTTCATTAATGTCTAACGTATTATTAACTTTCTCTGCGTTTTTTATGTTTCTCTTAATTCTATTTCTCTTAGTTTTGCTGTGGATTTTCATTTGTTCTTTATAACGGTCTACAAATTTACGCATAATGGAGTCATCCTTGATATACGATTCCATAATTGCTCTAATAAATTTAGTTTGTGTTAAATCATCGTCATAAAGTTTAGACATCCATTCTGCATGGATGTGTTGATCTATTTTAACAACTATTCTCTTTTTAGTCAAGCTCATTTAATTAATCTCACATGATCGGAACTCTCTATGATGCCAGCGTTAGTTTGTTTGAGCCATTTTGCTTTTAGTTGCAATTCTTTAATAGTACGTGCGCCTGAATAAGAAAGGCCCGATCTAATTCCCGTCACCAATTCGTTAATCACTGTAGCTACGGGACCTTTATACGGAACAGAGGACGAAACACCCTCTTGTGAAGCAACTTTGCCGCGCCAGTCTTGCTGTGCGGTCGATGAAGCCATACCACGATAAACCTTTCTTAGTTCCCCACAGTTCCCTGTAAAAGTTTCACCGGGCGACTCATCTGTTCCAGCAAGGAGTGATCCCAACATGACAAAATCAGCGCCAGCAGCAAGAGCCTTAACAATGTCACCCGCAGTTTTAATACCGCCATCAGCGATGATTTTTGTGTCTCTGTCTGATTTGGCGCACTCAAATATTGTCTCAAGCCCCGGAACACCGTGTCCCGTTTGTATTCTTGTAGTACAAATGCTACCACCTCCAATATTACATCTAACACTATCAGCACCCCAATCAGCCAAATCATTGAAACCCTCCAAGGTTGCTACGTTTCCTGCCATTAGGTGAAAGCGAGATGGTAAAATTTTACGCAGAGCAGTTAATGCCTCTTTCATGAGAATGTGATGGCCGTGGGCGACATCGACACAAAGAAAGTCTGCGCCTGCCTCGTATAGACTAAGGGCGCGGTCTAAATAATCACCACTTACCCCCACTGCCGCGCCCACTTTTACTTGGTCTGGAAGAGATGCTACAATAGTTGTCTGTTCTGTAATGGTGTTGTAGCGATGAATAATGGCTGTGCCCCCTAGTTGTGATAGTCTGTTCGCCATTTTACACTCGCTTACCGTATCCATCGGTGACGCAACAATTGGAAGATCTAATTTAATAAACTCAGCCAACTCACTGTGTAATTTAACTTCAGATCGGCTACGCACGCCACTGTATTGTGGTACCAACAACACATCATCGTAGGTAAGTCCTGTTTTCATTTTCATCTTAGATCCTTTTCAAGTTTTTATTTCGAATTAAGCTTTCTTTAATGTAAGAATAATCATAGCCTTCGTCGGGGTAAACAAGTTCATAAAAGTTGCCCTCCCTAAAAAGTAAAATAGTTGGAACACCATTTGGAGATAGAAGATCTGAGAGCTTGAAATGGGCGGCTGAATCGATTTTTATGAAATCAAATTCTTCTTGCAACTCATTCGAAACCTTTTCATAATCAGGTGTTAAACTATGACATATCCCACAGTCATCACTAAAAAATTTTATAACATGTGGCTTAAGATTTTCTTCTTCAAAAAACTTTTTAAAATAGTTTTGTTCAACCGTAGCGACCATTATCTATCTCCCGTGCTTCCAAGTGCCCCTTCGCCTCTGGTAGAATTATCATTTAAAGTATCTGTAGAACATTCAACAACCACGCACGGCTCAACAGGAATCATTACCGCCTGAGCGATTTTCTGTCCCGGCTGGATAATACGGGATACTGGGCCGACGTTGTGTAGGTTAACGAACACTTCACCATTGTAGCCGCTGTCTACAACACAAGCACCAACGAGTAATTGTTTCTTTGCAGCAACGCTTGATTTATTCTTAATCTCCAACATGAAGCCGTAAGGAACTTCTACTTTAATCCCAGTTGGAACAACTTTTGATTCGCCAGTATGAACGCAATAATCCATTCCATACATCGTATGTTCCCTATCTGGGCAATAAAACAAGTCGATCCCCGCGTCTGCTGCGTGGGCGCGCACTGGCATTTTGGCACTGTCTCTAATTCTATAAACTCGCAAATTCATTTTTCATCTCCAATTGTTATAAAGATGATAACTTATTTAGGAGTCTTTGTCAAGTGTTTTCTTAGTGCGCTTTCTAGCTGTCTTTCTTGTCATTTTAACGGAAAGGGTTTTTTTAGATGTTAACATCTTGGGAGGGTCATTCTCCTTAACTTCCACCTTTGGAGGGGGTGGTTGTAGCTTGTTTATAAAAGCCAATCTAGCTTCATTGTTAGGGAGAGTGCGGATACGCCGTACTAATGATGGCTCTTTTAAAATTTCTTCAGGATTGGAAGCGTGTTGGCGTATAAACGACCCCACCTGTTCCTTGTTCATTTTCATGTTATAAATAGTCCTAATTAATCATTCGCCAATTGTATTTAATTGAGCGCGTTGAGAAACCCCACGTTTCATTATAGTCTAGTTTGGCTAAATAGGGCCTATTAATCGCGATTCTATCTCGAATTGGATCAACTCCCCAGCATTTGATTGAAAACTGATTGTTTGTATCATCAATTGTTCTTACAATGTAATAGGTCTTGCCGTGTTTGGTCTTTTTTTCAATGACTTCGCGTGGAATGAACCAAGCAATCCCCAAATCCTTGTCGAATTCTCCCAACGGCGGGATCTTGTTTTTATTAATCATGTCATAGACCTTTTTCTTAATGACCAAATTGAATGGAAAAATACCAGTCAACCCAGTTAAGTATTCAATCTTTTCCTGATCGCTGAAATCGCCTTCAGGCTTGTATAAATCGATGTTCTCGTTTAAGTTCTTTTCCTTCTTTGGTCGATCGACGGCAACTGCTGACCAGAAGTGCTTCATTCCTGTAAAGCGTTCATCAACCATACAATTTAACGCGCCGCATCGAGTTAAAACATCCAAAGCCTTTTTGTTTAATTTAGAATAAACAACCTCCTCATTAAACAATAATTCCTCTACGGTGTTGAATGGTCGGTGTGCCAAGATTTGCTCAACCGCCTTGTCGCCCAAGCCCTTAATGGATGTCAAAGGCTGAATAAGACTCTTATTGTCTGCGCCGATGTCCCAGACCTGTCCTGATTCGTTAATGTGCGGACGCTTTACTCGATACCCAAGGCTTTGCACAATATTAATAGCTCGTTCCTTTCTTCCTTCGGGCTCTTTGTCGAGGTAAGCGGCCATCCACTCAACGGGATAGTAAGTAAGAAGATGGGCGCACTGATAGCTAAGAATACTGTAGCTGACAGCGTGGGACTTATTAAAACCATACCCTGAGAAATACTCAAATGTTTGCCAAAGCTTTTCTGCTTCACGCATTGTGATACCTTTCTCTTCGCATCCTTCAATAAACTTGCCATGAATCTTCTTTTTCTTTTCATACGTTTTCCCCGTTGTTCCCTTTTTAGTTAGAAGTTTACGAAGCAGGTTGCCTTCGTCAAGCGTAAGATTTTTACCCAATTTGTGAGCGAGCAAAGCGATTTGCTCTTGGAAAATAAGGAAGCCATGAGTTTCCTTGGTGACCTCTTTCACTAATGGGTGCAGATACTTAACACCCTTTGGATTTCTCTTTGCCGCTACATAATGATCGTGGACCTTTGCTGATAGTGGTCCCGGTCGATAGATTGATGTAATCGCTGAAATATCAATGATGCTCGTTGGCTTCGCCTTCTTACAGAAGCCTTGTGCCCCCTTCTCTGTAAATTGGAAGACACCAGCCCATTTGCCCTTATGAAAGACATTCTTATACACCTTCTGATCATCGAGATCTAAAACGTTGGGATCTAAATGTCGATCGTACCAGTCCTTAACATCTTGGAAAGTCGGCTCTTCCACGCCTTCGTGCCGTCGTAGGACATGCCGAATAGCGCCCTCAAGCATTCGTAAAGATGCAAGTCCCAGAATGTCAAACTTAATAAACCCAAGAGGCTCAAGATGTCTAACATTTTGCCCTTCACTCCATGGGGTCTGTTGAACGCCGGCACTATTAATAAGTGGCATGTGCTTGTTTAATTCGTCAGCAATAACCACACCACCAGCGTGACGACTGATAGATCGTACCTGTCCATAAAGGTTATCAACATGTGTGGCGATGTGTGGATACTTGTTAAGGAACTCTTTAAGAGTGTGACTGTACTCCTTAACTTCTTCAAATGTTGGAGCATAAACCCCTGCTGTAATTCCATGTGCTTTCTTTGCGATCGGTGTCGCCTCCTTCAACATTACACTCGTAACTTTGTTTACTTCGCTAAAGTCTAAGCCATAAAACTTAGAGATATCTTTAATCAAAGAACGAAGCTGTAGGGTGTTGTAGTTGCTGATAGGCACTACGGTATTCTTTCCCCACTTTTCAATCAGAACTTCTTTAAGAACCATCGGATCCGCAACATCATAATCGATGTCGGGATAATCTTTAGCATCTTTGCGTAGGAACCTACTAAAGAGTAGTCCGTACTTTATGGGATCAATCCCTGTGATACCAAGTACATACGCAACAAGAGAGCCAGCAGCACTGCCCCTCCCAGCACCGACAAGTTGGGTTTTCTTAGCTTCATCGCTTACCGCCTTCATAGTTAAAAAGTATTTCGAAAAGCCACGGTCTTTAATGACCTGTAGCTCTTCTTTTACTCGTTGAATGTATTCTGGTTGTTTGTCGAATCCGTATTCGCTGATTCCCCTGTTACATAGTCGATCAAGTTCTTGATCGGCGGTGCTTCCGTCAGGGACCACAAAATCAGGAAGACGCACAGTAGAATCAGGAGAAAAGCTAGCAATCCGTTCGTGAGCAATTCTATAAGTCTCTTCGATGCTCTCTCGTACCAAGTCGTCGTCATAATTTACCTCGCATTGTTTTGAATAGTTGTTGTAAGACTCCCACATTTCATCGCCATTCTTTGGGTATAGTTCATACTTCAATTCTTCTCGACTCTGTGGGAGTGTGTTTTCTGCATAGTCTGGCTTAGACTTTCCAAGCCAACCAAGCTGTCTGTAAAGTGATCGATCTTTAAAGAGATCTGGACGCGGGTAATGACTATCTGCTGTAGAGATAAGTTTAACGTCCAGCTTCTTTGAAGCCTCGATAATGTGCTTGTTGATTTCGTGCTGTTCTGGGATAGCATTCCACTGAAGCTCTCCATAGAACCTATCGCCAAAGATCTCAACAAAGTTGTCAATTGTTTCGGTCATCGCGGCTTGTACAGCCTCGTGGCCGCTCTCACGGTTGTTCCAGTAATCTTTGGATAGTGGACCACCCATACAAGCAGAAGACACGATAATGCCCTCATGGTGCTCTGCTAGCATCTTATAATCAATACGAGGATAGCGATAAAAACTATCGCCGTTAAATGATTTACTAATTAACTGAAATAAATTGTTTAGGCCCGTTTGGTTTTGAGCCAACAGTACCAAGTGTGCTCGTCGGTTAATGATGTTCTTTTCTTGACGCTTTGTAGCCTCTTCATCCTCAACAACAACGGCGCTGTTCTCTTCTTTCTTTTTACGACCCTTTTTACTCTTTCGAATTTCTTCGTAATCTTCTTTCCATTTGTCAACGGAGTCAATAAAGTAAGCCTCAATCCCATAGATTGGCTTAAAATCTTTGCCCTCTGCCTGCATCTTTTTAGCATGAAGCACCTGATGTGATAGCCCATTCATGTTGCCGTGGTCTGTCAACGCCAGAGCATCACAGCCATTTTCATAGGCAAAGTTCATGTGGTCTTGAGGATAACCCAAACCATCGAACACACTAAACACACTATGCGCGTGCAAGCCAACAAACTTAACACTCGACTTATTCACTACACTCATTCTCTAGCTCCTCAATGTACTCATTACATCTTTTTAGTTCATCATGAATCTCTTTATAGTATTCATCAAAAACGTATTCCAGCAACCGGCGTTGGGCGTCTGTTAGCCACACAATATTAGTTGGAAACCCGGCGTCACGAAGGACAACCAAAGGAATCTTTTCGTATTCAGTTTCGTAATTCAATCTATTTCCTCCCATGCTTTTCTGTCCCAAAGCATGTCATCATTATACCCCATTTTTGTGTTTATGACAAGCTCTTCTAGGGCCTCAATTTTATTTCTTAACTCTTCAATCTCTTCCATTAACTCGTTATTCATCTTGCGAAGAGAAGCTATTGTTTGGTCTTTGTTCGTCTTGTTCATAATTAATAATCCTTTCTTTTCCTCTGTTATAAAAGTACTTACTTCTTGGAGCCTTAATACTAAAATTAGACTTTAAAAATTCAACGTACTCATTCCAATTAGTAATGGGAAAATAAAATCTAGCTTCAATTTTTTCATAGTCTTCAAGATTAATAAATGAAAATAGATCTGAAAGATTAAATTTTCTGGCTGAGTAGCGTTCCGCAATTGGAAGAGGCACATTCCAATTCTCATCGTCCAAACCTGTGGCGGGTGAAAAGAATCCAGTTCCTTTATTTCTTACGGTCTTTATGGCTTCCTTCAAATCGGGCTGCGAAAAGGTAAAAGGCAACAAAAGATCATCTAAAAAAGTCTTTTCATCATGAATAAAACACGCTTGCTGACTACTCCGAAAAACATCTCGCGACTTTTGTGGTTGCCAGATGTGCGTAGCTGAAAAGGGGAAGGAAACAAAAAACTTATCAGGAACAAAATTCGCACTAAAGTTATGTGCTACTCGACTTGCTACAGACGCAGCGTTAAGAATGCCCCACCAGCATGAATCTCTTTTGCCGACATCTTTTTGATGATTCCAAGAATAGTAAATTGGGATGTATCTCTTCTTTTCATGTGGTCTAAATTCGTATTGACGCCAAAAATAGATTGGATCTTCAACCCATGAGCCAATTTGGCCTTTTAATAATTTAATTTGTGAATAGTCGGCGTTGATCCAAATAGAATGACAGCCGGCGCTCGCACACTCCAATACGGAAGCTTGAATCGCATTAATGCCCTCTCCCACGTTTACAAAGCCATCATCCCAGATTTTATCAAAAATGCTGTATGGTTTAGAAAGCGGTATTATTCCTACAAAGTGTTTAGCCATTGGTATTGTCTATAATGTTGTCAGGCAAATTTAAATTATAATGTGCCCTTTTTAATCTTTTGTGGTGGTAAAGCTTCGTTACGTTTCCCTTCACATGAGACTTGTGACCATTTATTTTAAGCCACCATCCAACTTTACGGCGGACCATGAACTCTGAATGTTCGTGACTATTGAGTTGCTTGGCCGTTAATTTAGACTTAATGTACATTAAATTCTGTTTTCCAAAACTAATTTCCGTCACAAAACAATCTTCGTCTGTGATAAATGTTTTGTTATCAGGGGTTAGTAGATAACGTTTTTTAAGAACATCCACAACTTCATAATAATTTACAGTCCTTCTTATGTTCTCTATCTCTTCCGCATCAAATAAAAACAACTTCTTAAAATAAAGTTTTTGTGAGGAAGTTTGAGAGATTAAGGACAGGTAGCCACTTCTCAAATAGATTAAATCTATTGAAGGAAAAATTAGTTTTCCAGTGATCGCCAATTTTATTTTCTCGGTGGCCACAACATCTTGAAGCTGTTGGTCTTCTCCGCTCACCTCGTGTGAAAAATAAACAACCTTCCCATTGGTTAAGAGGGGAAGGTTGTTATCCACAGCAAAATCAACTGCTTTTAAAGTTGCGCCGGCGACCAATTCATCACATTCAAATGTCGCTGGTGCTACTAATTTCATTTTTAGTTTATTATAATAGCGCAGTGGCTGGCCAAAAAAATCAATTAACCACGCCCAGAACATGGTTTTCTAAAATCAAATGGCATGTTTCGCCAAATACCATGGCTTCGCGCAACATGTGTCCCTCAACAACAATTTTATCACCCATGTTTAACACGTTATAAAATTTAGAATCATCGGCCACAGACTTAACAGCAACAACTTCAAACTCTTTTTGGTTAGTTACCATGTCATCTGGTAAATAAAATGTAGGCTTCGAATTTTCCTCTTCAGCTAGTGGCTCTACCACCACCATTCTATTCAACGGTTTCATTCAACTGTCTCCTTTTCCGCAAAACCAGTCTCAATGGACTCGTAAATGGCTGTAAGGTCGTCAAAATTAATTTGTTGTTCCCACATGCGAAATGCCTTGGTTGCCATCGAGATTTCGTCTTTTGATAACCAACGGTTATCGACAAAGTTACGTCGAAGGTCCTTTCGTTGTTCGCGGTATGGCCTCATGCTATCTTCAATAGCTGCCAATGATTGTACATACTCTGCAAATTTTTGTCGCTTTTCCTTTTCCACTACTTCCTCCTATAATATATTAGTGTTTTCAGATTCTTGTTGGACGATTCGTCCAGATGCAAAAGACCACCGATGGTAAACAACGCCTTTTGTATCCACCCTGTGTTCCATAACAAGGTGGTTGTCGCTTGCTGGCGCGCCCTCTTGTTTACAGACCGGGCATTTATAATGTCGCCCAACGGTAATGTCGTAAATGTTCTCAACCCTTGAGCAGTGCTCGTTCCCTTTCCGATTCATTCAATTTCTCCCCTTGTTCTTCTCGCTCTAACAGTTTAGCAAGATCTTCGTACTTTGTCAAGACCTCTTGAGTTGTTAAATTCTCTTCGTTTTTTAGCTTTTCAATTATTTGTTTAATTTTTCCCATCTCAAATCCTCCTTTGGTGGAGCCACAAACAGGAGTCGAACCCGTGGCATCGTCATTACAAGTGACGCGCTCTACCAACTGAGCTATTGTGGCTTTGTAGTTTTTATCCTCTGCGCATCTAATTCTTCTGCCCTAAAGGTGGAAACGCCCAGATTGGTTGGTGGAGTCGGAGGGAGTCGAACCCTCGTCCTAAACACATCAAATTTTTCGTCATTCACAAGGTTGTTTGGTTATTTGACACCAACAAACTCTGCGCCACGCGCCACCTACTTTTTTTAAGAGAAGTAAGAAACTCTGGCGGCATAGCCTCCACCAAGTTTATTTATTTGGAAAACTTGGAAAACCTCATTAGCAGTCTTTGGTTTACAAGGCGCTGCCGGTCCCCGTAACTATGCCGCTAGGGCGTAGTTATAATTTTCAACGTTATCGTTGGCAATTAAAATGTTTCAGCGTTTTTAAAGAGCCACGCTGCCCTCTTCCTTGCACGAAAAATCCTCCTTGCCCAGTCGAAACCGTTTCGACCCCGTATAGTAATTATTTGTCTCTGTACATAAAATGAACTATTAGTGTCAATTATTAAAAGTCCTAGCCCCGCATACATTAAGCATTCCATGATCGTTTCATAAACGATCAACGAAAGCCAATCCATTAATAACTCAAACGGTTCTACTATCTCTCCAACTGATTAATCAAGTAGTCCAAATACCAGCGAGCCTTTTTGAGATCGCCAAGTGTATCTCCTTTGTGTTTGGCTCGTGTAACGTATTTTACCACGTTTCCCTCGATAAAGTCAAGCTTCCAATCAACGATCGCATCAATAACTTCAATCTTTCCAGCGTTGTAGTGCGGTGGGTGATTGACTTTTGACAACTTATTTAATTGTGCATGTTCTGCCATTTCCATTTTAATGTTGTCAAACTGCTTAACATTGTCGAATGGGTCTGGCTCTTTCTTATAAATTGTTGTGTGGTCGTAATACTCTTTAGCGTTTCTCACTCTTTTCCTCCGTGTGATACATAATTCTCGTAGCCGTCTTCATGACCTTTTTAGCGTATTGTTTGCCGTGCTTAATTGGGTTTTTTCCTTTACATCTAAACCCTGCGTTATAGCCGCATAATGCCGTGTAGTAATTGCCCTTGGCGTATTTGTGTAGCCAGTAGCCTAAGATTCTTGAACCTACCTTTATAGATGTTTTGGGGTTTTTTAATTGTTTGCAGGTCCAACCCCTGCTCCATTTCGGAATCACCTGTGTTAGTCCGCAAGCATTAGCATAACTTACCACATGTGGCCTCCAATTACTTTCTACACTAATCAAAGAAACAAAAACAATTGGATCTAACTTATGTTTTTTACACTCTTTAACAACCTGTTTTGTGTGCGTGCAAGCGTACTTAGCTCGTGGTATCTGTGCGCTTACCATCGCCGCACACAAAACGGCTGCTGTAATGGTGTTCATAGACTTGTAATTTCCTTATAGGCTCCAACAGTTACTGGATACAACTTGGTAATTATGTCCAACATAGCTTTTGCCATCTCTTGAATCTCCCATTGTGCGCCTTCGTGTGTGCGTAGGTCAATGAACTTTAGAATGTTGTTGAGGTTTGCTGAAGCATAGTATTCCGTATACATGTTTTGTGGCAGAACCCCTCTAGCCTGTTCTCGACAAACGCCGGCCTCAATAAGTTCGTTAAACAATTTTAAACTCGCATCATGATGCATTGTAATACAATCAGAGGCTTCATGCTGCCAACTTTCAATAACTGGATCTATTAGCTCTTCAGCATTGCTTGCTTGACGATTAGACTTATGTTGAGTCCTGAAAGCCTCTGGCTCGTAGAACTGAATGTCAAAGTCGGTGTATCGCCTGCTGATCTCGTTATAAGACCAAGTACGATGTCTGTGATGCTGGGAGCGGACAAACAACGGCACCTTAACACGAAAGGTTACAAAACAATGTTCTAGAGTTGAAGTGTGCCTATGCTCAATAAGATATTTGATAAGCTTTTTATCCTTCTTCTCCAATTCTGCTTTTTGTTTGCCAAAGCTTACGCGAGCAGAGTTGACAACGGTTAGGTCATCCCCAACCGCGTCAACCAACTCCACGGAGCCTATGTTGTCTCCGTAAAGACGCTTTTTCATTCCCACTCTCATTTAAATTCCACACATGTAGCCAGCAATAATGGCAAAGCCACAAAGAAAGATTAAACCACCATAAAATACTTTATTTGCTTCTTTTATATGTTTATTATCTTGTATTAACATTTTTTCTCCTTTTGGTACTCCCAGAGAGAATTGAACTCTCGTCGCCGGCTTGAAAGGCCGGTGTCCTAACCGCTAGACGATGGGAGCGGGTGGATATTTAACCGTTTGTCCCACTAACGTCGGCAGGCGTCGAGACAGTATCAGCCTTGGTAGCCGTAGCATCATCGGGCGAATCAACCACATCCTTTTCAGCCTTCTTTTCTTCTTTAACGTCTGCCACCACATCGGTATCGCACGTCTTCTCTTCCTTGTCTCCGCAACTAGATGCGATAAATAAAATCGCAACAGTAAGCATCATTGTAGTAAAGTATCTCATTATATTTTCTCCTTTAATGTTTTACTTTTAAGATCCAGCAATTGCTGAAAATGTTTATTGAGTTTTACCCAATAGGTTTAAATAGTTTCCTAAACTGTTTGGTACGGGATGGAGGAGTTGAACCTCATTGGGCACCACCCGGCCTAGTTTAGCCAAAGGCATATAAGACCCCCGCCGGGAACATCCCGCATGGGAAGGGCTACTCCACCTTTAGAGTACCCATTGGAGTTTGTACCTCTACTTCCCAACTGTTGAACAAATAAGGGATTTCCATATCCGCCTTCAACAATTCCCCAAGAGTTGTTCCCACTTCAGCCTTTACACTTGTAAAGCCGCGCTTGTGATCATAGTGTTCGGTATCAACATCTAAATATTCATACCAATCACTGCGAATGGCACTTGCCACATACTCTTCAAAATTAAAAGAACCCCTCTCATAATCATCAAGAGCGCCGTTGTCACGCAACTTTTCAATAACAGTGTTATTGGCAAGTTGAGGACTAATAATTAAATCGGCCAACAAATTTGCGATGCCAGTTTCATCGATGGTTTCGCCTTCATAGTCCTCTCCCGTATAATGGATGATCTCTGACCCTCCCTCAGTTGAGAGAGTGACCTTGGAGGTTGAATCCAAGTTCATTTCTCGTAGCTTATTGAATCTACTTTCTTTATTAAGAACTAATTTCATTTGTGCTCCTTGAGGAACTTAACGATGTTTTGGATGTCTGTTTCTACAACACTCTTGAAGCTATTAACCTCATGGCAGATGACATCTAGACGCTGTTGCAATTTTCCAATTTGTGTATTTAGCGAATCAATTTTTTTGTTAGTCTCCGAAATTTCCTTTTCAATCTGTGCATTTGTATCTCTACCCATTTTTTTCTCCTTGTGTTAAAATGGTACCCCCGGCAGGATTCGAACCTACGACCTACGGCTTAGAAGGCCGTTGCTCTATCCAACTGAGCTACGGAGGCATACTGTGTATACAGTATAGCTCAGTTTTAATTTATTGTCAAGCCTTTTTGACTCTTTAATTTTGCTAATTTTTTCTCTAAGATGGCGATTTGATTTTCTTCTACAAACGGAACATAATAATATCTGTCATATAAACAAATAAGAAAACACGCCATAATCAAACTTGTATAGATTCCCAAACAAATATAGCCGGCTTGTGGCCCATAAGTAAACCTAGCAAAAACGGTTGTGGGCATCATAAGCTTGCCAAGTAGAAAGCAAACCATGGCGGTTTTTTGTAGGTTGCTTGCCCCGATCATTAAATCAGATGCTTTATAAATCATTTTTCCTCCTTGCCACAGGGTTTAATACAACCATGGCAGCGAATGCAATAGCCCGTTGCCTCTCTTTCCAGCTTTAGTTTCTTTTCTTTTCGTGTGAGTTTTTTAAAAGCGTATTCCGCTTTTTGAGCCTTTGACTGATTTTCGTAAGATTTGTAGTATATCATTTCAACTGGCCTTCTGGTTCTTGTGTATTTTGCCCCACGGGCGCTTGTATTGTGCTCTATCAATCTTCGACCTAAATCTGTTGTAACACCTGTATAAAATGTATTGTCGTTGCACAACAAAACATATAAATACCACATAGCCTTATTCTTCGTCTTCTTGTTTGTGCTCGTCTTTAAACATCACAAGGAGTCTGTATCCTTTCCAACGACGAGGTATTTTTTTTCTAATTCGGTTCGCATGACGCTTGGGGAGTAAAATGTCTATACTTTTACCGCAGACATCCCTACCAAAAGAATATTCATATTTTTTACTTAACACAAGTTCCCTTTGAAGTTCCTCGACAAGCTTTTGTTGTTTCTTAGTTAAAGACATTTATTTTCCTTTTGGTACGAGCGGGGGGACTTCATTTGTTACAATTATACTTCATCTGGAGCTAGGTGTCAACCTTTTGGATAAAAAAGCCCTCATATGCCCAGGTAGTAAATTTCCTTTTGTTCCAAGATCTTTTTGACTCTGGCTGTTTGTTCTTCCACTCTCTCTGTGGTGTTGCCTGTTTCGGGAAACACGCCCGAATTGGACAACGCTTCTTCAACCTCGCCATCAATGCTTACCACAAAGTATTCTCCTTCTTTCCAATCCATTGAACAAGAGTTATCATAAAGATGTTGTGCAAGTTCTTCGTGTTCTTTCGCAAGATATTCCACAATGGCTTGTTTGAGTTCGTCTGCTGTGAGGTAGATGGTTTTAAGTGATGTTGTTTTCACTCTTCGTTCTCCAATGTGTTTGAAACATTTCCAGTAAAATCTGCGCTGCTGGTTCCGACCCAATAAACTTCGTCTAGGACAAAGCGAACGTCACTATACCAACGGGGCTTCTTAACGTTACTATACCAATTGGGCTTCTTACCTACGTTCGCTGGATTGGAAAGGAGGGGTTCCATCCACAAATCGAGCGTGCTGCGATCGACACCATCATAATAACAGTAGTAAGACCCAGTGGAAATCACATAATAGATTCCTTCTGGTTTGCCCTCAAAAGATTCTCTATCAGATATCTCACCTCGGTATTCTACCTGCTTTCCTTTATAGGTCTTTGGGCGGTTATCGCTCATTCTTCGTTCTCCAGTCTTTCTACCTGCCCCTCGTTTAGAACAACAGGAATGACATCGCCATCTTCATGAAGCCAAACTCGTCTAACGACCGTTGTGTCTTCTCCAAAGACTTTTAGTTCTGACAGGCTTTCTTGCAGATAGTCTGGGAGGTTGCCCCAAGCATGCGCGGTGATGGCGGGCAAGATCATGCTTGGATCTTTTTCGCCTATCAACTCCACATCTTTTGGAGTCAGCATAGCATTCATTATGTCTGCTGTGTGATGTGGACTTTCATAGTCCATCTCCTTCTCGTTAAAAGAAACAACCTGTATGTAAAGTGTGGCTTCCCGCTCGGGTTCTGTTGACTTGGATTCTATCCAAACTGGTCCTTCAATTCTCATTCTTCGTTCTCCAGTGGTACGAGCGGGGGGACTTGAACCCCCATGCCTCTAAGGCGCGACATTTTGAGTGTCGTGTGTCTACCGATTCCACCACGCTCGCATCTTGAATCTATTCTACCCTACTTTTAATTTTCTGTCAAGCCTTTTTAATGTTCCGTCCTCTATAGGTTTTTGTTTGGGCATGACAATTAGGACACAAGATTCTTAAATTCTCTAACCTATTATCTGTTCGAACTCCATTAATGTGGTCAAGTTCTATTGGAGCAGGCTTTCCATTCCATTCAATTATTCCACACAATTCCCACTCCCTCGCCGAACACTTTCACTAGATCACCAATTTTCATTGTATTTATAACCCACAACTTTATGTGCAAGGCGCGCCCATTATACTTTCTTGCGACCCTTATGAAAGAAGCGTTTCTTATCAACACTGAGAAATGAATCTTCGTCTTCGTGAAGGTGCATGTAGGCTTCGGCCACAGCGTGACTAGCATTGACTGCTGTGTCATCCAAAGGAGAAACCTTTCCGAAAGGAAGTGTCTGCGACGGATTGAAAAAGAAGGGCATCACAGTCTCTAACTCTGCCCACCAACTCAGAACTGCTTCTTTGTCTTTACCAGTGTCCCACAGCCAGCATCTATAACCGTATTCTTCTTCTAAAAAAATTTTCATTTCATCTCCAAATCTGTTGCCCAATGGTCAGGCTTCACTCATCCCCTCAATCACGCCTACTATTATACTAAAATGAAGGGCCGATGTCAAGCATGTTTATACGGCGTGTTGCTGTTAATTGCGTCTTTATAACTTAATTTCAACTTCTTAAGAACCTTCAAATTCTTTTCTTGATTTGGAGTGAGGCTTTCCATCTCGGATAAACGCCTAACCTCCTTACTCAATTCCCTGTGCCGTTCAATAAATTTTGATATTGTTGTCATTTATAACTCCGTAAAAAGATGAGGCACCTTTTACCCCGTGCCTCCCTGCGGGAACTCGTAGCCACGATAAGTGAAATCACCCCCTTGTTGTGGTTAGATTTACGAGATTATGTTAAATTTTTATCTAATTTGAATTCAACCTCTAAATCATAAATGGAAGCAATTATCCATTCTTCTTTAGTGATACTGTTCAAGTCCAGCATTTTGCTTTTAGCATAGGCGTAAGCGCCAGTAAAAGTATTATTAATGATTGTGTTCATTTTTGTTTCTTTGGTCTTTGAACAATAAAAGACAACTTGATAGCGTATCATCGGATGCCTCGTGGAAGCTGTTTTAAGATTATAACAAAAAGTTGTGGCGCTGTCAAGAGATTATCCTTGGAGTATTTTCCAAATGTGGAGAGCCATCGACCCAATAATTCCGGTTGCGCCGATCCACAATACTTTGGAAATTCCCTCTTTCCAATTCTCCAATTCTTTTAAGCGTGAATAGATTCCCTGATCAGGGTTATAAATAGCCTCTTTTATCTTTGAAGTGTCTTCGGCCATTTCTTCATTCTTTTCTTTGATGACCATCATCATGTCCTCTATTCTAGACAATTGGCCTTTTAATTCAGTAAAACCAACAGCAGTGGCTGTTATCAAATTATTCTTATCCGACATAGAAACCCCCTAAAACCAGTTAACTTTCCACTTACAGTTTTTGGCTTCGTCCCAATAAACAAACCTACTAGCCTTTTGTAAAGTATAGGCTTTTAACAGTTCTTCGCCAAACGTGGTCTTGCGAGGCTCCAAGCCCTCTTCCCACTGAAAGTGCCACCACTCTGCGCCACCATAAGCACCACCCCTAAAAAAACTTCGACGGGCTGAAATGTTTTCAAAGCCGTGGTCCTTTGCTAATTTAGTAAAGTTAAAGACTCTGGCTGTAATTTCTTTTGTTTTAAGGATAGTGTATTTCTTTCCCTTTGAATTTCTTTTTGTAACAACATAACAAGCTTCAATTGTTTTTTCTGGAACGTCTAGATCTTCGGTCTTGGCCCACACAATCCACTTTCTACTATTGCCATCTCGCTGAATTAAGTAAGGATCTGTGCTAGGGTTCTGCATCCCGGTAGGAAGCGCCATGTCGAACGCTCTACCAACATAGTGCATAGACTTCTTACTTCTCGACGGGCTAGCCTTCCCACTCAATCCTCGTCTACCGCCAGCAGAAGTTATTATGCCACCAAGGTCATGAACTGCTTCATAAAGCTCTTTGTACGCCTTTGCAGTATCAGAGCGAAGCGTTACTCTCGTAAAGCCGCCCCTGTTCGCAAACTTATCAGCAGGACACTTGACCCATTTAAGCTTTGTGTCGCTGTCTACCAATTCTTCTTGTGGTGGCCCCAAATCCAAATGAAGTTCCATCTTTGGAGAGCCAAGCGCTGAATTAAGTGCTGCAGCAGTTGATGGGCCGACAAGGCCATCCGAATAAAGTTTTACTTTCTTTTGGAATGCTTCTACCGCGTCTTCGGTCATTTGGCCATAGTGACCATCAATTGGGCCGGGGTGGTAGCCCAAATAGGCTAAACCCTCTTGTAATTTTTTAACTAATTCGCCTTTTGTGCCTTCGCGCAAAACCATAACTTAAACCTCGCGTTAATTATATTTTAATTTTCATGTAAGAGCCGCCACCATAATCGTTTATCTTAAAATAGATGGTGCCGTCCTCTGTTCTTTTTAAAGGCAGGAGTTTGTCATTGCTCGTTGAATTTGTAAAAGCCATTACATCGGGGTACGAAGCAGGGTCAACAATTTGGAGATCATTAAAGTTTTCCCCCAACGCATTACGAAGATCGCCGGTATCTACAAAATCCGCGCTCCCTGCCGTTTCTCTTTTGTATTCCTCTCGTTCGACCTTGGTGGGAACACCGGGCATGGCTTCTTCTACTTCACTCTCGTTTAAGTGCTCTCTAAAGCTCTCCATTGTATCTTTCATTGTTAGCGGCTTAAGCGGCGACTTGGATTCGTCAACCCTGCCGGATAAAGCCTTAAGATTCTTATAAGCTGCTCGCCACGCGATGTTGTTGGCGGTGGCGCCTTTTATAGTGTTCATGATTTTTTCATCACTCACCCCTTTCTTCCTTGCGGCTTTGATCCACTTACCAAACACACCGCCACCGTGTTTCATGGAAAAAGAGTCAATTGTTTTAGCCAAATCTAAACCGGGAGCTTTTGCTGCGCCTTGGGGCTTCGCCTTGCCTGCGGCTTGGGGCTTCGCCTTGCCTGCGGCTTGGGGCTTCGCCTTGCCTGCGGCGGTGCCTTTGCCAGCACCTTTTAAATAATCAACAAGGGCACGAACGCTTTTCTTAAATGAGCCTTGGCGCTTGGGAGCATTTTTATCAGTTTTTCTCAATGCGTCAATTGCCCCTTGAGTCTTTCCGCCGTAAATACCATCGGCACCTGGGGCATATCCCGG
>Ga0208792_1000185_pt1 | contig 26493 bp, 16 predicted proteins | sample 14_taG_FD_184087 | JGI IMG/M metagenome (GOLD analysis project Ga0208792, IMG submission 184087) | Marine viral communities from the Subarctic Pacific Ocean - 14_ETSP_OMZ_AT15311 metaG (SPAdes) (version 2) | ecosystem: Environmental > Aquatic > Marine > Oceanic | place: Pacific Ocean | collected...
TAAAGAAGTAAGTAGTTTAATTAATACTACAGAAGATACCAAAATCAAATATTACACAAGAAGAGATTTTGTAACTACAGGATCTAGTAGTGGTGGTACTGTTACATTTGCAGCACAATTAGATTTCGGTACTCAAAGATTTGTTGAGTTCAATGAAAAAGATTTTGTTGTTACGGTTTTAGATAAAGGCGATTCTGATAAAGTAGAAACTGGTGATATTGTTTTCTTGAGACCAGAGTATGTAAATATTTTAAATACTACTGATGCGACTTCTGGACTATCATCTGGTAGTATTACTATTGGATTCCCGAGTAATTATTTTGGATCAAATGTTTCTAACTTCCCCAAATTAAAACTAACTGCTACAATTGAAATTTCAAAAGGCAGACCAAAGTTAAAAACATCTATTCCAAATAGAAGAATTGTTATCAGAACATCTGGTGACAGAGTTATTCCTTTGAGAGGAATTAACTATGACGATGAGAGCACCGAGTCATTTAGTTATTCTGATGTTTATGCTATTAAGTATATCTACGAAGGTTCTGCATCTTCACCACCAACAGTTGATGTAAATGGTAATTTAGTTGTTGGTACAGATATCACAAACCACTTTACTTTTGACGATGGTCAAAGAGAAACATTCTATGATATTTCTAGAATTGTATTGAAACCTGGATTCTCTACTCCTTCAGGTCAACTAGTTGTTGCCTTTGATTATTTCCAGCATTCTCAAGGAGATTTTTGTACCGTTGATTCTTATGTACATGAAGCGGGTGTAACTGCAGATAAAATCCCTTCGTTCAATAGTACTGTATATGGTATTGTAAATCTTAAGAATGTTATTGACTTTAGACCTAAAGTTGATTCCAATACAATTATTACTGGTTTCCAAGATACTTCATTACTATCACAAGCAGATTATATCAGTTTTATTGGTGATGGTGGTTCTGTTTCAAGTACTCCTTCATCTAGCAGACTGCTTCCATACACGATGAAGTTTAGTGAGTCTCAATATCTAGACAGAATTGATGGTATATTCTTAAACAAAAAAGGAGAGTTTCTAGTTAAGACAGGCAACTCTTCATTGAACCCATCAAAACCAGAAATTATTGAAGATGGTATTCCTCTTTATTATGTTTATGTCCCAGCATTTACCAAATCAAGTAAAGATGTAAGAATTATTCCTGTAGATAATCGTAGATATACGATGAAGGATATTGGTAAATTGGAAAAGCGTATTGAACGTTTAGAGTATTATACTACATTAAGCATTCTTGAGCAGCAAGCACTCAACATGCAAGTAAAAGATGTCTTGGGTATTGACAAAACAAAAAGTGGTTTTGTAGTTGACAACTTTGAAACACATCAGGTTGGCAATGTTAAGTCTTTAGACTATCTTTGTTCTGTTGATCCACAGCAATCTGTTTTGCGTCCACAGTCTAAAGAAGATAGTTTTACTCTTGTAGAAATTAATAGTCGCGAAGATCAAAGATCATTATCAGGATATAAAAATTCTAATGATGTAATTACATTGCCTTATAGTAATGTTTCTTATGCGTCTAATACATTCGCAACTAAAACTATTAATCCCAACCCATTCGTTATTCTCCAATACGTAGGTGATGCGTCGTTAATTCCTAATATCGATCAATGGTATAACACCACTGTTGCTCCTTTAGTAACCGAAAATAATACTAACCTATTTTCTATTTTCCTCGGCAAGTCAGATGTTAGATCTGCTTTTGCTAGCATTTACAATTCCTTTATTATTAACTGGGTTGGTGTTAACAAGACTTTCTATAATATTAACAGTTTTGGTGAAAGCAATAGCGATATTTCTAATTCAACAGTAAACTCTGCTAGTGTTTCGAGTTCTTCTAATGTAAGTCCTCAAAATAATGAAATTGCTAAAGGGGTGGGTTATAAAACAATTAACGGAACTAACGTTGCTAACTCGTTGAGATTTTTTGCAAGATCTATCCCAGTCAAGTTTGTTGTTAAGAGATTGAAGCCGAAGACACAATTGTATGTCTTCATGGACAAAAAATCTATTGGGCGTTGGGTTAATCCAGACTCTAGGTTTACTGGGGTTGCAGGAAACTCTTTAACTACATTTAATACTTCTTTAACTACTGACGAATATGGCAATGCCAGCGGAATTATTTTAATACCTGCAGGTCTTGCACCACAAATGAATACATCATGGACAGGTGATATCAACACTATGCAGTATGATACCACAACAGAAGAACTGTACTTCTCTACTGGTGCCAAGAATATTAGATTTACAACTAGTTCAACTGATAGTGATAAAGATTCTGTAGATAGTTATGCAGAAGTTAAGTTCTATGCAACCGGCATTCTTCCAGAGAATCCTGCTTCTATTATCTCCACTGCACCTGCTATCTTCAAAGCAAATGAAGGCGTTCAGACAATTGATAGTAACACTGAAAACAAAGCTAGACCGAATCCTCTTGCACAAACTTTCAGAGTAGAGAACTTTGAGGGTGGTATGTTTGCTACTGCAGTAGATCTATTTTTCTCCAAGAAAAGTTCTACTATTCCTTTGAGAGTCTATCTGACTAATATCGAGAGTGAGAAACCAAGTAAGTATATTCTACCTGGGTCACAAGTTACTTTATATCCTGATACTTTAATCAAGGTATTCTCTTCTGGTAATATCACCATTAATATTGGAGAGTATGTAACTGGTGCAAGATCTCTTGCTTCTGGTCCTATCGCAAAAGTATTAGATAAGAATAATTTTGAGGTGGTAGCATCAAGTAATGGTGAAATTGATATTACTAATGAGCAAGTATATACTTTTGTATTAAGCAACCACAACGGTAGTTCATTCTTTGCTAATGAAGATTTAGTTCTTACTTCAGTTACTCAATTCAATAATTCTAATAATGCTACTATTGGATTGAAGATCGCAAAAGACTCCGGCAAAGTTGGTTCTCTTGATGTTACTACTTTAGGTTCTGGATACGAAGGTGCTACTATCACCGTAGAAAGTCCTCAACTTCCTGGTGGAAGTACTGCTACAGGTTCTGTAAAAGTTTCTAACGGTCAGGTTTACTATGCAGAAATTGCTTTGGGTGGTAGAGGATATACAGAACCACCTTCGATTGTAGTTAGAGGTTCAGGAAACGGTGCCACAGGTGCTGTGATCGAGTCTAAACTTATTATAGATGAACCTGCAGTAAGAATGGGTATTGCTTCTGATACAGGCGATTCTGTTAGATCTACAACGCCTACAAGATTCAATTTTGATTATCCGGTATACTTACAGAATGATACCGAATACGCAATCAATATTGAGTGTGATGATACCGAATATGAAATCTGGGCTTCACGATTAGGAGAGACTGATATTTCTTCTGGTTTAGTTGTGAATGCTCAACCTCTGCTTGGATCTGTATTCAAGTCACAAAACACTGATAACTGGAGTGAAGATTTATTTGAAGACATTAAGTTCAGTATTCATAGAGCAGAATTTGATATCTCTAGAGTTGCAGAATTAAATATTACTAACGCTGAGATCGGATTCGAGAAATTAGAATCAGATGCATTTGAAACTTATGCGTTAGCTAACAGTACAGCAACATCTGCATTGTTTAAAAACAACAGCAATATTGTTAAGGTTTATCATAGAGATCATGGATTTGAAGGTTTGGGTAATTCCAAAGTATTCTTCCGTGGTGTAGATGACTTTGCTGGATATAACGAAATTGATATTGAATCATCCTTATATACTGTTGCCAATTCTGGTATTGATACTTACACTATTGTTGGACCGTCCAGAGCAGCTGCTACTGGATTAGGAGGAGGAAATAGTATTCTTGCTTCTTATAATAGAAAGTATGAGAAGTTGTATGCACAAATTCCATATTTGCAGTTATCAAGTACAAAGATTGATAGTTTTGTCAAGACTACCAATGTAATTCCAGTAGATTCTTCTACGTCAACGTATGCTTCATATGATGTGACTCCTATGGAGACCACTTTCTTAAATGAGGAGCAATATTTCTTAAACCAGAAAATGATTGCTTCAAGTATTAATGAAGTTGTAAATGGTACTGGACATTCTTTACAATATAAGATTAATCTTTCTTCAGAATCTTCTCATCTTTCTCCTGTTATCGATTTACGCTCTGCCTCGGTAAAAACTATATCTAACCGTATAGACAATGCCACAGGTTCAGAAGATAGATTTGGTAAAAAGTATCAAGTTATTAAAGTATATCCAATATACAAATTTGAAGTTTCTGGTAATAATGATGGTGTTGGTGGTGATGATATTGCGGTGACTCTCGGACAAAATGTTACTGGACAAACGTCCGGAGCAGAATCTGAAGTCTTGAGGATTATTAATAATGATGTTTATGTTAAAATTAAAAACTCACTGCAGTTTACAGTGGGAGAAGAGTTATTCTTCAGTACCCAATCTGCTAGCGGTGGAGATTATGAAACCTTTAACGTGACTGTTTCTAATGCTGGTGTTTTTGAACAAGTACCTACTTTTGTTGTTGGAGCAACTGTAAATGCTATTAACCCATCTATCAGAAGTGAAAAATATGAAAATAAAATTAGTGGCAAGATAATTTCATGGGATTCTAAAACTAAAATTTTAACTTTAGAAAATGATAAGCAACCCATTAATAATAACTTCACAAATGAAATTACTTTAGGTAGTGATTATGCAAGGCAAAGTCAGACATCAGATCAAGTTACTGATATCTTCCGGGTAGGTGATTTACTTGACTTCGACGGATCATCTTTTGAAACCACTAAATTTGCAGAAGTTAGTGACATGTCATTTAGTCAAGGAATTGACTACGTTGCAGAAAATGGTTCTGTAAATACTTCTGGTGCTTCAAAATATGTCACTAAAGAAATCTTTATTAATAATCCAGCATCTTCTATTAATGTTTACTTAACATTAAATGTACAAGATGTAGAAAATATTAAAGTATTCTACAAGATTAAACCTGCAGCATCACAGCAAAACTTTGATGATATTAACTGGGAATATTTTAATGGTACTGGAGATTCCGACCAATCTAGTAACATTGCTACGGCAGAAAATAGTATCTCCGGTCAATTTGAGAAGCAATCTTCTTATCAAGAATTGAGATATAGTGAAGAAGACTTAACAGAATTCTCTTCCTTTGCTATTAAGATTGTTATGAAGACAGACGACCCTGCATATATTCCCAAGATCCAGGATCTACGAGCAGTAGCTTCATTCTGATATGCAACGTTATATCAAAGTTGAAGGTCAGGATGGATTTGTCAGAGATGTAACTACTGGGGCAATTGTTTCAACTGCCCCTAAAAATACACGTAAATCTTTTTCCAACGAATTTAAAAATGTAGTCTCGGAACTAAATACTTTGAAGGAAGAAATGTCCGAAATCAAGTCCCTCCTTAAGCAGTTAATCAAATGACATTAAGAAACGTACCAAAGAGTTTTACGCTAGAAGAGCAGCGTCAAGAGGTTAATGAAATAGCAGTAGACTTGGATACCGCTGTTACCGGCGTACAGACATTTGGTGGGGATAAAACGTTTACTGGTGATGTAATATTTACTAGCGATGCTAGTTTTAATCAGGAGATACATTCCACAACAGGTGGATTAATATTAAAAACTGCAGATCAGATAACTCCTGGTCAGATGGTTACTGAAGCTATCTTTGGTGGGTCGATGTATGTTCCATACGGTTTTAGTACGTATCCCATTGCTTATTTTCCTGGCGGTGGTATTAGCGAGACATCAACTAATGATGGAGTAACTATCCAAAGTGGTGGAAGCATTTTTATTTCTAATAGCGGCGGAAGTGCTGTCTGGAAAGGTAGACAGACTGGAACTCTTGGAATCACATCAGAAATCGATGCTCCTGGTAATGCCACATTTGCAGGAATGGTCAAATGCGATTCTATTTTAAGCAATGCAAGTACTCCTACTTTCTCGATATTCAATACAGGTAACGCACTGTTTGAAGATGTAGAGGCAACCTCTTTACATATGAAAGATGGCAGACCTATTTACTTTGGTACTAACGAAGATGCTGATCTCTACTACGATAACGCATCTTCAGAATTAAGGTTAGAGAGTGAAAACGGTTTCCATGTCAGATGGTTTGATACTGTAAACACTCAATACGAAGATCAAGTAATCTTTAGTCCTTTTGGTGGAACTAGATTCTATTATCAAGGTGCTGCAAACCCAACTTTAGATATCACTGACAGTGTTGATATTGATGGCGACGTTGATATTGATGGCAACGTTGATATTGATGGCAACTTTGATGTTGATGGCAACGTTGTTGCATCTGGTACAGTAACAAGCACAACTGCAAACAATACTTACGCCTTTGAAGTTAAAAACGGCAATACAAATATTGGTGGTTTGTATAGATCTGGAACTTCTGATACTAGGTTACTCCTTAAAAATGTCAGTGGTACTACCATAGTTTTAAAAGGTTCAGACGGCAGCATCACTGCGGATAGCATCACCTCTAATGGATCGGGCTCATTTGGTAATAACATCGACCTCCCTAACGCAAATACTTATATAACTGGCGCTGGACATAACGTATTACAAGTTGATGCAACAAGATCATACTTCTATGGTGGCACTAACGGACTTCAACTTCGCAAATCTGATAACAGTTCAGAAATTGTCACTATTGATGACGACGGCAACTCTGTGATTTTTGGCGATCTTTCTCTTAATGATGATACGAAAAAGTTAACAACACAAAAAATTGAGCCAGTCACTCCTGGATCAATAATGTATATTGGTTCAACAGACGCTGCTTCTACGACAGTTTTCCAGTCGCCAATTTGCTTATTTGATGAAATTGGTTTTGGGGCAGCTGGTGGACTCAAACTTGGTATAGCATCAGGTAATGTACCATCAGGTGCTACAAATGGAGTACTAAAAACTTATCTAGATGGTGAATTTGACGCAACTTGCGATAACGGTATTACTTTGATTACTGGTAGTGATAAATTACAATGGACAAGAATTGGTAATCTTATAACTGTAATGGGTCAGATTCAAGTTGATAGTAGTAATACTAATAGTGCATTGGTTATTAACAACTTACCATATTCTTCATACAATTCGGGGGATGGCGCTGGGTTCGCCGTAGGTGCAGTAAGACTTTATAATGCTCCAATGGCAGCTAATCATAAGTATGTTATTTGTATGGTTGATGTAGGAACTACTAACCTAATGTTTGAAGCGGTTAGAGATAATGCCACATCCGAAGCTTTACCTACGGGAGATGGAGCATACTATGCATTCAGTATCACGTATCGTGCTGCTTGATCATACTAAATACTAAAATAGAGGAATAGTCTGGTATCATGCCATTAAGAAACGTACCAATTACATATACTATTGATCAGCAAAGGCAAGAAATTAATAATCTTGCTTCTGATGTTAATGATATTGATGTCACCTTCGATGAAAAAGTTGATGACAGAATTGCTGCCTTGGTGCAAGGCGGAGTTGGAACTGCGGTTACTTATGATGATGCCAATGGATCGTTATCAATTGATCTCGCATTCAATGAGTTTTCCACATCTTCTATTTTAGAAGGAACAAATTTATATTATACAGATAGTAGAGTAAATGCCGCTATTGATGCACGAGTAAATCTGTCTTTTGTTAATGGATTAAATATCACCAATCTTGGTCCCCAAGATTCTATTACTCTTACTCTAGGGCAGACTACTAAAACACTAACTCCCACCAATTACAATAATACGGAATGGGATACTGCATATGGATGGGGCGATCACCATGCACAAAACTATCTAACCACATATTCAGAATCCGATACTTTAGATTCAGTAACTGGTCGTGGGGGTATAACAACGCATGATATTACTGTTGGTTCGATAAAAGTAAATACCATTACTTCTAAACTAGCATCAGATAATTTAGGTATTACCGCTGGCAAAGTTCTTTTTACAAATGATGTTTCTGTAGGAACTTTTTCTAATGGTCTTTCAAATGACTATGGTATTAATTTTGGCAAAACTGGCGAATTAATAATTAACCATTCTTCTGGTGGTGGTGGTTTATACTTAAAAACTTCCGGCACTAATAATTTCTATGTTGATAAAGATGGAAAGATTAATGGTGCTTTAAAATTTGTTACTGCTGATGGAACACCAGGACAATCATTACAAACTGACGGAAATGGTCAACTGGTTTGGGGTTCTGGTAGTGGCGCTAGTGTAACAGTTTCTGACAACGCTCCTGGTGGTGCGAGTGGTGGAGATTTGTGGTGGGAGAGTGATTCAGGTAGATTAAAAGTCTACTATGATAACGGTGCTAATCCCTCTTCTTGGGTAGATGCATCACCCCCATTAGCAGCATTAATACCAGCAACAGATATCAGGACTAATACTGGCGCTGTTACTGCTTCTACCGGTAATTATTTTGCCGATACTAATGGTACATTTTCAGCAAATTTAGATGTAACATCTTTAGCAAAAATTAAAATCAGTGTTCTTCTGGGACATCTTACTGGAACTGCAGTTGCTGAAGGATATGTAATCCTGGAAAGAGATGTTAGTGGATCTACCACAGAATTATGTAAGGTCTGGACAGATGGTTCTCCTGACAGTCCAATGGCGTTTAATTTTGTAGATGCTCACGGACAAACAACCGGAGTTACCGTTACTTATAAACTTAAATTAGAATTAGATATTGCTGGTTCTAGAACAACAGGAACTGTTGCTACTAGTCAATTAAGTATAGAAGAATCATATTAAAAATAAATAACTATACGGAGATATCTTAAAATGGCAATTCTATTCCCAGATACTGCTGGTCAAGCAACAGATGGTTCATTCACACATACCGATAATGGTTTAACTTGGTCCTGGAATGGATCTAGTTGGCAATCAACCGGTAGTGGTTCTGGTGGCGGCGGCGGTGGCGGATCGTCGTATACAGATGAAAATGCTCAAGATGCAGCTAGCGAATTATTTACTAACGGATCGCACTCCGGAATTAGTTTTTCATACAATGATGCCACTAACACTATAGATGCTACTGCTGGTGGTGGTGCTGGTCGAGGAACGGCTACTCAAACCACAACAACAATCGCTGATGGTGTATCTGCAGATATAACAATTGCTGCAGCAAAATCATTTAGTTTATTAAAAATACAAACATCACATGCAGCGTGGGTAACTCTTTATACCGATACCGCTAGTAGAACTGCCGATGCTAGTAGAACTATAACAACAGATCCACTTCCCGGTTCAGGTGTACTTGCAGAAATTATTACATCTGATGGTGCTACACAAATCATTACTCCCGGTACTATTGGGTGGAATAATGACTCAACACCATCTACCAACATATATGCAAAAGTAGTTAATAAAAGTGGTAGTGCAGCAGCGATTGATGTAACCTTAACTTATGTTCAATTAGAGGTGTAACATGGGACTATACGATCATTCTGATAGTAAAGTATATGTTGTCACGCTTGAAAATAAATCTGATTTAGAAAGTTTTTATTCTGATATGGAATCAGATGGATATCAACTCCATATGAAACGCCCTATTAGTAGAAATACCGAGTACTACATGAATAGTACTCAAGCAGAAGATATACGAGGTGATTCTAGGGTTGCTGCGGTTGAAATTAATGAAGATGATGATCCCATAAAAGAAATCACACCGTTTTATGATGAAGTTAATAATACTCCATATGGATTTGGTGGGGATTTTGAGAAATCAGATTTTACAAATCAGCATGGTGATAATGAAAGACAGTGGGGACAATTACATTCTTCCGGGAGCAATGCTGAAAGAAGAAAGGGAACGTGGGGACATGACGGTACTGCAAATGTTACTGATAATGTTGAAATTTATGCAGATGGAAAACACGTTGATGTAGTTATTGTTGATCAACCAGTTTCATTCGATTGTGCTGAATGGATTAGTCCTTCTACGGGACAAAGTAGGTTTGTTCAATATGATTGGTTTGGCGAGTTAAATGGTTATGTCAGTAGTATAGATGATGATGGACTATCACTTCCTTCAGGATCATATCCATATCATCCCAATTCTGCTAACACAACATTTCATGGCACACACGTTGCTGGAACAATAGCAGGACAATGGTATGGATGGGCAAGAGAAGCAAACATTTATAGTTTACACGTAAACCTTGGCAGTGGTTTCGGAACTTCTCTGTCATCTAGATTAGTATTTGATTATTTGAGAGCATTCCACCGACACAAACCAATAAATCCTTTAACAGGTAAAAAAAATCCTACGGTTACAAATCATAGTTGGGGAGCTAGTTACAACATATATTCACTTTTTGAAAGAGCATTAAACATAAATGATATAAATGAAATTAGAGTTCGTGGTGTTACATACACAAATGGCAATCCCGGTCCTAGTGGATGGACAATGGATGGAATCCATAAAGATTTTGGTGTAGGTTCAACCCAATTCAGATATAATAATGATAGCACTGGGTCAAGATATGACATGGAAGATGCTATTGAAGATGGTGTAGTTTGTATTGCAGCTGCTGGTAATAATGATCAGTATAGTATACACGTAGATCCAACAGCACCAGAATATGCTGATTGGAATAATTATGTCAAATTCAATCTTAATGGTGGTTCAACATATACCATTTCTCATAATAGAGGATCTTCCCCATCTAATTCTAAAGGTTGTATTACTGTAGGTTCTATTTCAAATCTATCTGATTTTAGAAAGTCAGACTTTTCTAATTTTGGACCATTGATTGATGTTTGGGCACCTGGAGATATGATTCAAAGTGCTTGGCCAAATCCTGCTAACATTTATTCTGCATCAGGATTAAATGGTGCTGGATATCCTGATAACAAATATGGTGGTGATAATTGGAGATATCCAATCAGTGGAACTAGTATGGCATCACCACAGGTTTGTGGTATTGCTGCATTGTTAGCCACAGGTAAAGAAAGGTTTACTAATAGTGATGTGTTAGGATTTATACAGAATAATTCCTATGAAAATGACATAACATTTAATATTAATGGTGGGTTGTTTGATGATAGAACTTGTGATGGTGGAGCAAATACATTATATGGTGGATCTACTTCTACATCAAAAGAAATAAGAGCAATCAATCCAAGAAATATAAGCGGTCTTATAGATGGATGGTATAAAGAAACATTAAAAGGGCATAGAAGACCTTCACATTCTTTTAGTAACGCCCAAATGTATCCTAGAACTAATAACTATTATAGACCTATACCAGTTACACTACCTGCTACTTTCTCGATAACTGTTACTGCCGCCAGTGGTCAGTATCTATTTACCGGTAATGACAGAGTTGCTACCTTTAGTAATACTGCAAACCCATCAATCAATGTAAAGCAAGGAGATACTATAGAGTTTACAATTAATGCTTCTGGTCATCCATTCTGGATTAAAACAACGCAAACTACTGGAACTGGTGATGCATATAATACTGGCGTAACCGGTACTAATGGTGCAGAAACTGCTCCTATTACATGGAATACTACTACTGCAGCGGTAGGAACATATTATTATAATTGTGAATATCATTCTTCTATGAACGGAACCATAACCGTTAATGCCTAGATAAATATAATTAATAATATATTATTGTTATGGACACATCAAAAATGCGAGAGGAATTCTTAACCCAACTAAAAGACTACGAGTTCAAAATCAAAAGAGGCGAGGAAGAACTCGCCAAATTGAAAGAATATAAGTTGAAACTTGAGGGCGGGTTAGAAACATTAGACCTATTAGATAAACGAGAGGAAAATGGCAGCGATACCAGTCAACATTCTGATTGATAAAGGAGCAGACTACGGCGTTACTTTCTTTATCACGAACAAAGATGGCACCCCATTAAACATGTCTGGGTACACTGGTACTGCTGCAATGAAGAAAAGTTATTCAGCATCTACTTCAGTACCCTTTACTTTAGAATTTGTTAATAGAACTGCCGGAGAAATTTCTTTGGCATTAACTGACGTAGAAACTTCTGCTTTGGATAGAAGAAGATATGTATACGACATTGTTCTTACCGATCCTAATGGATATAAGACTAGAGTAATTATGGGCAATGCAGAAGTAAGTCCTGGAGTTTCCTAATGGCTCAGTATAACGTCAGGGTTGGTTCTAATGCATATCATGTTGGCAAGCAATTGCCAGCACAGCATAAACTTGACGTAAACTATCAGATTCCATCAAAATCGATACAATACTCAAATCTACTTATAGATAGTATTGCATCTCAATTTGACGGCACTGCTGATACCTTTAATATTACTATAGATGGCGAGTCATACACTCCGATAAATGAAGAGCAGATTGCCATTTCTATTAATAATGTTATCCTAGAACCCAGAGTTGATTACGTAGTATCAAATGATCAGATAGTATTCAACACACCTCCTGTGGGCGGTGCAGCATTCTTTGGTATTGCATATGCTACAACTGCTGACCTAACCAGAACTCTTAATTATGTTATCGATAGCGGAACCTTTCCTCTATCACTTGGGGTAAAGGGTAACATGACTATTGATGTCACCGGAGAGATTGAGTCTTGGACTATTGTTTCCGACACAGTAGGCAATGTTCAGGTTGATATTCAAAAATGTTCTTTTGAAGATTTTCCTAATTTCGTTTCTATATGTGGAACTGAGTTACCCACTATTGGGGTATTAAATCAATCTTCAGGCAGAAAGAATAAAGATGATAATTTGAGTACCTGGGACACTACTGTAAATGCTGGCGACATCTTTCAATTTGAGTTGAAGCATGCCGTAGACATTACTCGTTTTGTAGTTTCGCTCAAGCTTAAACTATAAATAGTATGTGATTATAAATAACAATAAATCGAGAGATAAACACGGAGAGTTTACATGGCACTGCTAGTAACCGACAACGGTGAAATTGATTCTCTACGTAATCTACTGAATTACAATCAGGAGATTCCTAGAAACTTAATTCTGAAGTTGTTTTGCACAAACACATTTCCCAACGAGAGCGATACACCTTCGCAGACTGCATATTATGAGCCTTACACCAATAACAATACGTTAGGTTATGGCAGCGCACCTGTAACTGGGTATCCCGCTATCATTAATAATAGAACGGACCAGGACTATACCGCTAACTATGGTATTCTCCTTAACGGAAATCGTTGGACGATTGAAACTCTTTCTTCTGCTGCTGTAGCTGTACAGGGTAGTGGAACGACCAGTGAGTACACAATTACTGTTGCTGCAAGCACCGGTATCAAGAAGGGCGACTATGTAACAGGAGGTTCCGTTGGAACTGGTGCATATGTTGTTGACATTGATGGATTGGATCTTAACTTGAGTGTTAAGAATACAGGAACATTTTCAAACCAAAATTTAGATTTTGGACAAGGTAGAACGACTGCTTCTTACCCAGAGCAAACCTTTACATTTACTGGCGCTGCTGGTGATGTGTATGGTTACGAATTGGTTCGTGCTAATAATATGCCCGTTTCGATTCAAGGCGTATTAGATGCAGGTAGTGCTTCTGCTGGTGCGACTATCAGTAAGACTGGTATCCGTGGTACTATCGGCAATAACTATTTCGTTCTTGCCTCTTCAACAAATACAACAACTGTAACCGGTACTGCCGGAGCATTTGATGTTACTGTTGGATCTACTGCAGGTCTTGCTCCTTATCAACGTGTATCTGGTACTGGCATTGCTGCTGGCGCAAGAATTGTTGGTATTGCAGGCACAACAGTTTATTTGGATAAATCAAATACTGGTGCGGTTTCTGGCAACGGAGATTTCAAAGTAGAAGTTGGTGAAGATTTAACTGTCGGTATGGTAGTTTCCCAGACGGGTACTGCTGGTGTTATCGGCGGTGCTCCTAACGGTATCGACGCTGCAACCATCATCACTGGTATCGATCACGACACCGAAGATATTGATGGAACTGTACATGTTTATCTTAACAATGTACTAATCGATAACATCCAGCCTTCAAACAACAATGACGAAGTTGAGTTTGACTTTAGTAAAGTAACTGCAACTGCTCATGGTTTGGTAGAAGGAGATACCGTATATATTGACCAGGGTACTGCTAACACAACTACCACTGCTGGAACATACACGGTGTTTAATGTCATCGATGCCAATGAGTTCACAACGACCAAAGCACTTGATGGTACTGGAGCACTAACTCTTTACAGCGCAATCTTCTTCGCTGAAAGATTTACGAACGGTCCATACGCGATTCAAAACGCTGGTGACCAAATCAAAGTCACCTTGAATGTCAGCCTCGACTGATATATTCAAATTGAGTTCTACATTATGCTATTAGGGGGATTGCTTGCGATCCCCTTTTTTATTGTAGTATGCGTTCGTAGATGTCATTTTCATATGCTGGTGTAGGTTCTGTATTGTTTCGAGGAGGAATTCTCGGAAACATTTCTCACAGCTATAAATCTGAACAACAATCTTTTTACTTTACTAATACTACTGCTAATGTCACTCTAACTGCTGAAGATTTAAATAGCGGTTATAATGTTTCATATGATGGTAGTTCATTAGTACCATCTGGAACTGGCGTATCATGGACTGGCGGATTTGATGTAGGTCCTCACGTCCAAACTGGATCAGGAGTTGGTGTTGGGCAATCTAGTAACAGTAACAGACGAGTTGAGTATGATCTAGACCTAACTGGGGTCGAGGAGATTACTTTCCGTTTAGTAATGGGGGACGGACAGAACGGCGGGGAGACACCAGACGGTGGTGAAGATCTATGGATGAGATTCCTAGATACTGGTCTTTCTCTTAATGATGCATCTAGAAAACTATTAGACAACGCAGAAACTACTTATACGACTCCCGGAAATAAGACAATTAGTGTCCCGGTAGAGGCAAGAAAAAGTAATCAGAGAATTAGAATTTACCAGACATTATGGTCTAGCGTAGATCAATTTGATCACTATGGATTTCTTTCCATTACTTTAGATCAGACTGTTAGTACTCGTACAGCAATTACGACGTTTGTACCAGGAACAACAAACGTATTCGAGTACCTAAATCTTGGTAGTGTATCCGCAGACTATTGGGTTCTTGAAAACTACCAAAATACAATCCTTTCAACCATACAAGATGATCAGATAATTAATCTGACTGAAACTGGTGGAACCATCAGTATGGTAGATTATGGTTCACTTACAGAAATAGAAGCAGTAGGAATAGCAGACTGGGGTCTGATCACTGTTTCTTCTGATATAACACCATTCGGATTCTTACATTATCAATCACTCTCCCAGTGGTCTGTTATCAAGACGTGGGTCGGTTCTGGAACCGTCTGGGAGTTCGGAGGATCTATTTACAGACTGGATGCTCCATGGATCGGTTCGGGTACGCTGCGAGCGTCTGGAGAGGCATCAGCAGCGTTCTTATACAGTTATGAAACGAAGGGTCAACCAACCCTTCGTGGCGCTGCTGGCACGGTAAGACAACGTGCTTACAATGGGTCTGGATCTATATTCAGTAATAGCTTCCTGGGAGAAGCAGTTACAAGAACATTCCCTGAAGATATACAACCACAAGGTGATGAGCGGAAGACGCTGTTTGCTATTAGTGGAGATGCACTTGTTAGGTTCAGACCAAACTATAATGGTTCTGGAACCTTATTCTCCTTAAGCACAACCACCTTTAAACAGACATACGATTATGTTGGTGAAGGAACTCTATTCAGTGTTTCTTCCACACAAGAAACAGTTGTCTGGGATTACAATAATTCCAGCATCGACTTCTTTACATACGAAAACTTTGGATCAGTTTCAGAGCACCCGATTGAATCGATCAGTCTTCAATCGGTTGCATCCCAAACAATTCAAAGTCTTGCAGACGACAGAATTATTGATCTAGTTGTATCTGGATCTATTTCTGGTGCATTCCTAGACTTCGGTTCTATTCTAACTGATGGTGAACAGACTCCATCTACTGGTGGACTTGAATGGGGTCAAATTCTTACCAATCAGACAGATTATCCATTCGGTCTGTTCCCGATCAGTGGTACTGCCAAGCAAGTATTCACTCCCAACTTTATTGGTTCTGGTGTCCTGTTCGCATTTGGCGAAGGACGTGGAAGAACAAAACCAAGATGGATTGCTTACGTTAGGATTGGAATTTTTGGTGCTGCGAAGACAAACTTCAGTCTTCTTCACAAGGGTTCAGGCAATCTATTCAGCTTCAGTAGAGGAGACGATAGCAGAGCATATGCATACAGTGGTTCTGGTGCCCTATGTGCTTTCTCTGGTGCTGCTGAATCGGTTGGTGCCGACTATCCAGTCACTACAGCGTTACTACCCTTCACAGGCGCTGCCAAAGTCAACTTCACACCTAACTGGAATGGTGGTGGTGTTGCTACACTTACAGGTACATCCGTCGAAAGACAGACAGATTCTTGGCAAGGATCAGGAACTCTATTCAACTTCGAGACTGCTGACGAGTCGATCACATATCATTACAGCAGTACATCTAATAGTATCTTCGGACATCGCAACTACGGATCTGTTGCTAGTATTCCGATTGAATCTATTACTCTTCAATCGATTGCTAATCAAACAATTGAGAGTCTTAAGGACGACAGAATTATTGATCTAGTTGTATCTGGATCTACTTCTGGATCTTATCTAGATTATGGTGCCATTATTCTCAATGGAGTAGATGCTCCAGAGACTGTCCGAGAAGATTATGGATTCATTATGGAATCCATCTCCCGTTACGCAATGGGAGACTTCCTGGTTGAAGGTGAAGCAGCAACAACCAGAGCACGTACTCATGTCGGAACTGGTAGTCTGTTTGCATTCGTTGAAGGTCGTGGTAGAACCAAACCAAGATGGATTGCCAATATCCTAATCGAAGTTAGTGGCGAAGGTGACACACCTCGTGCAAGAAGCTTTGTTGGAGAAGGTAGTCTATTCAATATTCAGACTGCTGATGAGCGTCGTTCCTACGGTTATCAATCCACAGGAACTTTATATGCAGTTGCTGGTGCTGCCGAATCGGTTGGTGCCAACCCACCAGATATTACAACAGATCTCCGATTCGTTGGATCTGCAGGTATCGCATTCGTTCCTAATTGGAATGGATCTGGTTCTGTTACAATTTCTGGAACAGCACGAGAAAGTGCATCCTTCGATAATGTTGGTAAGGGTATTCTATACAACTTCCAGACTGCTACTGAAAGAAGAGTATATCATTACAACAGTACATCAATTGATGAGTATGTACATCTTGATTACGGACTTGTCGGTGATCCTCCGATTGATTCCTGGATCATCAGTACACACTCAACAGTTGTACTCCAGACTATTGCTACAACAAAACTTCTCGATCTCACAGAGTCTGAATCAACAGGTACAAACTATTACGACTATAGGCATTTAGAGCAACCATTAGATTCTGGATTGTTCGGTGTTCAAGATGCTCCAGATATTACTGATGATTATCAGTATATTCTTGACAGTGCAACAATCTATCCTTTCGGAAAATTACGTCTTGGTCTGGCATCCATAGACACCAAAACCAACTTCTCGCTATTACATGTTGGTAATCCCGAAGGGACACAGATTAAGATTACTGGTGAAGCTGCTATACGTTTACCAAACGTACACAACGGATCCGGCACATTCTTTACGTTTACCGGAACAGCAGAATCTGTATCGTTCCGTACTCCAGAACGTGAAGGTCTCTTCGAGTTTAATGGTTCTCTACAAGAATCCTTCACACACGCACCGGCTATTGGCGAAGGTATTGTAAGTATTTCTGGAACTACGGAACCAGAAATTCTAACGTTTGCAGAGCAACCAGTTGTAGAGATTTATGTTTCTGGAGCATCCAGTAACGCATTCACACCGAACTGGAATGGTTCTGGATCTATTTCCACATTCTCTGGTGCTGCAGAATCCAGTACTGTAAAACTAGTAGACCTATATGGTCTTTACGATTTTGTTGGTACTGCTACCATCAAGTCTACAGTTGCCGAGTCTGGTTTTGTACGTATAAAACTTTCTGGTACTACCGAACCAGAGATCCTTACGTTTGCAGAACAACCGTTCGGTACTGCCACAATCTTCGGAGAATCTACTTCAAGATTTGCACCAAATCATATTGGTTCTGGATTTATTTCCACATTGTCAGGTGCAGCAGAATCTGTTACGTTCAATCCTCTGGAGAAAGATTTACTATTCTCCATCACCGGAAGAGCGACAGAATCGTTTACCTTCGGAACTTACGAAACAGAAGGAAGTATTGTACTTTCAGGCATTGCCGTTGAGAGAAGTGCGTTTGATAATATTGCATCTGGAACAATATCAACATTCGGTATTGCTGATGTAGCAAATGTAAATGTATATCACGGAGAAGGTAATATCTTCTCTCGCGGTTTGTTATCAGAGTCTCTTACCAAGAGACTTCCGGCATTTACTGCACATCTGGATTTTGCTGGCGTTGCCGAAGAAAGAGCAACCTTCAGAGAAATATTCTTTGGTTCACTCTTCAAATTCAATGGTACTTCTGGTCCAGCAATTCGCACATTCGCAGAAGAACCACAAACTCTTGGAAGACTTAATGGCGTTGCTGCCACTAGCAGAACAAGAGACTTTATTGGATCTGGTTCTATTTTCTCCAACGGAGTCACTTCCGAGTCTATTACCAAGAAACTTCCAGAGTTCACTGCTCATCTCAATGTTGCTGGTCTCGCAGAAGAGAAAGCAACATTCAGAGAAATCTTCTTCGGTTCTCTCTTCAAATTCAGAGGATCTGCAGGTCGAGCACTACTCACCTTTGCAGAGCAACCACAGACTCTATCCAGGATTAGTGGTGTTGCTGCTACCACAAGAGCAAGAGACTTTATTGGCGATGGCAACATTGCAACTATGTCTGGTGCTGCAGAAGCAGTTACCTTCAATCCTCTGGAAAGAGATCTGCTCTTCGATGTTACAGGCATCGCTACGGAGAGAAGAACCAATGCGTTTGTTGGTACTGGTCAGATCAGAATCTACCCAGAAGCAGCAGATATCAGGTTCACTCCGAACTGGAATGTGGAAGGTGTCATTCCTGTCAGTGGTACTGCAGTCGAGCGTGTCGCAAGAGACGAAGTTGTACGTATCCTTATCGGTACATTCTCTGGTGCTGCAGAGTCTGTCACGTTCAACCCACTGGAGAAAGATGCACTCTTCTCCTTCACTGGTCGCGCAACTATTGCTTCTGCAGTATCGGAAGTCAAGAGAGTCGAACTGGCACTATTTGCAGAACCAGTAAGTATAAAGATTGTTGCATCTCCTGCTCCTGGAGAAGGCACAGTAACTATCAGTGGTATTGGCGTCGAGAGATCTACAAGAGATTATATCGGTCAGATTCTTATTGGTTCATTCTCTGGTGCTGCCGAGTCTATCACGGTCAATCCACTGGAGAGACAACTTTTATTCTCTGCAACTGGTCTTGCGATTCAGAAGGTTACACGTTCTTATGTTGGAACTGGCGATCTTTATGCAATTGGCGGTGCATCAGAGTCCAGAGCAGTTTCTCCTCCAACCGAGGGTCTTTACGATATCAGCGGCGAAGCAAGAGTTGTTATCACTCTTTCTCATGTTGGCGACGGTAACCTCTTCGGATTTGTATCTTCTCAAGAAGCAGTTGCATACGACTATGTTGGCGAACAAGTTCTGTTCTCTCTTTCTGGAACTGCAGAAGAATCTATTACAAGAAGAGAAGAATTCTTCGGTTCTATATTCTCGTTCTCCGGTGCTGCGGAAAGAGTTGCTTATGTACCAAGTCTCTTCGCAGATGTCAATCTCTCTGGTGTTGCTGCTACTCCAAGAGCAAGAGCATACCAAGGTTTCGGAAACCTACCAATATTTGGTGGAGCAGCAGAATCCAGAACAATTACTTACGAGAACGTCGCAATCTTCGACTTCCTCGGTCAGGTCAAACCTGCTATCACCAAGGCATATGTTGGCGAAGCAGAGATCAAGATTTCTGGAGAAGCACAAGAGTCTTTCAACAAAGCACCTTACTTTGGTCAGACAGAAATTCAACTCTCGGGTATTGCAGACGAGAGAACAACTGTCAACCCACCAGAAGAAGGAACAGAAATTACAACCGATGGCGAAGCGAAAGTTCTTCGTTCCTTTAGTTACGAAGGATCTGGTCAGATCAAAGTCAATGGAGATACCATTATTGGTATTTCACTCCGTATCTTTGGTTCTGGTGGTGTTCGTGTTTATGGAAAAGCGAGAGTCCAAGCAATTCTTGCACACGTTCCAGACGTACATATCTATCTGGAAGGTAAAGCAATCACCGCAAGAATTCAGGTTGCACCTGCAAGAACTTATGGATGGATTATTTGATAGTATAAATATAAGCTGATATCCTAAAATTAATTTAGATGACAACCCAGGTACAATTTAGGAGAGGTACTACCGCCGAACATGCGTTGTTTACTGGGGCGGTCGGTGAGTTAACGATTGATACCGACAAGAATATGGCCGTCATTCATGACGGAAATACAACTGGCGGTTTTGATGTTTTTCGTGCTAGATGGGAGTATTTAAATACTAGTGTAACCCTTGGAACAAGTTTGAGGTATCTAGTAGATTCCTCTGCTGGTCCTATAACATTAACTTTACCACTTTACAATAATAAGTTAGTCCCTAAAGCAGGGGATGCAATGGAATTCATTGACATCAACTTCACATGGGATATAAATAATGTTACAATAATCGATCCAGACGGAAGACAATTCCAAAATACACTTGGAGTTATTTCCAGTCCTTTAGTATTCGACTTGAAAGGAGCGAGAGTACAACTAATTTGGGACGGTAATTACTGGAGGGTAATCGTATGACAATGTTCATTAGTGACAGTTATAGTAATTCATCTGGGGGAGGATCTTCCTTCTCTTCAAATAACTATACTCTAGGGAATGATTTTACTATCCATGGTCTCTATAGAGATGCTGATGGTATGCTAAATTATACGAAGATTAGAAGTATTGATGATGAAGTTGCGTCTTTTTATAGACTAGACGGAACCCCATATTTAGATATAAGTACCGGGGTTTCTGATTATGTAGAAGAAACAACTGAAGAAAAATCCTATACTAATCATCCGCAAGATAAATATCAACAGTATAGATTTGATAGTCGCAAGATTAGCTACTTTATTGATAGTGATGGATACTTTGTTGCACGATTCAACGAAGCTTATGATTATACAACAGAGGGACCCAAGTAATTTAGGAAAATAACATGGCAGATTTCAGATTAGGCAGACTTAAGTTTAATTGGAGGGGTGACTGGACCGTTGCCACTGCATACGTTATCGATGATATCGTAAAGTTTGGTGCAAATACTTTTGTTTGTATTTCCAACCACACTTCGGCATCGAACGAGGCACAATGGTATGGCAGTGATGGATCTAGATGGCAACTTCATACCGAAGGTCTTTTCTTCAGAGGTGATTGGGTAACAGCAACCTTCTATAAGACAAATGATATTGTCAAGTATGGCAATGATCAGTACAGGGTAACTGTTCCACATACTTCAAGTGCAACTTTTGATACGGCAAATTTTGTTTCGTATGCAAATGGTCTGAAGTTTGAAGATACTTGGGTCACCGCTACAGAGTATCAAGCAGGAGACATTGTACAGTTTGGTGGTTATAGTTACGTTGCTATTACAACTAGCAATAGTATACCCCCCAACACCAGTCTAGATATCGATTGGGAAATTTTAGCAACTGGTTTTAAAGTTGTTGGTAATTGGGCTAGCGGCACACCATACAAGCCTGGTGATGTTGTACTACTTGGTGGTAACTCATACGTTGCTAAAACAACTAATACCAACTCTACACCAGCATCTGGTTCTGCTGATTGGGACTTCGTTGTTGGTGGTTTCACATGGCAAGGAGTTTGGTCAGGAGGAACGACATACTATCCTGGAGATACCGTTTCTAGAGCATCCAACTCTTACATCTGTGTAGCAGAATCACTGGGCAATCAACCAGAAACTGATGCAAATGGAGATTATTGGAACTCTTTAACTCAAGGTGCTCAATCTAACGTCTTGACTGACGCTGGTGATATTCTGTATATCTCCGGATCTGGTTCTGCAAGACTACCCATTGGAAATTATGGCGAAGTATTAACGGTTGATACCAATGGTTTCCCAGCATGGGAAAAGAATAATACAACAGATCCTGTTTACTATGTTACTACTGATGGTAGTGACTCAAATACCGGAGAAAATATTTCTAAATCGTGGCTCACTTTGCGTCATGCAGTAGATAATATTACTGGACCAGCAACTATCTACGTCAAAGCAGGAACGTATTTAGAAACTCTACCAATGATTGTTCCCGAGAACATTTCAATTGTTGGTGATAACATGAGAACTTCTGTTATCAAACCAGATACAGGCAATGCTAGTTCTATCAATCGCCTGACATTAGATCAAGTTCCTCAAGCAGCGAATCTTATTCCTGGAGAAACTTGTACTAATGGTACTGCTAACAAGACCGCGTTAATCATGGATGTCCGTGATGGTGGCGGAACTATTGATATTCTCCCAGTAACTGGTGGTAATTGGACTAACTCTGACACCTTTGAAAATGGTGCTGCTGATGTTGTTATCAACACCGTTGCTATGGTTAATAACGAGAACGCAACGATGTTCTACTTGAGCAACAAATGTATGCTCAAAGATCTTGTTATGGATGGTATGAATGGATTTATTCCTTCTGGATCAGATCCTAAAGATCTTAACACTGCAACTATTAGTGGTGTGTTCTTACGCTTGAATCCTAACTCACCAACTACCAAATCTCCATACATTTCACAGTGTTCGTCTTTCTCTGACACTGGTGTTGGTGCTATTGTTGATGGTGCTGTTCACGAAAAGTATGATGGTACAGCAACTCCGTCAAACAAATCAATGTTGTTTGACTCCTTTACACAAATTTTCATTACTGGTGGTGTAGGTTTCTGGGTTACAAACAATGGTAATTCAGAAATTGTTTCAAGTTTCACATACTATGCTCACGCATCTTATGTTGCTACTCGCGGTGGTGCTATCAGATCACTTGCAGGTAACTCTTCTTGGGGTGTTTACGGTATTATTTCTTCTGGTTTCAACCAGTCTGAAGCAACTACCGATGGTTTCATTGATGGTTTAGAACTTAACTATCTTGTTCCATCGCTTTCTACCGGCAACCCATTTGAAACTGCAGAAGTAATTACTGGTGGTACATCGGGTGCAGTTGGAGAGATTACTAGTTTCCAACCTTCTGCAAATAAAATTCTGTATCGTCCGCTTAAAGGATCTTTTGTACAGAATGAAGTAGTTACTGGTGGTACATCAGGATGCACCGCAACATTATTAAATAATTCAGATGCATCAAAAGGTGTCAGTGGATTTACTTACGTATTGGGTGGATTAACTGCTGCTCCAAAATCTGGTGGTTCTATTGAATTTGTAACTGGTCCTGGTAATATCGGAGCAGACTCATTTACATATGTAATTGCTAATTCTTCATACAATCCTCCAAGAGGAGAAGGAGAATTGGTAGTAACTAGAGGAGCATTAGCATCTACACCAGCAACTCATGAGGGATTGAGTACTATCATTAGATATCAAACTAATGGTAATACTACTACATTATCTAGTGCTATCTCATCTGATGTTGAAACCACAATTCAAGTTGGTTCTATTACAGGAATCAATACGGGTGGTTACATCATCATCGGTGATGAGATGATGGAAGTAGTTTCATTCCCAACAGCAACTTCAGTCGAAGTTCTTCGCGGAGTTGAAGGTACAACAGCAACACTTCACAACAGTGGTGTTACTATTAAGGCTTTGCAAATCAAAGTTCCTACACAAACTACTACACGAAGAGATCTTGATGCATCAGAAACTACTATTCTTGTCTTGTCTAACACAGGAACATTAGTTACTGATTACATCAGAATTGGTAGCGAATTTATGATCGTCACTGCTTCCGATACAATTACAACTGGTGTAACTACCATTGTTCTTGCAGAAACGAAAGGAGTAGATACTTATGATCGCCAATCAATGAAGATCAGATATCTGTATTCACAGGTACGTCTAACTGGTCACGACTTCTTGAACATTGGTACTGGTAGCAAAGCACAAACCAATTTCCCTGGTTTGCCGTTAGTTGATAACGCTCAAGGTAATGAGGTTACTGAAGATTTCCCAGGTCGTGTATTCTATGTTTCAACTGACCAAGATGGTAACTTTACCGTTGGTCGTTACTTCAAAGTTAACCAGGCAACTGGTAGTACAACATTGAATGCATCATCTTTCGATCTGTCTGGTCTTACTTCATTGAGACTTGGTTCTATTGGTGCTCAAATTGGAGAATCAATTAGTGAGTTCTCAAGTGATGTCACACTTTCTGCCGACAGCAACTCTAAAGTTGCGACACAGAAAGCGACCAAGGCATATGTTGATGATAAAACTAAATCCAAAGGATTTACTTTCTGGGCGGGCGCAATGTGATCCCCACTTTATAAATAAAACTAAACAATCATACTTCATAGATATACACGGAGATCAACATGGCTTCTGGAATCTTGGGGACACAATCCTCACTATCAGCAAACACTTTAACGACAATTTATACGGTTCCTGCAACTACGGTTTCGTATGTAAACTTTAACGTTGTGAATACGAACGCTACTCCAGTAACAGTTCGTATCGCTCTTTCTGCTACTGGAACACCAACAGCAGCAGAATACATCGAGTACAATGCAGAGATTGCAGGTTACGGTGTTTTAGAAAGAACTGGTATTGCGTTACAAGCAGCAAAAAATCTTGTCGCATTTTCTAATACAGCAAACGTAAGCGTTTCTGTTTACGGCGTAGAAGAAGCCCAATAAAAATCACGTTTCATAAATAATACAACGGAGTCATAAGGAAAATGGGACGTAACCTATCACAAGTAACGGAATCCAGAGCAACAGTAACAATTACAGCAGATCACAGTATTCTGTCTGGCGAAATTTTACTGCTTGATACTACTGCTGGAACAATTTTAACCGTAACACTGCCAGCAAACCCTCGTCCGGCAGATCGCGTCAATTTAGTTGACGTTGCCGGACAGTGTGGTACAACAAAAGTAATCGTTGCTCGAAACGGCAATAAGATTGCTAACTTGGCAGAAGACCTGGATTTTGATATTAAGAATGCATCTCTTGAATTAATCTACACAGGTTCTACTTACGGTTGGTCGATTCTCTCTAACTAATATTAACACTAGCGGAGGGATAATCCAATGTCAAGTTTAAGAGATCTTTTAGATGTTGCCACAACCGAGGGCATTCCCGTATCTACTTACTACGGAGAACAGCAAAGTCACTCTATCATTTATAGAGGACAACACCACTGTAAGTGTCATAGTGATGTACAATTTAGTTATTTGTATCAAGACTATCATTGGTGTGTACCTACCTGCTGTGTAGAAAAAGTAAAGTTTGAAATTTGGGGCGGCGGTGGAGGCGGCGGCGGTGGTTGCTGCTGTATGGTAGGAGTTCCATCACACTCCGGTCAATATCACCAATTTACAGTATGTGCTTCAACTCAAGGTGTTAATGATCTTGATAATTGTTGCTATATTTTCTGTGTTGCTCCTGCAACATGTAGGAATCCTGGCAATGGTGGTTTCGATGGTTGCAAGACTTGGGTAGAGGGTCCTGGATTATCTAACTTCTGTGCTTGCGGTGGCTGTGTTTCGTGTTCCTGCTGTAATGGAGCATACAGTGGTTACTGGGGTTGTCGTCATAGAGAAGGATGGTTGACTGGTGACGCGTCGGCGCGTTGGCAGACAGCTGCTCCAGTACCTCCTGACAATAATCGCGCTACTCGTAAAAATTGCGAAGATAACGGAAGATATTTCTGGGGTAACGTAATGGGTTACAACCAGATGGACTGTTGTGATGCAGGAACTTGGTGTGCTATGAAGCACCAAACCCCATTCCCAGCAGGACATGATTCTAAAATGGGATCATTCTCGATTCATAGAATGGAATCTATGAGTACCTGCGGACAACGTGAAGCACAGTGGGTTGCTTCTAATAATGGAGGTATTGCTTCCGGTTGTGATTCTCTTGGTGTTCCTGGTATGGGCGCTATGTCTGGTTCTGCATTCGGCGGGGGTTGCTGTTGTGGTTATTCTGGCTCATCAGGTCAGATTAAAATTACTTGGTACTGTAAAGCGTAGGATAAACATATGGCAAACTTAAGAAAACTATTAGGAAAAGAATTTGGTTCAACCGTACTTGCTGCCGCATCCGAGTACGCTAGTTTATCCAAAGTACGTGATGGTAAAGTATTCAATATGTACCCTTACTGCAATATAAGTAAGGACAATAACTATCGT
>Ga0208792_1000188_pt1 | contig 26138 bp, 37 predicted proteins | sample 14_taG_FD_184087 | JGI IMG/M metagenome (GOLD analysis project Ga0208792, IMG submission 184087) | Marine viral communities from the Subarctic Pacific Ocean - 14_ETSP_OMZ_AT15311 metaG (SPAdes) (version 2) | ecosystem: Environmental > Aquatic > Marine > Oceanic | place: Pacific Ocean | collected...
TCTGGTACTTTTAACTATATGCTTGTATTCCAAGCAGAACACAATATCCTTATGCATCCGTTCCACATGCTCGGCGTTGCTGGGGTATTCGGTGGATCTCTTTTCTCTGCTATGCACGGAAGTCTCGTTACTTCCTCACTTGTTCGTGAAACAACTGAAACAGAGTCACAGAACTACGGTTACAAGTTCGGTCAAGAAGAAGAGACATACAACATCGTTGCTGCCCACGGGTACTTCGGTCGCTTGATCTTCCAATACGCTTCATTCAACAACTCACGTTCATTGCACTTCTTCCTTGCCGCATGGCCTGTTGTTGGCATCTGGTTCACCGCACTTGGTGTCTCCACGATGGCGTTCAACCTCAACGGTTTCAACTTCAACCAGTCCATCCTTGATGGTCAGGGTCGTGTGCTCAACACTTGGGCAGACGTATTGAACCGTGCAGGTCTCGGAATGGAGGTGATGCACGAGAGAAACGCACACAACTTCCCACTGGACCTTGCTGCTGCTGAGTCAACTCCTGTTGCACTCACCGCACCTGCTGTTGGTTGAGTTAGTTAGAAAAACTTAATAATAAAAGGGGGTCTCTTTGAGACCCTTTTTTTGTATAAAGGGGTGTTCTCTGCAACAACTGCAACACTGCACTGGGGCTGGTAGGAGACAACTCCCAAATCCTCCAAAGTATGATAGAATATCTACAAGAACACTAAGATTATGAAAACCAAGATTTGTAAAAAGTGTGGTCAAATTTTGTCAATTGATAATTTTCCAAGGAAAAAATATAAATCAGGTAACGTAGGGATACAAGGTATATGTAAAGTATGCATCAACGCAAGACGTAGAGAAAAATACATACCAATTATTAGTGAGAATGATGAACTCCATAAAGAAGGAAAAAGGAGATGTAAGACATGTAGTGTCATTAAACCACTATCAGATTATGGAACATATACTGCAGGAAAAGGTGGTGTAAAAGGTATTTGTAAAAAATGTAATGGTATAAGATGTAGAGACTGGAAAAGAGAAAATGCAGATAGAATAAATGAAGAACGTCGTTCGCGCACTGCAAATGATCCTGAACATAGAGAACACATCAATGGTAAAAAGAAAGACTGGAGACATAATAACAGAGAGCATTACTTAAAGACAGAAGCAGAAGGTGCCAGACGAAGGTATCATGAAAATCCTGAAACAAGACAGAAACGTCTTGATGATTCAAAACACTTCTATCAGAATAGATCTGATGAACAAAAACAAAAGGATCTTGAACGTAATCGATTGAAGAATAGAGAACCTGATGTAGTCAAATATAAAGCTGAATGGTCTAAAAGAAACTACGATGAAAACAGACAATACTTGATTGATAAGTTGGGTGGACAATGTGTGAGATGTGGTGCAACAGAGAAACTTGAGTTTGATCACATCAATCCCCTAGATAAATCACTTAACGTTTCCAATAAACTCACTCTTAAAAATGCATATCAACTAGAAGAACTTATTGAAGAAGTTGATAAGTGTCAATTACTCTGTGAAGATTGTCATCGTAAAAAGACACATACAGTAGATCGTCCCGCTATCAACCAAAAGGTGAGGAATACTTGGGACAAAAAACGATTGGTTGATACAATCTAAAAACTGAATATCAACACAAAGAGACCTTCGGGTCTCTTTTTTTATGCTAAAATAGTATAGTTGCTTTAGAAGTATGCTACCTATACTTGCATTCTTCCTAACTTTTGGTATACTATTGTTCACACTATCAATCATAGACGGATGAAGATTTTTCTAGACACTGCCGACCAATGGGCAATTAAAGAATATTATGGGACAGGATTGATTGATGGAGTCACTACAAATCCCACATTGATTATGAAGAGTGGTAGAGATCCAGAAGAAGTATATCGACAAATTGCCGATATTGGTATTGAAGATATCAGTATGGAAGTGATGGGAACAGCAGGTGAAATGTATAATGAAGGATACAGACTTGGCATGAAGTTTCGTGATGTTGCTACTATCAAAGTCCCCTGCACTAGAGATGGACTGCAGGCATGTAAAGAACTGTCTGATGCTGGGTTCAGAGTTAACGTCACACTCATCTTCTGTGCTGCTCAGGCAGTCCTAGCAGCAAAGGCAGGGGCAACATATGTCTCTCCCTTTGTAGGACGCTTAGACGACCAGTCAGTAGCAGGTCTGGAGGTTGTTAGATCTATCTCTGAGTTGTATCGAATTCATGGAATCAGGACTCAGATTCTTTCTGCCTCAATTCGTAGTGTTCAACGTGCTGTTCGTTCTTGGTATAATGGTGCTCAGATTTGTACGATGCCACCTAAAGTATTTGAACAAATGTATGATCATATTCTGACCGATAAGGGTATGGAAATATTTGAATCTGACTGGGCATCAGTCAATTTTAAAGGGGAGACAACCATTTGAGTATAAATACTCTTCACCTTTTAGATAAAATAACTTATACTAAATACGTTAAGTTATGTAAAGGAGGTATTCCTTTTGGCTTCATCTGTAATTTCACAACAACAGGGGAGGGGATGGTTTGATGTACTCGACGACTGGGTTAAGCGGGATCGTTTCGTTTTTGTTGGCTGGTCTGGACTTCTTCTTCTACCCACTGCTTATCTTGCTATTGGCGGTTGGCTTACTGGCACGACTTTCGCTACGAGCTGGTATACCCACGGACTCGCTAGTTCCTATCTTGAGGGTGCAAACTTTCTTACAGCGGCAGTTAGCACTCCAGCTGACGCTATGGGTCATTCTCTTCTTCTTCTCTGGGGTCCTGAGGCTCAGGGCAGTTTCGTCCGCTGGGTCCAACTTGGGGGACTCTGGAATTTTGTGGCACTCCACGGAGCCTTTGCTCTCATTGGTTTCATGCTTAGGCAATTTGAACTTGCCCGTCTGATTGGTATCCGACCTTACAATGCGATTGCTTTTTCTGGTCCTATTGCTGTATTCGTCAGTGTTTTCCTCATCTATCCTTTGGGACAGTCCTCTTGGTTTTTCGCGCCGTCCTTTGGTGTCGCGGCGATCTTCAGGTTCCTGCTGTTCCTTCAGGGATTCCACAACTGGACGCTAAACCCCTTCCATATGATGGGAGTTGCTGGTATACTGGGTGGAGCACTACTCAGTGCCATTCATGGCGTTACTGTAGAGAACACACTGTATGAAGATGGCGAACAAGCAAATACCTTTAAGGCATTTGACTCCACCCAAGAGGAGGAGACTTATTCCATGGTTACTGCGAACCGTTTCTGGTCGCAGATCTTCGGGATTGCGTTTAGCAATAAGCGTTGGCTTCACTTCTTTATGCTGTTTGTTCCTGTCATGGGTCTTTGGGTCTCTTCTATTGGGATCATTGGGCTTGCTCTTAATCTTCGTGCTTATGATTTTGTAAGTCAAGAGATTCGTGCAGCAGAAGATCCTGAGTTTGAGACGTTCTATACCAAGAACATCCTATTGAACGAAGGACTACGTGCATGGTTAGCACCTGCCGACCAACCACATGAGAACTTCACCTTCCCTGAAGAAGTTCTACCTAGAGGCAACGCATTGTGAATAACTTTGAGTTTACACTGTACTTTATATGTTTTGCTCTTATTGCTGGTGGTGCATTCGCTATGATGTGGGCTAACATTCAATCTATTAAGGTAGAGATGAATACACCAAAACCAAAGCATCCTGAAGCACCACAAGCAGGTGAAGAGTTGATGTATGTAGATCTATCCAGAGAAAAACTGGAAGATCTATACAATAAATAAAACAAATTTGAAATTATTATGTCTTGTAATCTTCGCGTTAAAATGTTAGAAGCACTACTTGCTGATGCTCAAGGTAATATTGCCAAAGCAAAAGCAAACGTAGAAGTATACTTACACAATCCTGTAGGTATTGGTGAGCATCCAGATGTGCTTGCTGCTATTCAAGAACAGGTAGACATCATCGCTCATGAACAAGAGCGTATTGATGTTATTCAGAATCACTTTAGTGAACATGAGTAGAGGATGTTGTGGTGCTGGGTGTCGCGATTGCCCATTCAGACCACCTCCTAAACCTGCACAGCACTCCCTTTACGGGGGTGCTTTTTTATTGTATAATACAGGGATTGAACACCCTCTTTTTATGGAAGTAATTATTGAAGGAAAGGTGAAAACCGTTTACCAAGGAGATGATGCTGATCGTGTTATCATTGAATATCATGATAAGGTAACTGCTGGCAATGGTGAGATGGTTGATCATCCTTTAGGAAAAGGATCCCTCTGCTGTAGCATCTCATCTATTATCTTTGAGAAACTTGCCAAAGAACTTATCCCAACTCATTATATTAATATGGTTGGTGCGAATAAAATGATTTGTAAGAAGGTAGATATTGTTCCACTAGAAGTTATTTGTAGGAACCGTGCTGCTGGATCTATTGTTCGTGAGACAACTCTTCAAGAAGGTGCTCCACTTCCACAACCGATTGTTGAGTTCTTTCTAAAAGATGATAGCAAGCATGATCCTCTGTTGACACCAGATCGTGTGCGTCTGATGGGATATAATCCAGAACCTTTCATTGAGATGACACTACGGGTCAATGATTATCTTCGTCAGATGTTTTATATCTTGGGCATTGATCTTGTAGATTTTAAGGTTGAGTATGGTTATGATGCTCACGGTGATTTGTATCTTGCCGATGAGATCAGTCCTGATAGTATGAGACTCTGGAAGATTGGTAGTGATGAGAGATTTGATAAGGATCTATTCAGGAAGGATGAAGGTGATATTGTACCTGCTTATCGTGAGATTCTAGATAGACTGCAACCACTTGCTATTCAATGAAGCACGAAATTCCTGAGGAGATTAAGAAGAATGGATTTGCTTGCTTCGGTAGTTTGAATCAAGCAGAGAGAGCATGTGTTCTACTTGGTGATGATGCTTATAGAGAATCATTAGACCTTGAAAACGATAATGCTCCCTGTTGGCAGATTCCAAGTGGAGAACACTCTACTTTTGCTGGATGGAATCCCCAGTGTGTACCCACCATGGAGTACATTGTATGGAAACTAAAACGCCTTGACGGTATTATCAAAGGAGAAATCATTGGATAAGTTATCAAAAGAGGAGATGAGATCTAAGATCAAAGAGTTCTCTGCTATTCTTAAAAGTCAAAGACATTATTGGGACGAAGAAAACAAACAAGGATTTACATATTCTTGTGACCTTATCTCACAATCACTCATTACATTATACATTCGTTTAGGTAGAGACTAATGGATTATAAAACTTCTGGTGTTGACATCATCAAAGGTAGATCCTTTGTAGAGTATCTAAAGGTATTGGCACCTAGTATTGGTGGGTTCAGTGGAATGATGGAAATTCCATCAGGATATGAGAAACCTGTGTTGGTATCTGGTGCTGATGGTGTCGGAACTAAAATTAACATTTGTAGGATTGCCCGTGATTACACAACTATTGGTCAGGACCTTGTTGCTATGTGCGTTAATGACGTTATATGTTCTGGCGCTAAACCATTATATTTTCTAGACTATATCTCTACTAAATCACTTGATGCTAATGTGAGTGACATTGTATATGGGATTAATGTTGGATGTACCATGGCAGGAATGGAACTTCTAGGTGGAGAAACTGCCGAACATTATAGAGCAACTGAATATGACCTTGCTGGTTTCTGTACTGGTATTGTGGAGAAGAATCAGATTGTTGATGGTAGTAACATCAGATCTGGTGATGTAGTCATTGGTATTGAGAGTAGTGGACTTCATAGTAATGGATACACTCTCATCAATGATATGCTGTGGAGAAATTACATCTTCTATAAAGAGATGCCTGAGTTACTGAGACCAACCACCATCTATGCCCGTCTAATCCAGTATCTGTTGGATGAAGTTCCTATCCTAGGCATGGCACATATCACTGGAGGAGGACTGCCTGAGAACCTTCCACGATGCCTTCCAGAAGGTCTTACCGTTGACGTTGATTACTCTGCTTGGGAGAGACCAGAACTCTTTAACAAGATCCAGCAGGCAGGAGATATTTCTGAAGATGAAATGAAAAATGTATTCAATCTTGGTATTGGATTCTGTTTAGTTGTGCCACGAGAGGTATCAGAACATACTCAAACTTTGATTGCTGATACCCCATTTGGTATGCGATCATGGATTATTGGAGAAGTGAGAGACCTTTACAACCAACAATAATACTGTTAAACTTGAAGGAGTAGTCTATTTTATATGCTTGCTTCTAAAATTGCAGAGACAATGAACACTCTTGGATGGGACAACGATGATGACATTGTGGTAGAGATTGGTGGTACAGTAGTTTCTGGCATTCACCAAGGTGAGGATTACAATAAAAAGTGGGCAACTCCATACGGTACTCGTAAATATAATAAGGACGCTTTCATTGTAATTAAAAACAAATCACGGGACCCTTTCGAGTCTTCCCAACCTATGAGTAGAGAACACAACCCAGCACATCCATATGAGTCTGCGAAAAAAGAAGACTAGGTATCCTGAAGATCCACCAGGGTCAGCATGTCCCCACTGTGGTGAAGAAGGGCAAGTCTGTAGTTATGTAAATAGTCTCTCAAGGGCATGGGCAAGACAAGCCTGTGCTTACAAACATAAATCTAAAAGTAAATAAAACTATGACTTCACCTTCGTTCACAGTCTACTCTAAAAATGGATGTCCTTTCTGTACAAAAGTAATTACTGCCCTTCAACTTGCCGAACTTACTTACGTTGAGTATAAACTCGATAGAGATTATAAGAAGAGCGAGTTTTATGCTGAGTTTGGACCAGGTTCTACCTTCCCTCAGGTGTTATCAAATGGACAAAAACTTGGTGGATGTCAAGAAACTGTTAAATACCTGAAAGAAAATAAATTGGTCTGATGGATAACGTAGACTTATATGACATTGTAGAGCACGCAATTGATCATGCTTTTCAAGGAAAATATGTGATAAACATGTACCAGTACTTGAAAAGTATTCAGGCTACCAAGAGAGATGCAACTGAGTTTATTGAAAGTTCTACTGCAAAAGAAATCAATCTTTTAATATTAGACTTAGATGAATATCTTGAGGGTGGTGCTGATGGAATGCATCAACAACTTCGTGAAGGATATGGTCATATAAGAAAACCAGAGGCACGAAAAATAAGAAAATACCTTTATGGTATACTTGAGGATGCATGGAAGTATGAACAAGAAAAAAGACCAGGACGAAAACGAAAGACCAATAAATAATCGTAACAGTGACCCACCTCTAAATCTCAATCGAGGTGTAGAGTTACTACTTAGAAACAAAAGGAGAAAACCAGACGCGCCCAAAACTTTTGAGATAAAGTTTGGAAGAGTTATTCCTTTTTTTAAGAAAGAGATTAATTTATTTCTAGACTTTAGTTTAGATGTTAAAACAAAAGAATCTCTAAAAGGGGAGGACTAAAATGTTAGCAGTAACTTTAACGCTATCAACTGTAATTTCTGTGATGTTTCTTTTGGTAGGAGGAGTAATCGGATACCTACTTAAAGAATATGTGATCGAAAGAAACTCAACTTTCATACCTACCCATCCTGAAATGTTCGATGAACATGGTCAAATTTTACCAGATGATATTCTTGCTGTAAGATTTGAGAATACCCTTGAAGATTATTCTGAAGGGGAAGAATAAATAACCTAACCTGATTTGAAATACTATGCCTAAATCACCACTTCCACCTAATCCTTTCATGCATGAGATTCTTGATCATGTTAGTAAGCAGAGAACGGTAACTAAAAAAGTTGAAGTATTGAAAGAGTTTTCAAGTGCTGCACTTAAATCTCTTCTTATTTGGAACTTTGATGACACTGTAGTCTCTCTTCTACCTGAAGGGGATGTACCATACGAAAAGAATGATGTTCCTATTGGTACAGACCACACCTCTTTGAGGAAGGAATACAGGAATCTATATCACTTTGTACAAGGAGGTAATCCAAATCTCTCCAAGACTCGTAGAGAGTCTATGTTTATTCAGATTCTTGAAGGACTTCATCCTGCAGAAGCAGATTTGCTTTGCCTTGTAAAGGATAAGGGACTTCAGTCTAAGTATAAACTGACAAAAGGTGCAGTTGAAACTGCATTCCCAGACATTCAATGGGGAGGTAGGTCTTGAAGATTTACGAGACTAATTGTGATCCAACTCTAGCAGAAGATAAGTTGCTACCTAACAATGCTTTCCTTGTTAAGTATAGTGATAAAGAAGAAATCAAATATGATATTGTAATCTGCTCAAAAAAAGTATCTATTTTTGATCATTATTATGACCAGTACAAGTCTGGACTATTAGATATCACACAATCTGCTGGGACTGTAAATCCAAAACTTTGGACTGATCCTAAGCAACCACAACCACAACCTAAATCGAGTAAAAAGAAATGAGTAGTGGATTTGATGTAGACTTTGATATGTCTTCTGATGAGATTAGCACTCTCTTAAAAAAGTATAAGAAGATTAAGAAGTATCAGAAGTCTAATTTGTTTACCATTAAAACTATTGACGGCACAGAAAACTATGTGTCTAAGATGGTTGAGGAAGCACAGAAAGAGGGATTTTGATTTACTCTTGACTAAATAAGATATGAGGTCTATAATAGACCTGTCGTTCATCCCGAAAGGGACGCAAGTAAGTCGCGGAACGGAGTCGTTCATCCCATGTTAGAACTATTATTCTATTCATCACTCACCTGCCAACAAGCCGATGCTATTATGCTGAGGATGAAAGCAAATGAGAATCTCTCTAATGCTTTTAAGGTAGAGTTGATAGAGACCGTAAAGGAATCTGTCCCTGAGTGCTTCTGGGACGCACACGACTGAAGGAACGGGAAAAACGGATCCTGCGTAAGCAGAGAAGGTTCAACTTTCACCCAACTTCAGGAGTATACCAATGACTACAATCACTTATAGAGGACAACAGTACGACAAAGAGGCATACAAAGCCGCTGTGTTGGAAGAACAAACTCAAAACCACAACCACAATCTAATGTACCGTGGTATTAAAATCGAACGCAAGTTCGCATCTAAGAGTTGATAGTTGCATTGTCCAATAAATGATGCTATTATGGGGACTAACTGACTAGTCCTCATTTTTTTATGGAAAAGGATAAACTTAAACTTATCGTCAGAAATTTGAGACTCCTAGTTGATGCTTTGGAGTCTGAAGTTTATTCTGATGTTGAGTCTTACAAATACGACACTAAATACCAAGCACCCATCCTTGATTATGATGAAACCTATGACGATGATGGATATCCAGATTAATCATGTATGAAGAACTAGACTCCTTTGAGCGAGCACTCCAGCATTTTGGAACCAGAGTTGAAGTTATCAGTGCTATGGAAATGGCAAAGAAACTATCACCTGAAGATGCCTATCAGATGATTAAATCAGAACTCAAAGAACTTAAAAAGGTCCGCAAAGAGGTTAAAAACGATGAATAACGTATCACTTGTCTCAGCAACGCCTGATGCTGAAAAACATATTGCTTATTGTGCCAGGGTTAGTAATCCATCTAACCAAGGTAATGATTCTTTTGAAGGATTGCTTAAGTATTGTATTAAGCACAAGCACTGGAGTATTTTTGAACAGTCATTCATGACTCTTGAAATTGAAACTTCTAGGGCAATCGCAGCTCAAGTGCTCCGACATAGGTCTTTTACATTCCAAGAGTTTTCTCAACGCTATGCAGATTCATCTTTGCTAAGTGATAAGATTGAACTGCCTGAACTACGTCGTCAGGATACAAAGAACCGTCAGAACTCTACTGATGATCTCGATCCATTTATCAAACAGAAACTAGAGATGCAGATGCAAACTCTGTTTGATTCTTCTATGGCACTGTATCAACAAATGCTTGAAAGTGGTGTGGCAAAAGAGTGTTCTAGAATGGTGCTTCCCCTTGCCGTAGGGACTCGACTCTACATGAGCGGTTCACTTCGTTCTTGGATGCATTATATTGATTTGAGAGCCTCTAATGGCACTCAAAAAGAACATATGATTATTGCAGAGGGATGTAAGAAAATCTTCTGTGAGCAGTTTCCAATCATTGGTGCTGCTCTAGAATGGGTCTAAATACTACACTGAAGAGGTGACTATGCCGTCATATCCTGTTGTTAACAGCGAAACTGGTGAACAAAAAGAAGTGAAGATGAGTATTCACGAATGGGATCAGTGGAGAGAGGACAATCCAAATTGGTCCCGTGACTATTCAGACCCTTCCACATTCCCTGGAGTTGGAGAGGTTGGTGAGGTTTATGATAAGTTGAAAAAATCACATCCCGGATGGAATGATGTTCTTCACAAAGCATCTAAAGCTCCTGGATCTATAGTAAAACCTATTTGATTATTATGCCTGTCAGAAAAAAGAAAGATAACCCGGTTCCATTTGGCACGAGTAATCGTACAATGAAAAGAAAGAAACCAATCAATCTAGATTACACTAGAAAGATTGAACCACTTACTGAGAATCAGGAAAAGTTTTTTGAAGAGTATAAGAAAGATCAGAATCTTGTAGCATATGGATGTGCAGGTACAGGTAAGACCTTTATTACCCTCTACAATGCTATCTTAGATGTATTGAACCCTAGTACACCCTACGATAAAATCTACATCGTCAGGTCGCTTGTACCTACCAGAGAGATTGGTTTTCTCCCTGGTGATCATGAAGATAAATCTTCACTTTACCAGATTCCATATAAGAATATGGTAAAATATATGTTTGAGATGCCTGATGACAATGCGTTTGAAATGCTTTATGCTAACCTCAAGGCACAAGGCACAATCAGTTTCTGGAGTACATCCTTTATTCGTGGAACTACTCTTGATAATGTTATTGTTATTGTTGACGAGTTCCAGAATCTAAACTTCCATGAACTAGACTCTATGATCACCCGTGTTGGTGAGAATAGTAAGATTATGTTCTGTGGTGATGCAACTCAAACTGATTTGATTAAAACAGCAGAGAGGAATGGCATCGTAGATTTCATTCGTATCCTTAAGAACATGCCTTCATTTAGTATGGTAGAGTTTGAAGCAGAAGACATCTGTAGGAGTGGACTCGTTAAAGAGTATATTATTGCTAAACTTGAACTAGGTATGTAATGTTTAATCATGTTGAAATTGAATATCCATCTCTCAGTAGACAGATGGTTGATGGAGTTAGGTATTATGATACACCCGATGGACAAAAGTTAGTATCAATTACGTCCATCATTAGTCATTACAATCGAGAAATCTTCATTAACTGGAGAAAGAAAGTTGGTAATGATGAAGCAAACAAGATAACCAAGCAAGCAACTAGCAGGGGCACTGATATGCATACCCTTGCTGAATACTATCTTCGCAACAAGGATCTCCCAACAGTACAACCATTGTCTGAGTTTCTTTTTAAGCAAGCAAAAGGAGAGATTGATAAAATCGATAACATTCATGCTATCGAACAGTCTTTGTTTAGTTATGAACTGGGTGTTGCTGGTAGTGTAGATTGTATTGCTGAATATGACGGTGAACTTGCGGTCATTGATTTTAAAACAGCAAAGAAACCCAAACCTAGAGGATGGGTTGACCATCATTTTGTACAATGTGCAGCATATGCTTGCATGTTATACGAGATGACTGGTATAATGGTAAAGAAGTTTGTCATTATCATGTCGTGTGAAAATGGTGAGACCACAATTTATGAAGAGTATGACAAGAAAAAGTACATCCAACTTCTCTCCAAATATATTAGAGAGTTTGTTGAATTTAAACTCCAGGAATATGGTAAGTCCTGATAACAAAGAAATCGAAAATCTAATAGAGACAAAGTTCTATTGCTCTAGAAGGTTTGCGGAAGAGATTGAATCTATTGCTCATACCAACAAAGGTATGAAGTATATTGATGCGATTGTATTCTTTTGCGAGAAGAACAATCTTGATGTAGAATCTATTCCCAAACTTATATCTAAACCACTGAAGGAAAAACTGAAGTGTGAAGCAATTGAACTTAACTTGCTCAAGAAGACTTCTCACGCTAAACTTCCACTATGATATCATCCCAAGATCTCAGGCATCATCAAATGCTAGCAGCAATTCGGGAAAATAATATTCCTGAAGATGAACTGAAATACTTGGGAATGATTGATGAATCACATACCTATCTCATAGATGGGAAACATATTGTGAAACTTGAAAACATTATTGACTTTGAAGAAGTAGATGATCCCGAAAGTGACTCCCTTTGATTGCTATAAATCCTACCTTGGATTGAAAAACCATTTTACTAAAGAGAGTTATGATTACCACAGATATGGTGGTAAGTCTCGTGCATCTCTAGATAGTTTTTATAAACGACGTGATAGGTTTTTCTTTGAGAAACTAAGTAGACAGAAGAACGATGAGGAAGTAGTTCAGTTCTTTGTATCTAACTTTGTATCTTGTGATGACCCTCAATCATTATGGATTGGAGAGATTGTCCGTAATGGTGAACAAAACTTTACTGACTGGAAGAAGCGGTTGCAGTCACTAACGTATACATTTAAAACAGAAATTGAAGACGTGTTTACAGGTCAAGACTTTGATGCTATGCTGGTGATTGAAGGAACTAAGCACTCCTCAATCATCAAAGAGCACCTTGCTGGACACTTGTCTTTAGAATCAATTGTTATCTTGAATAAGATTATTGGATTCAAAGATGACTATGATAAAAAGTTAAAGGATCCTGTATGGAAGTTTCTTTCTATGAGAATATCTAAGTATAATTCCTTTATACATATAGACGTGTTCAAGTATAAGAAAATGTTGAAACAAATTATTTGCGGAGGGTTATGAGTTTCTTTAGTTCAGACTTTGTTCAAGAAGAGATGAAAGCAATCACAGAACTTCAAGATAAGATCTATGAAAAGGTTTTCTCTTTTTCTACAATGAATAATGATGACAAACTAGAACATGTTGAACTGCTTGAAGAATTGTTGAACAAACAACAAATTCTGTATGCTAGGATGACTCTTTCTGATGATCCCGAAGCAAAAGTAATGAAGGATAATATCTTATCTTCTGCTCAACAACTAGGATTCCCTCCTGATGTGGATCTTAATTATGTCTTTTCTAATATGACGAACATCATTGAAAAGATGAAAAAAACTATTAATGAGTCTGCTTGACAAACCACTGAAACTATCTTATAGTTCATGGTTCAAGAGGCTACCCAAACCTCAACCAAGCTACGGGACACAAACCAAATACAACAAATACGGAGTCTATCAAATGAGTTTTTCGGATCTCAAAAAGCAATCTTCTCTAGGTTCTCTTACCAATAAACTGGTCAAGGAAGTAGAAAAGATGAATAACACTGGCGGTAATAGTGATGACCGTCTGTGGAAACCAGAAATGGATAAGTCTGGTAATGGATATGCCGTTATCCGTTTCCTCCCTGCTCCTGATGGAGAAGATCTCCCTTGGGTAAAACTGTTCTCTCATGCCTTCCAAGGACCTGGTGGATGGTATATTGAAAACTCGCTGACCACCATTGGTGGAAAGGACCCTATCGGAGAATTGAATAGGGAACTTTGGAATAGCGGAAGCGATAAGGATAAGGAAACTGTCCGTAAGCAAAAGCGTAAGTTGTCTTTCTACGCCAACATCTATGTTGTAAAAGATCCTGCCAATCCTCAGAACGAGGGTGGAGTATTCCTCTACAAGTTCGGTAAGAAGATCTTTGACAAGGTTATGGATGTAATGCAACCTGAGTTTGAAGATGAGACACCTATCAACCCATTTGATTTCTGGGGTGGTGCTAACTTTAAACTGAAACTGCAGAAGAAGGATGGTTACTGGAACTATGATAAGTCAGAGTTCGACCGTCAATCACCTCTTCTTGACGATGATGACGCACTTGAAGCAATCTGGAAGAAGCAGCATTCATTGACTGCCTTCGTTGCTTCTGATCAGTTCAAGTCATATGAAGACTTGAAGAAGCGTCTTGATTATGTTTTGGGTAACAAGTCTACCCGCAGGTCAACAGAGCAGGAAGAAACGGAGTATGATAACTACGCAGCAGCAGAACAAAAGGCAGTCAGTGAAGAAGATGTCATGCGAAAGCTTGAAGATTCTTACCAAGCATCAAAGGGTACTGAAACAACAACCACTTCTGATGACGATGATGATCCTATGTCTTACTTTGCAAAACTTGCTGATAGTTGATGAAGTATAACTGAGGTTAATATTCTGAGGGGATAATACCCCTCTTTTTTTGTGCGAAAATCAACTTTTAGTTTCAAAAAAGGTCGGAAAAAATCTCCAGCAATTTTTTGACTCTATTACTTTTTTCTAATCATAGATTCTAATATTCTCACCTTTAACTAAGTTATCATTAACATATTGTGACGACTCAGAACTATATCGCATAGCATCTTCAATTTGATCTATAATAGTAGTAATATATTGAGGTTTAATTAAAAAGATATTCCTTTTATTATCTTGAATCTTGTCTTCATATTGTTGATTAGTAATCCCTTGAGTGATTTTTCCTTTGGTGACTGTGCCTGGAATACTTCTATCATAATACGTTATACTATAGTCAGATGGCACTTCAAGACCTGCAGGAACTATAACTCTATTACTATTAGTCAGTACTTTTATCGTTTCATAGTGATGTACTTCTGCAAAATTTGATTCAGTATCATACTTGTCTATCATATAGTTGTAGAATGAATCTTGAGATAATGGCCATTCTGTTTCTACATTAATAATATTGTTTGCTAACAGGACAACCCAATCATAATATGGATTATTATAATAAGTATAAGCAATTTGATCTGGTCTTTCGTCACCGATAATCTTATACTTGGTAAAGTATGATAAATCATCAATGATATTTGAGTTTATTTTAAATCTTTTAAAAATATTTTTGACTTGAACATAGTCATTAATATTCTTAGCACCAGGAATCCTGCTGACGTAATCAAAGTTTGGAAGATACTGGAAGTAAGGATTAGGCATTTTAGTAACTCATGTCGTTAGTGGCGTAGTCGATTTCGTCAGCATATATTGGTTCAATCTCTGAGAATATTAGACCAATATCATAAGAAGTCATTGAAGGATTGTCTGGATCATTATAAGTCATGTATGAACCATCAGGTGTATAGTTCACATTGAAGGATGATAAAGCACAAGGTTTAATCTTGTTCATGTATGGGTTCTGTTTTCCATCAAACCCACTAATGTATTTAAGTTTAAATACGTTTGGACTTAACAAAAATAGATTTGAAGTAGACCTTTGTGCGGCCATATTTTTCTTAAAGAACTTAATAATCTTTCTAACCACTATTGCTTCATCTGCACTTCTTGGTGTTAGTTTAAAACTGAACTTAAATGTTCTCAACTTAGGTCCATCGAAAAGTAGTTCAAGGTTTGGATTGATAACATCACCAGTAGTTCTGCCTGTAATATTTGCCTTAACTGCTTGACCTGCAAAATATGCAGCAATAAATTGTCTGGTATTGTTATCAGATATTATAGATTCAACATCTCCAAAGAAAGCAGTTGCTGCTCCTTTCAAATCTTGACCGCTAACTCTTCCTATCCCTTCGATAAGACCAGATGCTGCACTTCCTAACGTAGATTGAATAGCATTCAGCATGTCACCACCCCATGCTACAGCGTTTGACTCTGAGAAGTTGGGTTGCATTGGTAATGTGACTGAACCTAGTGATTTTTCCACATTTTTATATCTATCCTCAGCAGCAGTGGGATTTAAAAATACACCAGCAGGTTCATATGCATATGCAGAAATCTGTATGATATCATACTTTAATCCTTCAGGAATATATATGGGATATTTTAAGCTTACTTTTTCTCCGAATGTTCCTTCTCTTCTTCCTGCATTAACATTATCCCTAAGATCATTTTCATCTATAGGAGCACTAGTCTGACCATCTACAGGAGGAAGAGCAGCGTTAGTATCTTGAGTGTTAAGAGGGGCGGGTGGTTGGTCTTGTTCGTCCTTGCTCTTCGGTTCTGGTTTTGAGTCTGGGAGTACATTACTTTTATCATCAGGTACGCCAGGAATTGTCTTATATCCCTCATAACCTGAGATTGTATTCAGTGTTGTTACTAAGTCATGCTTTTTATTATCTTTAATTAAATAGTTAAGAGTTCCTATTGTCGCTTTTTTTGTGCGGAATACTATGCTAGTAAGTGTTGTTTTAGTGGAGACGGTTGACGGACGATAAGCAATTCTTTGATAAATTTCTTTATTATCAGAATTAGGGGAAAATTTATTAGTGCTGGCGTTGTAAGTTGCAAACAGTTTATCACCATTCCATTCTCTAACATATAAATCAAAATTACCAGTGTTAACATTGAACCTTGATAAAACCGTCTCTCCACGCTCAGTGCCAGATTTATCTTTTGTTTTTACATTTGGAGTAGAGAGTTGATATATAAGTCCACCCACCTTAGGGTAGGTAACACCATCTGGTAGTTGGTCCGCCATATCTTTTTTATTTTTATTTATCTAGAAGTTTCAAACTTCTGATACGGGATTGCTCTAGCATCATTAAGTTCAAGTGGATATACGACATGAAACTTTCCAATCACTTCTTCCCAAGAGTAGTTTCTATATGTTCCCCAGTGGTAGTTGATACCTCTAATACCCCATCTAAAGATACCAACACAAGCAATCAATGGATGTTCATCATATCTAATCCTTGATGTCTTAGGTTGATATATGAATGTATAGTATCTTCCAACCTCAGGAACTAATACTTCTTCAGTCAAAACCTGTAATAACTCAAACATCATATCATCAGGTTGACCTTGATTTATAATATCATCACGAACATATTCAAGTCTATTTGTTTCGCTTTCTAGATACTCTTCTTGTTCTTGATCCATAAGGTTTGATACCTAGTTCGTCTTCAGTGATAATCTTAAACTCAACACCATTATCTATACAGAACTCGGTTGCTGCTTTCCACTTTGCTTGATTCACAGCATAAGTTTTGGTTTCATAGATGAATGATTTAGTGACACGTTCACCTTTCTTAGGTGGTTGTGTTTGTTTCTTTGGTTTCACTTCAACTACATATTTTTTAGTCTTACCACCAACTTCTTTAACTTCAATCAAATAGTCTGGATAATAACGATGCACTCTATTATCAATAGGAGAAACATATGGGATGCTAAACTCTTCTGATGCCCACTTCAATATGTTGGGGTTATTATCACACCAGTTGCAGAAGCGACGTTCCCAAGAACTTCTACAAATAATATTATTAGCATTACCCTGATACTTCTCAGGATTTGATGGTTTGTATATTGACTTTATACTTTCTCCCACTTCCCTACTACATAGTATAGTAATCGAGTCTATTTATAGATGGCTGGCCCACGTCCAAAGGGAATTAGAACATCTGATTTGAAGAGTAGGGTAATGAACCTTGCTCAAACTTCTTCTTATGCTATAAGTTTACAACCACCTAGAGATGTATTGAACTTTCTGAGAGCCAGAGGGTTTACATATAATACTGATGGAAAGAATGTTGAACTTCTTTGTAGTGAAGCATCTATTCCCGGTAGTTCATTAGCAACTCACGATCAGGTGGGTGATTATTACGGAGCAAGAGAACAGTTTGCTTATCGTAGAATCTATGATGATACTTTTGATGTTCAGTTTTATGTTGATAGAAACTATAATACGATTAGGTTCTTTGAAACCTGGATGGATTATATTGTAGGTCAAGGTGTTACAGGCACTACGGATCAATATGAAGGAGACACTGCCATCTACAGAATGACTTATCCTAAAGGTGCTAATGGGAAGAGTGGTGGATATAAATCTAATATCTTTATGACTAAGTTTGAAAAAGAGATAACAGGACCTGCTCTTTACTATACTTATGTTGGTGCTTTCCCTAAAGCAATGCAGAAGTCTGCTGTAAGTTATGGTCCAAGTGATATTCTAAAAGTTAATGTTCAGTTCTCATACATTAGACACATTGTAGATACTGATTTTTCTAGTGCTAAGAGTATAACAAATCGCGAAAGATCATTTGAATCTGCCTTGAGTAATGAAACAGATAGTCGTATCGCAGGTACAACAAATCTTGGATTATCTGGAGCAGGCACACAAAGAGAACTTAATGGTATAAATGCTGGAAGAGCTAATGATGTTCCCATAGTTGCTCCTGCGTTTGGTGGTGGTAGTTTTTCCTAATAAATATACCGACTGACTGATTAAAACATTATGCCCTTACCTAAGATTTCAACACCGACATATGAGTTGGAATTACCTTCGACCAAACAAAAGATTAAGTATAGACCTTTCCTTGTAAGAGAAGAAAAACTTTTAGTACTTGCCTTAGAGAGCGAAGATAATACTCAGATTACTACAGCAATCAAAACCGTAATCAAAAACTGTATTTCTACAAGAAACATTAAAGTAGAAGACCTCCCTACATTTGACATTGAGTTCTTGTTTCTTAATATCAGAGGCAAGTCTGTCGGAGAAGAAGTAGAAGTCAATATCATTTGTCCTGATGATGGTGAGACTGAAGTTCCAGTCAAAATTAGTCTTGATGAGATTGAAGTCAAGTTCAGTGAAAACCATGACAAAATGATTAAACTGGATGACCAACTTACAATGGAGATGAAGTATCCTTCTCTTGACCAGTTTATTAAAAACAACTTTGACCTTAGCGATGATTCAGCAATGGATCAATCCTTTGAAATTATTGGTGGATGTATTGATAAAATCTTTAGTGCAGATGATGTCTGGGCAGCAGAAGATTGTAGTCGTGAGGAGATTAATGAGTTCTTAGAACAGATGAACTCTCTTCAGTTTAAAAAAGTTGAAGAGTTTTTCAATACTATGCCTAAACTATCGCATGAAATTGAAGTAAAGAATCCCAAGACTAAGAAAAAAGGTACTGTCGTTTTGGAGGGTTTATCCAGTTTTTTCGCGTAGGGATGATCCATATGGATCTTGAGGGATACTACAAGTTAAATTTTGCCCTGATGCAGTACCATAAATATTCATTAACTGAGATTGAAAACATGATGCCTTGGGAGCGTGATGTTTATGTCGCACTTCTACAGCAACATTTAGAGGACGAAGAGCAAAAGTCAAAGGCAAGACAGAATGGATGAAATCCCAGAGGGTCTAGACGATCTACTGAATAGCATATTAGGAAAGAAGAAGTCTAATCCTTCTGGTGGATCCTCTGCGCTTGCTATTTCTTCTAAGGCAAAGAAGAAACAATCAGTTAAGGAAGATAATATTGAAGAAGTAATCCTGAGACTCTTAGGATTAGATGATGTTAGTGATATAGATTACGATACATATAAAACTCTTCTCAGAGAGAAGATGGCTGCTGGTAGAATGTCCAACAGTCAGATGCCTACCGAAGAAGTAGAACTTCTTACGAATGAGTTCAGGAGAGTTAAGTCAAAGACAGGTAGATTCAAACCCAAACCCAAGAAGAAAGTAAAAGCAGATGCTTTCTTTTCTGGTGCGATTCAGAGAAAAAGTGCTGCCCCTAAGAAGCAGGGCCCAACACCTAAAACTAAGTTGCAGGATGAAGTAATAAATGAAATACAAAAGATAAAACCAGATGATTCTTCTGCGTTTATTGAAAATACATTAGTCCCACAAGTCAATAAGATATCTGAGAATCTTAATAGTATTGTTGAAACACTCAACAAACAGTTTCAATTAGAAAAGAAGAGCGAAAAGAAGGAAGCATCAGAAGCAGATACATTAAAGAAGAAGACAAGAGAAACAAAGTTAGAAACACCTGAAAAAGATAATAGGTTTAAGAGTGCAGCAAAGGCAGCATTGAAACCTGCTAGTAACTTCTTTGATATGATTCTGGACTTCTTTAAGAATATATTATTAGGTGGAGCATTGCTTGGTCTTATTGAAATCTTAAAAGATCCAGGAAAAGCATTTCAACCGTTTGTTGATTTTGTAAATAAGTTTATTGATTTTATAAACTCTATATCTACTTGGACAAATGAAAATATATTAGGACCTATTAATGATTTTATTGGTGGTATTTTTGATGCCTTTAATGCTTTAGAAGATAATGTCAATAGAGCATTAGCATTATTTGGTGCTGAACCTATAGACAATATCAGAGAAGAGGATAAACCAGTTCTGTCAATCCCTATGATAGACCCATATGAAAATCCATTTTCTGCACCTGAACCAGTCACAGGATTGGATGGTGGTTCATTGGTAACTGGTTCAACAGGTCAAAAAATCTCTGGTATGGGTGCTGATACTCAACTAGTAGCACTCTCTCCTGGTGAAGTTGTGATGAGCAATAAAGCAGGAGACATGTATGGTAGAGACAATCTACTTGCTGCTAATGCTGCTGCTGGGGGAACTAACAGACCCAAGATAGGTAAAGGAAATCTTTTGGGTTTCCAAAATGGTGGATTGATTCCTGGTTCTAATTATGATGTGATACTACCTCTTGATCATGTGAAACCAGAAAATATGTATAGTATTCCAGATACTCCTGGAGGAAACACTTTTAAAAATGCTAGAGCAACTGGTGCTGATGGTAGAGAAAGACAACATCAAGACTCAGCAGCAAGAATTATTAGAGATAATCTAGTTAGGGATGGAGTCAGGACTAAGATTGTAACTCCAGAGCAGTTTGGGAACTATCAAGATTATGATAAGTATCTAATGAAAATGGCTTCTAAAGGCACAAGAGTTGTTCCACTTCATTTTGATGCTAAGGGAAGCGTTGGATTTATGACTAGAACAAAATTAGGTGATTCTGGTGATATTGCGATGTCTAGACCAATCTATAAGGCACTTGCTGCGTTCCAGGAAAATAATCCAGGTCTGGGTAGAATTGGATCAGATACTAAGGGCAACGCCACAATTAATAGAGCAGCGTTATCTCCTGCTACATTAGTAGAGATGGGGGTGATGGTGGACTGGGAGAGTAAGTATGGTAAAAATTTCACACAGAGTTCAAAGTTTAGAGAGTTAGCAGATTCAATATCTGGCGCAATCAAAGAAGGTGGATTTAGTGGAATAAATGCGATTCCTGGTAATGTTCCCTTAAGGGACCCTACTCAACAAGTTCAGGTGAGACCAAGTAATGCTTCTCTACCTGCTCTTGCTGCCCCTAACGGAACAGGAAGAACTAGAGTAGTCATACTGCCTCCTGGTGGTCAGAACCCTGGTGCTGACCCAAATAGTGCGTCTAGTGGGTCACAATCCACATTACCTAAGTTTTCTGCTACTGACCCTAGGAACACTGAACTAATCGTCATTAAATCAATCTATAATATCGTAGGATAATATGGCGATACCTTTTCTTCTTAGCGCAGCATCACGATTAGTAACTTCCCAGATGGCCAAGAAGGCAGCGAAGGAAGGTGTGAAGAAAGCAGCAAAGAAATTTGTAAAGGGAAAGAAAAAAGAGAAAGTAAAATCTAAAGGTGGTGCTCTAGTTAAGAGATCAGAAGTATCTCAAGGAAAAACTCAACAGAGAGTTTCATATCAAAAACTTCTTAATACATCTAAAGATGTAGGATCTGTTGATACGGTACAGCAGAAGACTAGTTATGAAAGTCTAACTAAAACAATGCAGGGCATTGTTAAGACCACCACTCAACTTGATAAGACTCTTAAGAAACAGTTATTAGTTGATAAGAAGAAAGTAGATAATAAAAAGAAAGTAACATCTGTTAAGAAGAAGAAACAAAGAGAAGAAAATCTAGAGAAGAGAAGACTTAATCTCGGTGGCATTGGTTCTGCCGCAATGGGTGTTGCTAATAAGTTTAACATCATTGACTTCTTCACCAATATATTACTTGGTGGACTCATCCTATGGATGATTAATAATGTTGATAAAATGAAATCAGCATTTAAGTTACTTGAAAATAATATCTATGCTTCATTCTTGATTTTGAGAGGTGGTCTTCAAGCAATAAAAGGTGTACTTAAATTTGCTATCAAAGCACCCTTTAAGTTAGTAGCAACAGTAGGGAGGAAAATTGGAAAGGTTGCTGGCGGTGTTCTTAAGGGTATTAAGTCACTTGGAGGAGCAATACTTAAATTTGCTAGAAATCAATTTAGACGATTCCGTGGACTTCCACCTATAGATGATCCTAAATCAAAAGGATCAAAAGGACCACCTGGTGCTGGCACCGGTACATATAGAAGACCAGGAACATCAGGTTTCAGAGGTCCAGGAAGATATCGCTTACCGGGACAAGCAGCAGCAGGTGGATTTGATTTAGAACAATCAAGAAACAAAGCATCACAGTTCAAACCCACTCCTAGGAAGGGACCACTTGGAAGATTAAATAGCGCAAGAAGAGGATTTGGAGCTAGTCTTGAAACTGGAACAGCATTTGGAGGTAAAGGATCAAGATTACAGAGATCAACTGTTGGAACATTTAGGAAAGGAAAGAAGCTAGCAAAGGCAGGAAATGCTTTTCTTCAAAAACTATTTGGAATCGCTAAACCTGAAAATCTTCAAAAACTTACAGATTCAGCCCCTGTTTTAAAGAAAGCAGGTAGAGTTGTTCGTGGTGTTCCTATTGTAGGTCCACTTATTGTTTTTACTACGAGTGTACTTTCAAATGAACCAGTTGGACAAGCAGCATTTAAAGCAATTGGTGCTGGACTTGGTGAGTTTTTAGGAACATTTATTCCTATTCCTGGTTTAGGTACAATCATTGGTGGATTAGTTGGTGAGGTAATGGGCGATGCTGCCTATTCTCTTATCATTAAAAAAGATCCAAAGGAAGCAAGAAGAAAAGTAATGGATGCTGTTGGCGCAGCAGCAGAAATAGGTGGTAAAATATTAGATTGGATGAAAGGAGTTGTTTCAAAATTTTGGGAAGCTCTTCCTAAAACAAAACTACCAAAGTGGGCTCCCTTTGGATTAGGTGGTATGGAAATACTTGACCCTAAGATGTTTTCAAACCCTATAGAACTATTTGGTACAATGGGTAAAGCAATGGTTACTGCATTGTTCCAACCAAGCAAAGATGAAAAGGGAAAAGTTGATGATAAATCAGATGTAAAGGAAGGTGAGGAAGAATCACTACCACCATCACCAGGACCTCTTCCTGCTACAAGACTTGAGGGCAATGAACGAGAACTGTTATTGAAGTTAATGATTGCTGAGGCAGGTGGGGAAGGTAAGCTAGGTATGGCGGCAGTTGCTAGATCTGTTCTAAACCGGGCAGCTCTTATTCAAAGTGGAAAGGTAACTCCCGGTACATTCAATGCGAAGAGTGGTAGTATATTTGATGTGATTAGTGCTCCTGATCAATATACACCTTACAATAATGGATTGCCATCTATTACTGAGGATGAAAGACAAAGGGCAATCAGAGCATTAGCAATGGCTGAGAACACATCAGGTTTGAGAGCAACATTAGAAAGTAAGGGACACTCAGCGGCATCTATTAATAATATTATGAAATCAACTGGTTTTAGAACTCCTGGTGCTGGTTATGATAGGTCACAGGATATTAATCCTACTACACTAGGTGGACACGTATTCAATACTGCTGGAAATACAGGAATGGTCACACCAACAGCATCTATATCACAGGCACAAATAGCAGGATCTGCTGTCTCAAGGGCAGGACAAACAACTGGAACACAAAGGGGTGATATGATTAGTGGATTCCCGGTTAGTTCGCCTTATGGAAATAGAACTCATCCCGTAACAGGTGAACGCGGTAAACTGCATGGTGGTATTGATGTTGGAACACCAGTAGGAACTTTCGTTGCTCTCTCTGTTCCAGTTGAGATTGTATATGCAGGAACTACCGGTGGTTATGGATATGTAATTGATGCTTGGGCACCATCATTGGGACTTCAGTTTAGACTTGCACATCTTAAAGAGTTTCTTGTTAGGAAAGGACAAAAAGTACCTGCAGGCACAGCACTTGCTAAAACAGGTGGTGCAAAAGGAGATAGAGGTGCTGGAATGACAACAGGACCGCACCTTCATTTTGAAGTTGATAATAAAAAGAATGGAACAACATATGGAGGACTCGGAGACCCCTCACCTTATGTTCAATATCTTATCTTGAGTTCTAATGGACCTAGAGCAGGAGCAAGTGTTACTACACCTGGAGCAGTTACTAGCAGTAGAGCAAGATCTATTAGTGGATTAGCATCTTATGAACAAGGTGCAGAGAATACAATATATGTACCTTCACAGCAGCAACAACAAACTGTTGTAGCAGGCGGGGGTTCAAGTCCTGTTCTAATGGCAGCGTCTACCAGAGACGTGGTAAATAGTTATTACAAACAACAGTTATTAGGATTCTTATATAAGCAAGGATAATGTTAGAAGCAAAAAAGGGCCAAATATCACCACTACAATCTGGTAATATAGTAAAATGTATTATTACCGGTAACACAGGTAAATCAATAGATATTACTGCTGGTGTGGTTGATGTCTCGTATTATGAGAGTATACTGTCTAATACTGTAACTGCTACATTAACTATTGTAGATACTGGTGCGGTTAAACCTGAAAGTAATAAACAAATTGAATCTCCAGGAGGAATATTAGACCTTCTTCCAGTACGAGGAGGAGAAAGAGTTGACCTTGAGATTGAAGATGCTACTCCAGAGAGTGATTCTGGTAGTAACACTATTAAAGTTGAACTCTATGTAAATCGTGTAAGGAATGCTTTAGCAGATAGTTTAAAAAATATTTACTTTCTAGACTTATGTTCTGCTGAGTCTCTGTCTAATGAGTTGTCTAGAGTTGTTAAAAGATATCAAGGAAAGATATCTACTAATGTATCAAGTATTATTAAAGATGTTTTAAAAAGTAAAAAAACTGTTAATGTAGACCCGACTGCTTTGGACTATAACTTCTATGGCAACAGTCGAAAACCTTTTTATGTTTGTACTTGGTTAGCATCAAAGGCAGTTCCCGATGTAAGTATAGGTAATGCAGCAGGATATCTTTTCTATCAAGACCGTGACTCATTTAATTTTAAATCAGTAGATAAACTATTAGAACAATCTGCAAGCAAGAGAATGATTTATACAGGAACAGTTGGACTTAAGGATGGATATGATGCGCCAATCTATGATTATGATATTGAGAGAGACATTGATCTTCATCAGAATCTAAGTCTTGGAACTTATAGAAACAGGTCAACTTATTATGACCCATTTTCTTTCAACTATAATGTGGTTGACTATGGAAGTAATCAACAGAAGGGAAAGGTTAAAACAGCAGGTAGATTTTATAGTGCTGATTTAGTTAATAAGAATTTTACTGCAGGTCCTTCTAGATTAATGACTAGTGTTATGGATATTGGATACAATCCTCCAGGAGATACTCCTGAAGAACAACTAAAGTATGTGAAGGATAATCCAAGACAATCTAACTTTGATGCTAATCGGTCAATGGTTCAATCTATTATGAGATATAATCAGTTGTTTACTATTGTCACTAATATTACAATTCCTGGTATGTTTGAGATTAGAGCAGGACAAATGATATACTGTGCTTTTCCTGAACAAAAAGCAGGTGGTACTGATGAAATAAATAAGAAGACAGAAGGTAAATACTTAGTAGCACATGTCTGTCATAAACTAACAGCAGACAATACAGTAACAAGTCTTGGATTAGTCCGTGACTCATATGGAAAAGAATAAGAAATGATCGAGCAAGGTTTATTTAAAAGGCATTATGTAGGTAAAGACGGATTCCATTGGTGGATTGGTCAGATTCCTGATGCTAAAACCTGGAGAGAGAATCGTGGCGGGACAGCAATATATTCTAACAATGAACAAGAGGGATTTGGAGAAAGATTTAAAGTTCGTATTATGGGATACCATACTGCGGTTGCATCTGAGTTATCAGATGAAGAGTTGCCTTGGGCAAGCGTAGTTTATCCTGTTACTGCTGGTAGTGGTCAGAATGTATTCTCGCAGACCTGTAATATAAAGCAGGGAGACTTTGTGTATGGATTCTTCTTAGATGGAGAAGATGGACAACAACCCACTATCATGGGTGTGATTGGTTATAATGAATATCAGTCAGTGTTGAAAAATGTTCCTGATACAAAGTTTGTCCCATTTCTTGGTCTTGAT
>Ga0208792_1000193_pt1 | contig 25891 bp, 33 predicted proteins | sample 14_taG_FD_184087 | JGI IMG/M metagenome (GOLD analysis project Ga0208792, IMG submission 184087) | Marine viral communities from the Subarctic Pacific Ocean - 14_ETSP_OMZ_AT15311 metaG (SPAdes) (version 2) | ecosystem: Environmental > Aquatic > Marine > Oceanic | place: Pacific Ocean | collected...
CGTGCCATGAGGTAACAGTAAGGTAGTTATCGCCTATGTCCGTAAGTGAACCATAGACTGAGCATTCAAGGGGACCATCAGTTGCATCTTGCACGTGGTCGAGGAAATCTATTTGAATAACATCTCCTAACAGGAGGTTCTCGTTTATTTCCCTCAAGTCCCCTTTCCTTTCTTCTTCGACATGATCTTCAACCCCTTCCGCTTGGCGGCTTTCTTAGCTGCTTTCTTACCTTTGGGGGTATACGGATACGACTTATCTCCTACTTTTGGCATAGTGTTATTAGTGTTAGTGTTGGGGTTGGGGTCAGCATTTCCACCTTCTAAGAGCTAAAGCTTTTCGGGTGGGTCTGCCTTTGGAATCTTTCATCGGGCCTTTGACGCCTGACATCCGCGCACAAAAAGACCGCTTCCTCGGGCCTCCCTCTGGTTGCGGTTTCTTTAATTTACTACCTGTCTTTCGGTTGTAATACTTGCGTCCCTTTTCTGTTAAGCCTCCTTTGTCTGACTTGTGTTCTTTGCGAAGGGACAATCCTTTTCGTTTAGCGGGCATAGTTCTCTAAGTCGTTTATGTAATGTAACATCTCCCCCACCGTCTGCTTCTGGTCCTTTGTCCACGTTTGCTCTTTGGCCTTCTCTAAAAAGTAAGGGAGCTTTGTCGGACGAAGAGTCGGAGTGCATCCACTCATCAATAACATCACGCATGTTGCTGTGACGCTCAACATATAGTTTCTCTTCATAGGCTTCCATAAGACCACGAAATGCCTCTGCTAACCGAGGAAACGATATTAGTAACTTGACTAGCAGAGACACAGACATGTGGTGCGTGTGTGTTTAAATGTTGTTATTTTTGTTTGGCACGACCAATGTTAAGTGCAAGGAAATCGACAACCTTGTAAAGCTTCTTGACCACCCCGTCATCGACAGGTGTAGGTGTAAGAGCGGCGATAGCGGAACAAGCAGCAATGACCATAGAGATGGCTGCAAGTAGTTCCTGTGTGTTGTCGAGGATGTAAGTAATAATAGCTGACATAATTAGAATGCGGTTGTGACGGAGAGTCTTTGTGAGACTTGCTCCCGGTATTTGTTATCGTAACTATAGCGTGGGTCTTGCATAGCAATCGTCATCTCCTTAGAGGAGCTAAAGGGCATGGCCCCGGATGTTCCCGAGGTGTCGCCTTGGACAAGAGAAACAGGTGTTCCACCGTCCGACTGAAAGCGAGCATAGAGACCACGGATCGCCATGGTTGCTGCATTAACATCCCCTGACTCGACAGTGTTGTTATACACCTCTTGTTCTTGGTCTGTTAAAGCTGTTGCTGCCCACTCGGACATAGCCTCGTAGTTCTCCGCGCCTCCGGCCTCCTTCATCAAGGTTTGTTGTTGTTGACTAGCCACGGCTTCGTAGCCATTAACATACATATCAACCATCTCCTTAGGGATGCCGTTAGCCTCAAGGGACTTATAGGTCTCCTCGGATAGCTCACCGGTCTCAAAGTATTCCTCGGATGCGCTGGTGACAGCAGTGTTGGTTACCTCTGGTTCGCTCGTGGCGTTGTCTTCGGTCTCGGATGGCTCGGCTTTGTTCTCGTGGAACTGCTTTTCGAGGTTGCTGTAAGCGTCTGCTAAAGCCTCCGGGTTATCAAACTTCTCCGGTAACCACTCAGGGCGGTCTTGTGGAGTTGCTTCAGCCGCTTCGGGCTGTTGTTGTTCGTTGGACTGTTGTGCAGATTCTTGCATCTCAGCCTGTTGTTCAAGAGAGATATTCTCCTGTTCTGTGGGTTCGCTAAATGTAACGCTTTCCATATTTATTCTTGTGGTTCAACTGATGGCATATTACCGGCCAACGCTTGATCATTCAAGGCTTTAATACCGGCTGGTCCTAGCTTCTCAGTCATAGCTTGCATCTGTTGCATCTGTGCTTCTTGTTGCATCTGCTCGGCGCTCTTGATGAGTCCTTCGGTCTTGATACCGAGAGCAGTTGCACGACGCTTAAAGTAGTCTTCAACATTAACAAACTGGCCGATAGCTTCTGGTCCTACGACCTGAGCAGCACCGGCAAGGAATAAATCTAATTTAGAAAGATCGTTACCTCTACCAAGGGCCTCCACCCCGGTAACAATAACTGGCTTCACCAAGTCCTTAGGAAGCTTAGGTAACATCTTCTTCTTTTGCATGACCGACATGATGCGCTTCACCAATGGTAATTGCATCTCAGCAGCAAGGAGCGAGTAAAGACCACCTAGGGAAGCCTCAAGCTCTTGGGATAACATACGGATCTCCTCGGCTGTCACACGCTCGGCCTGTCGGACTACACCTGAGGTCAACAAGAAGGCAGCACCAAGGCGGTCCTTGATTGCTTCCATAGTAACCTGGGCTGTCCTAAAGTCGTTGAACTTATCTAGCTGGAGAGTGTTAACATCAGCAGCGTTGCCTTGGACAATCGCACCGTTGGGGCTTTCAGCTAACGTCCGGGCGCGTGTGGTGCCATTAGGGTTAACAAGAAAGAGAACCTTAGCAGCAGCAGCCGATCCCTCGACAATAGCACGGGTCAACGCTTCAAGACTTTGGATGTCACCGAGGTATTCCTCAACGAACCCACGTCCGTAAGCTTCACCGTCAATCCTAGAAAGTCTTAAGGGGATGAATGGGTTGCGGTCCATTGTTACCTTACCACCAGCATACGGAATATCTACACCATTAACATCCTGAGTGATCACCCAGTGTTTGGCTTTCCTTTTACAGGAGGTAAACAAGTCCACCTTAGCGTCACTTTCGGCAAGGTTCGGATCTTGTTGTTGAAGTCGTTGGCGTATCTCCTCCGAAAGAGTGCTGAATGCAACAGACTCCTTGGTGGCCACAGATAACAAATTACCCATAGGGTCACGCTGGACAACAAAGCGGTCGAGGTGAAAGACTCTGAGTCCTCCTTCATCCGGTAGATATAACAATGCGTTACCGGTGATGATGAGATGCTTAAGTGCTTCGTGAAGAGCAACCCGGTATGCACCTCGGGTAACCTCATCCATCACTAGCTCCTCAAGGGCTTGGAGAGATGCTTCGATCTCACTCATTAACTCAGGTGGAGTCTCGTCCTCGGCAAGCTTCTTTTCGTTGGCTTGGAATCTAAAGAAAGGTGAGTTAGGAGGCAACAACGCAAGCAACAGCTTAGAGGCAAGATTGTTAACACCACGGGAACCGACGCCACTGAAAGGTGTCTCTAGGCGACTGTGGGGACCGAAGCCCTCCTCAGGCATAACATAAGGAAGCGTCAGCTTTGAACAGGCCCGTCCTCGGTCAAGGTAGGAATACCGTGCGCCTTCTAGGGTGGTATAGAGTTGCTGTGCTGTCTCGGCTGCGTGCATGTGTTATTGTTGTTAAAGTAGTTCCTCGGGTTGAGGTTTGATTGATAAAAATTCTAGTTGAGTAAGCTCTTGGACTCCATCGGTCCCCTCAAGCATCAGGTCATCGTTAGCGGTGAAGCGCCAACAGTCGATGGCTATGAGTCGCCCTGAGTTGTCCGTAGCTTCAGCCAGGTTAGCAACAGGTGGAAGTCCGGTGAGCGTAGTGCCTTGTTTGTTAGGATACCCACGGTCAGCATCTACTGCGCTAACAAGTCCTGTGTAGACATCGGGTTGCACGACGTAATAACGAAACCCTGTGTCAGCGCGTGACTGTTCGATTTCTGTGAGTGGTTCTTGTTCGTCTTCCATTAGTCAGGTAGTTCTAGTAGTTCTAACTCATCCGCCATCTCAAGGTCTTCTTCGACAGGTGGCTCCCAGCTCAATCGTTGTAGATATGTGTCTAGGTTAATCTCCTCAATGCCCTCAAGGTCAAAGTCGTCGGTCTCAAGGATGCCACTGCGCTTAACACAATAGAGTCGGTCACTAGATGTCTCAGGGTCTAAGAAGGTGTTATCCCAAAGAGCCAGCCACCGTTCACTTTGTTCGTCCGGTAATCCTCGGGCTTCGTTACCAGCAGCGGTCAAGGTGTCATAGGATGCCTCGTTGCTGAACCTAAAGAATCGATGAGTTTCGTCTGTCATTACTTAAAGTGTTACGTTGTTAACGATGATGCTCCAGCCCTTGGCTTTGAGTGAATCTACTGCGGAGTTCGTCGCGGCACTGAGTGAGCCAGTGGCTACGTTGTAGTCGATGTCGATGCCAGCGTCAGCGATTGCAGCCGACCCAGAATTTCCGTCAACTGTGGCAAATTGATTACTTGCATCTATGCTTTGTAGTATATTGCCGACCGAATCAGCGGATAATGCGGAACAGCCGCTCCATGTTAGGTTAAATACTCCGCTTGTTATTATTGATGGATTCCAGTTAGTAAACAAAGCCGGAAACTCAACCAGACTTGTGTTGAAATACCAAGCGATGTAAAAAAACCTTCCCTGAGATAAGTCAATATTTGGAAAAGAAGTTAAACCATTACACTGACTCCAGCATTGGTCAAATCTTACAGCGGTGCTGCTAGTTCCAAGAAGAATGTTTTCTGGGAAAGATGTAAGTGCCGATAGTTTAAACGCACTTGTAAAAAGATTACCAGTGCTTAAGTCCAACGCAGGAAAACTTGTAAGTCCACTAGACTCCCATGCGCTCGTAAAGTTCACATTGTTTGCCTCCGTGCCGAGCTTTGCGCCAGCCGGAAATGACGTTAGGGACGAGCAGGATTTCCATGCGGACGAGAAGTTGCTGCAGTTCTTGATGTCCGTTGTCCTGAAATTACTGAGTCCTGAACAACCATACCATGCGAAACGCGCGTCGGTAACTTCGGGTAGGTCAACTGAAAATGCTTCTAACTCCGTGTTTTGATACCATGTATAAGTTACATTTTCAGCTTTTGGAAGCTGCGTTGTGAACGAGCGCAAAGCACCATTTTCCCATGCACTATTTAAAACTACAGCATTTGGCAGCGATGGAACATTGAACTTTTGGATATTTCCAGAACCACCAAACAGTTGAGAAGCGTGTGTTACACTGTCAAGATTTACATTTCCAAACTCAACAATATCATTTCGACCTCTAAAATAATTGCTAATACTCGTTGAAGATGCACCATCAGCCGCGCCTCGGTCGATTAACAATTTCCGTGCCACTTCAATGTCCGCACCAGTTGCGCTTTCTGGTAATAGAATGATTCCGTAAAGGTCTCCTGCAAAATAACTAACAGCATGACCAGTGTGTCCAAGCAAGTTAATCTCCGTTTGGCCACTCACTGTCACCTTGTAAGCAAACGTCCCTAAGCTTGTCCCGCAGACCATCCATGCATAGCTGTCTCCAGCCGCCAGTGTGACTTGTGGAATCTCTAGGTGGTCAGTGTTGTCTGCGAAGGTGACGGTGTATCCATTACCCACTGGGCTGTCGTTGCTTGTGCCTTGTGTTAAATAGCGGTCAGAGTCCCCATTGTCCGAGCCAACGATACGTCCGTTCCACGAGGATGAACCTGATGAGATTGGCCCGACTGGGGCTTTCTGTGCGTCAAAGAAGTAGTAGCCAAAGCCGTCCTTTAGGTCAAACACGTTGTTCCTATTATTAATATAATTACGAACAGAGTCAGCTTGGGCGTCGGTGATGCTTGATGGGAAGAGTGCAAGGAACTCTAGGTCGATTGCTGTGTTATAGGCTAGATTGCTTCGCGATGCTACACTGAACTCTTCCGCTGAAATTGAGGTAGCAATAGAAGTTGTGCTTTGGTCTGCGTTATTGACTCGGCTCAACTGAGTGCCATCTTTGATTAAAGACTCATTAAGTATGTCACCATTAGCGTCATCAAATAATGCAGGATGAATGGTTCTGTAACCGTTATTAACATAAGTCCGAAGATTAGTGTCCGTCCCTTGCTGAATTGAAAAGATTGCGCCGCTGCCAGAAACATCAGAGTCAAGTTGGCCTGTCGAGTTTACAGCAAATACTCTTCCCGAGAACGCACCACCATCCCCAAGCACACTGAACGCCGCGAACATATAGCCGCCGTTGATGTTGTTAGCAAAGAGACCTTCAAGACCACTATTAGCACCATCGAACCGCAAGACACTCTTCTTGATAACCGTGGCTGGGTCGTTGCCGGACTGGTTGATTGTTACCACTTGGCCAGTCGCGCAGGCAAACTTGGTGTCACCGTGGCGCACGTTGGTGGCCGTGAAGTCTACGTTAACTATCTCTGAGCCTTCCGTCATTGCTGTGTTAGGCCAAACTCTTACTCTTCCGATTCTCCCATAAAGCAAATCACTTGAACCATCAATTCGTGACCCAATTTCAAAATTGTTTGTATGCGAATAAGTTGTTGCGCCTGTGACGCTTAAAGCATCGCCTAGTTGAGTGAAGCCCGAACCTGTGTCTACAAAGTATGTAACTGTTTGAGCAGTTGTGTCTCTAATAACCCTAATTGAAACAGTGTCGAAGTCATTCGCTGAAAACGAAGCCGTCGATACTTTTGATTCATTAGAATTAAAAAGGGTGGTTTCTGAGAAAAAAGCATATACATTACGGGAAGAAGTTACTCTTAGCCCAAAATAATTTATATTTGGTGTGCCTAAAACCATTCTCTTGTCTCCCGCAAGCCAATCACTAGAAATGTCATCCACTTGGATTACAACATCATTAAGCCCACCGAGTTCTCCAGTAGTTGTGCCGCTCGCATAGTTACCACTAACACCACTGAGATACAGGTAGCCTTTACCATCATACGGCAACGCTTTAGGCTGGTTTAGGGCCACGTCTTGTTTCGCATCGCCGCCCTTTTGTGAACCGCGAGCCAAGTTGCGAAGAACCGGGACTGGCTCCAGAAAATCAGCCGTTGTGAGAACCTCTGCTAGAACGTCACCAGATGTCGCGCTGGAAGTCAGTGTGGATAGATTGAGTGCCATTGTTTAAAGAGAGTCTGAGTGATAAGGCCAGTATAGGATTCTGCGGTAATGACCATTAAAATTATTAGAGTATCCAAACCCTATTTTTAAAATGTCAGCTCCTGCCCATTGTGTGTTTATGGTGTCTGTATCTAAAGCCGAGCCGTCTAAAGATGAACTTCGGTTTGACGTGTTAAAAGTCACGGCAGCGTTAAACAGTTGGTTAGCTACGAGTCCATCGTGATGTGTAAAGGTACCTCCATCATACGTAGAGAGACGGTTCGGATTTGATTTGTAGAAAAACATTCTGTTGCTATTTTGCGCCATCAAGACGGCCCCGTTAAGTTCAGGAGTTCTATTCTGGGCTTGGATGAAAAATGTTCCCGCGCTTCCAGAAAAGAAGTCACTAAAGTCACTGCCGGAAATCACAAGGGAATCAGCGGCTCGCGTCACGGTGGAACCTGATGTGGGTATGTAGGACGTGGCGACACTTCCGGCCTCGACTTGAAATCCCCAAAGTAAAACTGAACCTCCAGCAATACTAGAAGATTCATTATATCCAGATACAGTATACAGAAATTGAGTTGTTGTTCCAGAAGATTGAGTATTGCCGATAATAATACATCTATACCAACCATCGGGGTATGTTTCTATTTGTAATGTGTGTCCACCATTTCCACTAGTAATGAGCTGAGTTTCGCCATCACCTTCCAGCTTGAATCCCGCTCTGACAACAGCACCGCCAAGATTTTGAAAAGACCAAGTAAAATAATTATTACCGCCTGAGCCTGCCTTTGCCCATACAGATAAAACCATAGAGTCAGAACCAAAAGTTATAGAACTGGTTGCGCTAAAATTAACACTACCACTAGCACCATTATGAGTAATTCTAAATGCTTCAATTTCCCCATTAGGCGCAATGGAATCATTAAATGTTTTAGTTGCACTATTTCCAAAAGCTAATGCAGATGTTGGTTGTGAATACAGAAAGCTATTCGTTGCACTCGGCTCCACCAGAATCATCGGCACTCCATCAACGTGGTCAACGCGCACCGTGTCAGGACTAGCCACCTGAATTATCCCTGAGCTGTCTGTGTAGGTCGCGGTTCCTGCGCGGGTCGCTGTGATAACATTAAGCGTATCCGGCTTAGAGGGGTCGAGGTCTAGCGTTGGGTTCTCTAGGGTTCCAATCATGGAATCCCGAGCGTCAAAAAGAAGGTAGGGGTCCAGCTCGTTGGGGTGAAACTCATTCAAGTTACTTAACCTTTGCGTAAGAGGCCTGGTTAACGGAAGCGTAACACTCCTGTTGATGGCAGGTCTACTTAGCCAAGGCTTCAAGCTGTCCTTCTTCTTTGACATATACTAGAGATAGATTGGTTTGATAACAACCTTCACACTGAAGGAGCTACCGGCACCTGTAACATTTGCGCGGATGTCTGACAAGGGAGTAGTGAACAATCCACCACCGTTACCAGTGAGAGTTGTGTCGTCACCTAAGGCCACCCAAGTGGTCCCGATCTTTTGCTCAAGGCTGACGGTTGCTCCGTCGAATGTCCCGGCTACAAAGAATCCACTAGGTGTCCCGGTCCCTGTGTTGACGGCGGGTGTGGTTGATGAATCAAAGGCACCAGCACCACCACTTAGGTCGGCATTGGTGAGTGTTATGTCTGTGCTAAAGTTTGGCATATCGTTTTGTTAGTAGTTAGAGGTGTTAACGCCAGTGCTAGATCCGGCTCCTAAGCCACCCATGGTTGGTCTACGTAACACAAGGGATGCAGCACCGCGCTTCTTCTTCTGGGCTGGGCCAGCTTGCTCAGATTGTTTGACTGTTTCAGCAACTGCTGTTGGGGGTGGTGGAGATGCGGGAGGCTCCGGGGGCTTGGGGGTCTTGACAGACATGCACATGGGTTATTCGGGGGTAAGGAATTCGTTAGCTAACTGGTCTTCGTGAAGGGTCTTTAGAAAGTTAACAAGTTCTCGCTTCCCCATATAAAAATCAATCTCCCGAAGCGAATCGCTAGGGGAGAAATCTTTGCTTGGAACACGTTCGTCCAAGAACTTTATAAGGTCATCTGGGATGTTAGGAATGTAATCACTCATGTTGGACTTTCCTATTATGGTCCTTATTTGTAATACAACTTCGTTCAAGGTGAGCCAAAGCCCTCCAAGCAACAGCCGCCCACTCCCCTTCAAGCATGTGTCGGAGCATGGCATCAAGCTCATCCTTGGACTTACTCATGTCCCACCATATCTCATCTTCGGGGTGGTGTTGGATGTTACCCTTGTAGCTTTGCTTGGCTACTTCCACCAAGGCATGGGGAAAATAACACATCAAACCACGATACAATGGGATCTGTTTGCGCTCCTCGGCGGTGCCTTCGATTGTTATTGTGTTGGGGTCCATAGCTTTATCTCCTTTGTTTCGTTGTTGTAGTATCCATCCCTAAGGATGAAGGCCATCCGGGCGTTGAGTAGGGCATCCTCCTCGGTCATCCCAGCTTTCTCGTAGGTGTTAACAACAGTCTGCCACTCGGCACCATCCTTGTTAAGGATCTTTTCGGCTGTCTTAAGGCCCACCCGTGGGACACCAAAGTAACCATCGGTTGCGTCACCAGCTAAGGTCTGCACGAGGTGTTGGAAGTCGGCCTCCTCTTTTGTTATCTTGCGTAGGTCATCCTTAAGGAAGTTATACCAAGTGCAAGGAACAGTCGCGAAGTCTTTGTCTCCACTAACAATAACCGAACCATCGGGGTCACGGCTACCAATGATACCTAGAACATCGTCGGCTTCCAAGCGGTCCACCCGGAGAGACTTCCACTCATCACAGGCCCACTCACGAAGGGCATTGATGCCTAAGGGTGATCGCTTGTCCCGGCGGTGTGCTTTATACTGTAGGTTTATCTCATGGCGAAACGTGTAGCGGTCCGAGAACACCATTGTTATCTCATCACCGTCGTCTTCGTATGCGTCAAGGATCTCACAGATACAATCAGTCACCATGATGTAAGAATCCTTGAGGTCACTGAAGTCAGAGTGGACTGTGAAGATGTCATCGTCCCATCGGATCTCCTTCTCGGCTGCAAAGGCAGCACGGTAAAGAAGCATGTCTCCGTCTATGTATATTTTCTTACTCATCGTATTGGTGTGCAAGTAAGGATTCCGCTGCCATAGCTCCAGCCTTGTAGTTTTTATACTCTAACGGTTCAATCTGCTCCACGTAAGGGTTGTCGTTCCAATCAGATGTTTCTCTATGCACCAACACGTTTCGGAATCCATCCCACCAAACGGGATAGTCACCCGAAGAGAGTTCAACGGTGGCTTGCTTTAGTTTCTTTTTCCATTTTTTCATAGATCTTTAGTGTGTGTCTTTCCAGGTTTTACCAATGCTATACTCACCGTCGAGTGGGCATCGGAAGCTTAACAACTTACCAGCCTTTGCTAGTGAGTCACAGAATAGTTGACCGAGTTCCTCCGCGTGTTCCTCAAGGCAACTGAACTGGACCTCATCGTGGATGTTACCGTGGAGTTCGTAGGGGTGAGAGGCCGCCTCGTTAAATACAATGAGTGCCTTCTTCATCAGAACAGCGCCACTAGATTGTAATAACAAATTGAGAGCAGAGTGTGCCGAGCGAACCGGGAGTCGTCTTCCGTCAATCCCACCTAGCCACTGCTTACCTTTGAGAGATTGCTCGATGTCTTTATGTAGCCGTTTAATGGATGGAGTCTTACGCATGAACTCTTCCTTGATCCGCTTACCTTCTCGTCTTCCTCCTCCAACAATTTTACCTATGAGACCGTCACCTCCTCCGTAAAGGAATGCGTAGATAAATTTTTTCGAACTCGATCTGTCAGGCAAGCCAGCCGCCTGTTGATTAACTGTATGGATGTCCCCTTCAATGATTGTGTTTGCATACGATCCTTTGTCATACGGATAGAGGTAATGGGCAAGGCACCTGAGTTCTAAGCCACTGGCATCCGCACCTACTAACACTTTACCATCCGGTGCTGTAAACAGGTCACGACACTGGGAACCATAGACTGCTCTCGACGCTGGCACTTGGGCTACGTTAGGTTTGCTGTGAGTGCATCGTCCGGTAACTGCTCCGTTTGTATTGACCTCACCGTGGATGCGTCCGTCCTTGACTAATGTTAACCAACCTTGGCGACCTTCGGCTACTTGTCCTAGTCGTTTGCTAATAAGGAGATACTCCAATAACAACTTAGCCTCTGGTTTATCTATCTCCTTAAGGACTGCCTCATCAATCTTAGGGCGCTTCCCTTCGTAAGCCTCTGGCTCCCACCCCATCTTCATCAAGCGTTCTGCTATCTGATCCCGGCTGTTAGGGTTGAACGGAATGGTCTTGGTTTTGTTACCGGTCTTTACCGCCTTGTCTGCAAGAACTTGTTTCAACTTATTCTCCTTGAGGACTAGCTTGAGTCCACCCTTGGTGGCAGCCGTGTAAGTCTTACCGTCCACCTCAACTTGCCAACCCTTCGGTGTCTTCATCTCCTCGGTGGTTGACGGGAACATGTCTTGTAGTTCGTCCCGGAGTTCAGCCCGACGTGCCATAAGTTCTTCGGCAAGCTCGTTAGCTTTCTTGATGTCGAAGGGCCATCCGTTAATCTCCTGTTGTGTCATCAACTCGGCGAAGTCATGCTCAAGAAATAACATCTCTGCTGATGGCTTACCGGACATGAAGTGAAGGAACAGATCCACCACCACATTAACATCCTGCTCACAGTAGTCTTGCATCTCTTGGCTCCACTTAGTCCAGTCTTCGGAGGCACCGTGGTCGTCCTTTTCGTTACCCAAGCGGAGACCCCATGCCTTCAAGCTGTGGCGTCCACGTAGGTTCTTGGGAAACTCTTCGCCACGTCTACAGTCTTCCGTAAAGAGATCCGGGTGGATGACTTGGGACATGACCTTGGTGTCCACGACACGTGCTGTTATCTCATAGCCTAGCTTGCGGAGTGCCGGTGCATCAAAGTTGATTGCGTTGTGACCACAGATGTTATGGCTTGCGTTCAACATGGCCACACCTTCATCTAGGTTGTTAGCGTTAGAACTAAACGAGTGCATCTGGGATGCGTCCGGGTCGTAGATGGAGATACAGTGAAGATCTTTTAACCCAGCGAGTGTAGGCCAGAAGTCGATAGCGTTGGTCTCTATGTCGAAGTAGAGCATCTTATGTTTTTTCATTATACTAGTTTGTTTATTAAAGTTAGAAATGCTTTTTCGGCTGTTGCTGGAACTACTCCGTTACCAAGGAGCCTAAGTCTGTCCACCCGACTGGCAGCCCCATCAGTTGTTCTACCCAGTTTGGGTTGAGTGCGTGGTTCTTCAAAGACTTGTTGGGGTTCTCCAGGGCGTGAAGGCCAGACCATTGTTTCACTTGACTCCCGAGTCTCGGAAACTTTTTCCCGTTGCTCACTTGATAACCCACTTGGTTCGCTGCTTCCGGTGTAGCCCAAGATAAACACCCGCTTTCTTTGGTGTGATGCGCCGACTTCAGCCGCTGAGAATACTCCTGCCGTTGCTCGGTAACCCAAGAATTCCAGCATTTCAAGGACATGCCTAAGAACTGAGGTTCCGGCAGCCGTCTTACTGGTGATAATCCCTTCGACGTTTTCCAAGAAAACAAGTCTAGGTCTGCACTCTGCGATTCCATCTCGGATGTAGGGGAACAGATGTCGTGAGTCTTCAACGCCTTCACGCTTTCCTGCAGTACTGAAGGGTTGGCACGGGAAGCCGCCAGATAAGATGTCCACGAGTCCACGAAACTCCCGGTATGGGAAGGTCTTAACGTCCGTGAACACAGGGGCTTCATCCAGTTCACCCGTTTCCATCTTAGCGACCAAGTTTGCCACCGCGAATCCTTCCCTCTCCACGTAAGCGATCTCTCGCAAGTTTGGGAAAATTCTTCTGAGTCCAAGCCCAATTCCTTCGTATCCGCTACAAAGCGATAGGTGTGTAATTGTTTTGGAAGTAATATCATCGTCATGTTTTTTCATTAGTTGTTGTTAAGGTTGGGTGCCGGTCTGTTCCCGGCTGTCATAGTTAGTTTTACTTCGTCTAAAAGAAGAGGGAGTAAGGATACCTAGCCATTAAAGTCTTCAAAAGTATACTCACTCATGCGTCCGGTAACAGGATTAAATGCAAGGTTAGTTGCCACTCCGGTGTCACCTGAGAATCTATTCTTTAACACACGAACCGTCGTAACATGCTTATGCTCAGGGTCTTGCTGGTTTCGCTCCAAGCCGATCACCATGTCAGATAGCTGTGCAATCGCAGCGGAACCACGCAGGTGAGCAAGAGAAGTTTTGTTACCCTCTTCGTGACCTCGGCCTTCCGATGGACGCTTAAGGTGGGACACCAGGATCAACGCGATGCCGCACTCTTCAACCAAAGCACGTAGCTTGGTCATAACATTATCAATCATCCGGCGTTCGTCTCCGTCTTGCATGCCGCTAACAACAATAGAGATGTGATCAAGAATAACATACTCGACATCCATTGCCTTCGCCATGTGCATCACGTGAGATAACAACCGCTCGGCATCAAGGCTTCCCCAGTGATCGTAAAGCCACATGCGACCCGACCCGACCGTGTTGATGTAAGCTTCGTCGAAGTTTGTGTCAGCATAGTTCACTTCGGGATCAAGGTGCAGAAGCTTACCCATCTCAAGACCAACAATACCAAGTGCTGTGCGCTCAATGGATTCCTCCAATGCTATGTAACCTACGCTGTGGTCCGTGGTGGTCAGGATGTGATGAGCAATGATGCGACACACCTGTGACTTACCGATGCCCGACCCCGCACAGAAGGTAACAATCTCTCCCTTACGTATGCCACGTGTAAGATTATTTAAGTCGGACCAAGGATACGGAATGCTTGCAGTGTTCTTTGGGTTTGTTAACCGGTCGTGGATGTCCTTGCCGGATATGATAGCGTCCGGTCTCCATGCGTTGGCTTGGAAGATAGCGTGAATAACATCCCGGCTTCGCTTGTTAATGAGGCATTCGTTAGCATCCTTTAAGGGCAACCGGGCGACCTTAGCTTTCCCGCTTGGTAGTATACCGACTACATCCTCTACTGCTTTCCGTCCCGGCTCGTCCTCATCAAACATCAGGATCACCTCGTCCCATTTATCAAGCCACTTAAGGTTCTGCTTGAATACCTTAGCAGCACTGGCTGCACCTGTAGGTAACGAGACCGTAGCGTATTTGTTATCTTGCATTTGGCTGACGCTCAAGGCATCGACCTCCCCCTCGGTAACAACAAGCTTCATTCCCCCCATAGGGTGTAGGTGTTGACCATAGAAGCGATCCGAAATGTCACCAAGGATCATAAATTGTTTGCCTTCGAAGCGTAGCTTCTGGCCTTGCAGCTTCCGGTCGTCGTCGTAGTAGTCAGCGATGTGACAGGCACGTCCGTTGTAGTCTCCGATGCGATACCGCATGTGTTTACAGGTGTCGAGTGTGATGTGACGCGCTGGTATGTCACTGTATCTTCCGGTCAAGAACTTGTCCGAGTCGGAGTGAAGCGGTTTTGTTATTTTCATAGTAGTGGGTGGAGGTGTTGTTGGTGTGGCCTCGGCACGGTCATAGGTATTGCACGAATGGCAAAAGGTAGAACCGTCTTCGTTAACACACAACGCATCCGATGCACCGCACTTATCGCACGGCTGGTGGGTTGCAATATACATCTTGTCTTTTGTTATTTTACATTAGTCGAACCACGACCGAGGAATAGACTTCTCGCACCACATGATGCCGTGCTTGTCACACCAGTCTCCATAGGTTGTCTTGCTCCTTTTGTTGAGTGTGTTACTCGCTCGCATAAAGACGAAACGTATGTCGAGGTCCGGGTGTTGCTTCTGAATTAACAAATGCTTTGCCCGGTCGGACGACATGAAGCGACCTTTAGCCTCAAGGATAACACCATTATCAAGAACAAAGTCCGGGGTGTAGTGGTGGTTCTTAACATACTTGATCCGTTGGGACTCGTATGTAAAGCTGACTCCCGCACGTTTCATTGCAAGAGCCAGCCTTTGTTCAAATTTAGAACGGAATCGAGGCATCCTTACTGTCGTTTTCAAATGCGTCACCAAGATCCTCGGACACGAAGCCGCCTTCTTGAGCGTCGAACGAGAAGCCACCGGCTCCACCTTCATACTCCTTAAGCTCAATCACTTGGACTGCCTTCAGACGAAGTGTGTAACCCACTCCCATCATAGGACTAAACCAGGCCGATGGCTCCACCCCAAGGCGTAGCTTAGATCCCGATCCGATGTTGGGTGGGTTGTTCAATTTTTTTCCAGCCGAATCAAAGAGAGCGACTTGAAAGTGAATGAGTCCCTTAGATGTTTCGCGCTGTGCTACTTGCTTTGCGAAGACCTCGTATTCGTTGTCGTCGTTCAGCTTTAACGGGAGCTTCTGGCTGCGATCCAGCTTCTTCTTTCCACTCTCCTTCACCAATCGCTCGTATTCTTTTTCAAACCAAGGGTTGATGGTGGCCTCAAGTGTTTCGAAGTCGTCTTTCGTAAGGATAAGCTTACAAGAATACACTCCATCAGCATTGAACTTGGTGTCCGGTGTGATGAGCTTAGGATACATTGCGGTGCCAATAGGCGTTGTCAGTTGTTTCATTATTGTTTAGGTTTTTTGGTTTCTTTGTTTTTCTCAGCTTCAACTGAAAAAGTATTTAGAGTCACGTAGTGTGTTAACATCAAACGTCCCGTAGTCAGGTAAGCTTGGTAGTTGCTCGTAGGATTCGTTTTGCCACGCTTCGGCTAGGTCTGCAAGAATATCTTTTGTGAACATCTCGCTGAAGCTGTCGCGTAGTGATGACGCAAGTGTCTCGCAGTTGTTACTGTGGGTGGCGAAGCTGTCGTGGATCATGGCGAAATCATACAGGCCACGCTTCCAACTTTCGTTAACAGTTAACACCAACCCAGCAGCATCAAGACTGTGGACCACGTTAGGTGCGACACCGTTGCTTTGCTTTCGTGGGTCGAGGTCGTCCGTAGCATCCTTGAAGCGCACCGATGTTAACGATCCGTTCAACCACGTGCTGACCTTCTGGCTGACTTGCTTTCGGTAATCTTGACTGACCCGGAATCCACTAGGTGTTGTCCAAGTTAACGGTAGCTCCTGCTTTGTCATCAACCGGGAGACATCTTGGAACCAGTCCATGACTTGCTTAGGTTTCGTTAACAAAGTTTGAATGCTGTCCCACAGAGTGTCACCGAGATACTTGATGGCGGGATACATGTGGCTCCGACCAAACACACAGTCAATCCCACGCTCTCTTCGGGTGGTGTCATACCAGTCAGCGACGTAATCCCTGTTGGAGTAAGGAGTTAGGCCGTAACTGTAACACATCACCGGTCTCTTTGACATCTTCCGGTCGATCCCAAACTCAACCCAAAGCCGTGCGTAGTCGCGTCCATCCTTTGCATCTTGTTTTAATTTACCCAACGTGTGATCCGAGACCAACCTGTAGATGTCTTGAGGTGTTTCAGTAGGTGAGACGTTGGTCGCAAAGCATCCTTCCTCATCCCGACTTAACAATGACAGAAGCTGTAGGCCACTGTTGGTTGCGTCCATCGCACAAGGCAGGAACGTCCTAAAATTTTTCGACCGTTTCGTGTGATACTCAGCCCACTCAAAGCACCACGCCAACGCCTGCCAAGGTTCATCCGCATCGGCCCACTCTCGGTTGGACTTTGGGTCGTTAGCAATCCTTATTGCATCTTGTGTGAAGCCATCGGCCCACTTTAGGCGGGTCTCAAAGTCACACTTGTCGTTACCAAAACAGTTAGCCCCGTGGATACCCAACCATCTTAGGTCGTCGTCGGACTTGATGGGGTTCCCTCTGTGAAACTGTAACAATCCTCGACAGTGATCCGGGCCTTGGTAGTTAAGGTAGCTTGGCACCTGATAGACTCGACCCCGAAAGTCACACGATGACGGCATGAACATACGCTCGTTGCGGAACTTCCGGGATAACATCAAGATCTTAGAGATAAGGATGCGCTGTGAACCCAACGAGGTGTTATAGGCTGCCCGTTCCCGCTTGTCGTCACGCCAGTTCCTCGTCTCCTCGACCGACATGTGATCACCGGGCCACTCAGGTAACTCTAGGTCGTTCCTAGGTGGTAACCCAATCTGTAAATCTTTATCCCACGCCCACTCAAGCATCTCAAGGACGCGATTGTTAATGGCATAGGGTGTCTCCTGTATAAGGTTGACCGCGTTGTAAACATGGGGCATGTCGGGTGCCATTCGTAGGACGTTACGGTCAGAGCATCGGATGAACGGAAGCACAGGGAGTCCTTGGTCCTTGTTGATACCGTATCCACCCCCAAACACCTTGTGCCACGGCTCCGGGCTTTCCACCATCGGTAACCAGAACGGTAACAATAACTCCCGGTAGTTGTCGTAGTCGTTGATCCACTCTCTAGTAACATCAGAGATCTCAACCATCCGCATCGGCTTGAAGTGTCGGCGTTGGCGTTGGCCCTTCTCGGTGAACTTAATCAAGCCCGTCCGATCATGGACAATCTCCAGCAACATAGAGCCACATGAGATTCGATCCCGGCGTGTCCAATCGGTCCACTCCATGTCCTCACTCCGGGCTGTCTTGTGGAGATAGGCGCTTTGAGTGGCTGGTCCCCGGCTAGCTAGGTCTTGCATACGCTTAACCAACCTCGACCCAAACTCATGGTTACGTATGAAGTTGTCGGATAGCAGTTGGTCCTCGACGGCCCGGCCTAGGCGAAAACACACACTAGCATAGGACCGAGGCTCGTCGAGGACATCTAAGGTAGCCTTTACGGCTATCAGTGCTATCGGGCGAAAGTCTTTAACATCAACTAAACAGCGTTGCCACTGTGACTTGTTCTTTATCTTTTGGACTGTAGGAAGCAACTCAACTAGGCCCAACGCTACCGGCTCCACTCCTTCACGCATGATGCGTCTTCCGGCGTTGGTAAGAGAGCCTTTGTTACTGGCCCGGTTCTTGCGATACCTTTGGACCCCGAGATCTAACATCTCTTGGTTGAGTTCGTTTTGTTCCATATGTGAAGGAGTTGATAAGGGTGTTCAATGACGGTAAACAAGCAACCGCGCCCGAGGTTCTCCCTACGATTCTAGTCCCTTATCAAGAATCTTGTCGCGTTTCCGCATCAAGCGATCTCGCTTCTTGACGATCCTAGCAATGCGCTGGGATAACATCAAGCATTCATCTTCAAGAATTTGCACTTTTATTTGGTCCCGGTGGCTTAGGTATTTTCTGTCGATCTTCATCGTGTTGTTAGGTTGGTGATTTCAGCAATAACATCTTTGAGGTAAGGAGTAGGGAAAACCTTGGTCTCCTTAGATCTGTTGGTCTCCTTGTCGATTATCTTGGTGACGTGGACGAGGTTCTCCTTGATTAAGTTTCTCAACGCTACCTGTATGGACTCCCGGCTGGTTTGAAGCATGGCCGCAAGCTTAGTGTTGGTGACTCCAGGTTTAAACACAACGGCAATGCAAAGGGAGGCCCGATACATGGTGTTGATGTTAGCCCGACGGAAAATCTCGGTGGTCATTAGTAAACTTTTCATTTGATGTATTTACATTGAAACTCACCAACTAAAAACGGATCATTTAATGCATAGCTATAGATTAACCATACGTCTGACATCCCTGAGTAGTAATCTTCTATGTAATTACTAAGTTCCTCTTCATCCAGTTCAAGCCATGTGGTAGCCTTATCCTTAAGAGTTTTTCGAGCGTTTTCAAGGGTAACAAAATAAGCAGCGGCCCACTCCCAACAGTCACTAAAATACGCAAACGCACACACGATTTCCGATACGTTAACAATCATCTCCCCACGCTCTTTTGATCCGTGTTCGTCTCGTTCGGAAATCCACGAGCTGAGATGGCGGCAGAGATTTTCACCCCAACGATTTTTGCGATGACGAATAATTTCGTCGAACAGGTGGTCTTCAGTCATTGTTGTTTTCATAAGATCTATGCTTCTAGGATGTCACGGGCTGCTGCAAGATCACTCGGCACTAGCTTTGCGTATCTCAATGTCATGTTGATGTCCTTGTGTCCCATCCAAGATTGCACAACCTTGATGTTAACACCCTTGGATAACAACCTAGTGGCACACGTATGGCGGCACGTATAAAACACAAAGTCCTTCAAAGCCTCCGGGTCTTTCCGGCGTAGCCTTGCCCATTCCCTTGTGATCCGATAGGACGTGTAACGCTTCCACTCCCCAACAGTCTCAAGGGCCTCAAGAGCTTTGGTTGTTAATGGGATGGTCCTTGGCTCCCCGTTCTTGGTTTTAACAATATCAATCACCGGCCCAACGATAGGGTCACGTCTGATCATGGATGACTTTAGGCCCAACGATTCGGAGGGGCGAAGACCAGTCGCAATGGACCAACGGAAGAACAACCGAAAACCGTTGTCATCAATCAAAGCCTCGATGGCCTCTTGATCCTCCTCGCTAAAGAACGACATCCGGGCGTCACTTGGTTGCTTTAAGCGGGGAACTTTGAACCCAACGTCATGCATCCCGCGCTCCCGTGTGAAATCCAGGGTGGTTTTAAGTGTCTGTAGTTTTGAGTTGATGGTGGAAGGTTTGTTACCCTTCTTTACCTCGCTAAGGATCACCTTGTCGATTACGCCCAACGATAACCCCCTTGTGGTCTTGGGTAACATCTTAAGCCAGAATTTAATATTCCGACTTTCTACCTCCGCGCGGGCTTTTTCGGCCCAACGATGTGTGAAGGTAATTTCGAATAGGTCTTGTATGTTTGCCATAAAAAACCAATAAAGGAAAACTCTGCTAGTGTAAAGATGTTTTTTCCAGTGGTAACAAAAAAAGCAACCCAAGGTTTCCCCTAGGTTGCTTTGTGGTTGCGTTTTGTGTGGTGTGGCTAGTTACCCCCTCTAAATAACTCCCAAGCGAGGTATGCGGAAAGGAGAGAGAAGAATAGCCAGAGAAGTTCTTCGGTCTTGTTCATGGTGCTAGAAATTAGAAACGATAACTCCACCAGTGAACTCTATCAGATAGCCTCGGTCTCTAATGAAGTCCCTAATCTTTTCGGCTTCGCTTCCATCGTCATCGTCGGTATCAATCCCCGTCTCGGATCGCATCTGGTCAACATCGCCAAAATATTCTTGTGCAAACGCAAACAGGTTCTCGTATTCACTAAAGTCACAGCGAACCGCAACTCTGTCGAATTCTTGGGGAGTGTTAAACTCATCGGACAACTCCTCAAACCATTCAGCGAGAGCAAGCGAACCCGCACGGGACCAGTTGGCGTTTTCATCGGCTAATAATAAGTCAGCGGCTTCCCACGTGGATAGAGTTTTGACAATCATTTCACTGCCTCCTTCTGGTAGTATTCGACATTCGTTGCGCCATACTCGTAACCTTCACTAGTAACATAGTCTTTTTTCATTTCATCCAAGGCAAGGTGCAAGCGTCCTTTGGGATACGCTAACAGCTCCATGAGTGTGCCTAGGTTAATGTATCGCCAGTCACCATCGCAATCCCGCAGGCTTTCGTGGATGTTGTGCAATACGGTCAGAGCGGGCACGGCCTGTTCCTTTGCTAGCTTGGTCACTTGGGCTTTATCAAATGCCCTTTGCTTTTTGGTTTTCAGTTGTTTTTTCATAATGTAAAACGGAGTCATTAACTCCAGACAGCCCCCCGGATTGACCGAGGAGCCGGGTTGGAATTAACGCACTACCATAGGCATGATAACACCTTTCAAACTAGCAATGCCATTTTTGGATATAACAACTAACGGACGACCGGGCGCGCCTTCATACTCCCATGAAACGCTGTCGTTTTTACGAGCAAGCAAAGTCTTCGCACCTAACAAATCCCCAAGAAAAGCATCATTGAAAACGATTCGATCATGTGGATAAAGATCCTCTACAGGGTAGCGATTGACAAGAGAAGCGAAACCAGAAATCAAGGCACCTTGGACCTTTCCTGTAATGAATGTGCCTTTGATGAAATCCTTAGGTTTTGTAGTTGAAAAATTAGGAATAACATTCTGCCAATTAGGAAACGTATGGAAATCCTCCGGGACACTAGTTAAAAGAATCTCTTTCGCTGTCACCGTGGCTTTATAGCGGCCGGCTGGCCAGTTATCAGCTTGTGGAAGTGTTAAGATATGCAATCTCCTCCCATCGGTCGCAACGATGCTGGTTTCTAACCCGTCAGAATCCTTTTCAATGTTAATCACCGTAATGGCTTCCCGGCTTTCATCTTTCGAGAGCGCTTTGCATATCCATTTGAATTCTTGAAACCAGCAATCGGTTTTAGTAATGGAAATGGCGGTCTTTTCGTTTAGTTGTTTTTTCATAATGTAATCGGAGTTCATTTACTCCATAAAACCCCCCGGACATCCGAGGAGCTCTAGGAATCAACGCGCTATAGTCTGAAGTCTTCGCGGCTTCTTTTGCTTTCGGCTTGTTCTCTCATCTTTTCATAGCGTCTCCTAGTGCGCTCCATGTTGAATGCGACCGTGAAGAAACACAAAGGAAGGAAGATAAACAGGAAGAGGAGAATCCATAAAGGACCGGTCATGTAATGTGGATCAATCATTGTCTTGTGTCTATCTACGGTTTCTTTTCACGTGTGCTTCTAGCTCTTCAAGAGTCTGCATGAATCCAGTGATCGTCAAAATATCCTGGTGCTCATGGTGTCCGGAGTTTTGAAGCGTAAGAAGCTCCGAGAATAACATTTTCCACTCCTTGGTTTCTCTGAGTGTTACCGGCTTTTTGTTGAATATGTTTTTAAACATGCACATTTCTACTGTGGGTCACCCTAGTTGTCCAGAATAAAAAACAAAAAAGTTTTCACGTGTCTTTTATCGGTGCTTGCAGTCTAGTTTAAAAGTGCAAGCAACGCGGTGCTTTAGGTTTGCTTTAGGTTTGCTTTAGGTGGCTTTAGGTTGTTAAAAGTCAAAAGGGGGGTGACAACAAAAAAACGGACAAATGCAACTCACTTGCAATAACAAACAAGAGTCCCCCTGGTAGAGTAACATCATCAAAGCGATGTAAAAAACATTCATAGTGTCGTTTCTTTTGCTTGTCGTTGAGTAGATAACATACCCCCCTTGCTTCTTTTGTGTGCGATTGTCGCTTATTGTGACGTTTTCGGGGGGCTCGGGGGGTAAAATCGATTCGTCGATATAACGTTACCCCTTCACATTTTTATAACAAAAACCTACAGCCTATCATCCTCCTCGATTTCATAGGACTCCTCATGGATCAACTGAGTCATCTCGGCGTGTTCTATGGCACCCCGAAGCTTCTGTTGGATGGTCGGTAGCATCCCGAGGCCAGCATAAGGATTAGATGATGTTACCTTAATGTTCCTGGTGTCTTTGTGATGGACAGCAACAACAACATCATCGAAGTGTTCCCGGAGGCAAGCTAAGGCATGCTCTAGGTTGTCTAGGGAGACCTCAGGTATCTCTTGGTGATGGATGTTGGAGTTATGTTGCATTAAACACTGATGGGTTGGTTAGTTATAGGTAATCATTAACACCTACTCTTAGAGCTATTCTTAGGTCTCCTTAAGTCCCCCTTATTCTAAGATCTCATAAGATCCCCCTAAGATAGTGTTATTGATGGTAATCCTTAGATCACTCACCTTCGGGATAATTCTAAGATAGTGTTATTGTTGATGTTATTAATAATCCTTAGATCATCCACCTTCGGGGTCTCCTAAGATAGACTTATTTCCCCCTCCCCTACTATGGGTATCATTTGCAAAGGATTGTTATTCAATTACTTACCCCAATCTGAAAAACACTTGTTAATACTTATGGCTATTGCTTTTCCGAGTTGTTGTTTTCCGTATGATGACTCTTGGAACATCTCCCATTCTCGTTGGTTGGTGCCGAAGAATGGTTCAAGGATAACACAAGGTGCTTTAAGCATCCTGAGGAACCGTGCGCCTCGCTCGTTGTTTTCTTTGATGGCCTTGGTTCCACGGTTGGTGTTGTCGGGGAACGAGGAGTCCATGGATTGGATAAAGGCTTCGGCGGCTTGTTTGCCGTGTTGGGAGGTGTGCCAGTAAAGGGCTTCGTATCCGTTGGCTTTGGGGTCGCTAAAGGCGTTGAAGTGGAGTTCGACCACAAGGTCAGCCCCAAGGGGATCAACGCCAAGCTTAAGGTTAGCCATAGCTTCGGTGTAGGAGTCCCCTTGGTATTTGTCGATAATGGTAACATCAATGGCCTCATCTAGGTAAAGATTGATAAAGTGGGCAAGGGTTCGATTGTAGGTCCACTCGGTGTGGTTTCCGTTCCAGCTCACAGCCCCCCTGTCTCCGGCCCTAGAATGCCCCACACACAGCACAAGGCGTTGTTTCCGAGGCTCACCTACCGGTCCATCCAAGACCCTCTCAGAATCCATCCTAAGGCCACTATCGCGGTATTCCTCAAGCATTGCTATAATGTCGTTAACAGTCTTTATATCCATGTCGTGGCGTTGTTGTTATTGTTGTGGGACTTGTAATAGGTGTCCTTAAAGTCTCGTAGTTGTTGTAGGATGGCCTCCTCTTTGCGTTCTCCTATCTTTGTGTCGGCATCTTGGGCCATCTGTTGTGTCCAGTAGGAGACTCCCATGGAAAGGGCATCAAGTCTATCATCGTGTGTTAACGCCCCTTTTTCTCGTGTAAGGCGAGATAGCTGGAACATTAGCTGATACTTAAGCTGTGTCTCAATAGGATACTTTTGGGCTGAGTCGTAGTCGTTCTTGATGACCTTAGGGTCGATAACAAGGCGATGTTGGTTAAGGACTGGCTCTAGGGTATCTACGATTCTTCGTTCCTTTTGGACGTTATGTCGGATCTCCTCGATGGTGCAAGGGTAGATCTTGGTGAGATAGGGCTTAATGATCTCCACAAACATGCCGTCACCGAAGTTACTTTCCACCACAATAACATTAACCTTGTTCATCTTGGCCTTCATTGTCAGCACCTTAAGAACCTTTTCGTCGTAACCTCCTTGCATACCACCGGCATCGGTAACATACAGGTAACCGTTAAGCATCTTGACGACAGCCCAAGAGGTCTCGTCTTTACCACGGCCTGATGGGTCAACAGCAAGAACACTTCCGGTGTAAGGCACGTGGTCACCCACAAGCTTCATAGGACGGAAGAAGCGGTCCCCGGTGAACCCGACGTTAGGCACAGTGCTGTCCCAAGCGTTCTCCGGGACTTGCGCCCACACAAGCTTTTCGGGTGCCGTCTCGTTATCAAGATCCATAACAATCAGGTCATTGATCTTTAAGGGATAGCGGTCTAAGTCGGACAGCTTAGGGTCCAGCATGAACTGCATGGCGAACCCTGACTTACCATAGGATGCTTCACGTTCGGCTAGGTCGATGTCACCAAAGCGGCTGGGTTCGGTAGGTTCTCCTACGTTATCGTTGTCGATACAGGAGTCAGCTATGTTACCCTTGTAGATCTTTTCGGACTTGTCCTTTGTTACCTTCTTTGCTGGCCACACTCGCATCTCATAGTCACGCTCAAGCATCTTGTTATAGATACTGTCCTCACACTGGGGTGTCCCAAGGAAAAGGATGCGGCTGTTGTCCTCGGGCTTAAGGATAGCTTCGAACTCCTTGACTTGCTCTGAGAGCTTGTCACGCATCGACTGGGTGGCTGAGTTGTTAGGGACTTCTACGTCATCAGCAACAATGATGTCAGCACGGGAGCCGGTAAGCTGGGATGTTATACCAAGGGACTTGACCGAGGGGGCGTGGGATGCTTGGGCTGGTCCGACATCAAAGGAGATCTTAGAGAAGCGTTGTTTGTCACCGGGCATCAGATGAGCCAAGACGGGCATCTCATGTATCAACCTAAGGGTGAACGTGGAGAAGTCATCAGCGCGGTTCTTGGATGCCGAGACAACCAGGATGTTCTTTTGTGGATCTAGGAGGAGTTGGTGGACAACAAAGGCTGAACAGATCCATGACTTACCGACACCTCGGAACCCTTGGATAACACCTCGTCGTGGACCGTTTTGCATCCACTCGGCTATCTCGTATTGGATAGGTGTGGGTGCGGGTAGCGAAAGGTGGTTCCATGTCATCCAAAGGAAGTTACGGAAGTCCTTAAGCTGTGGTGGGATGTCACTCATTCATTGACAACTTTATCAGTCGCATCTTCGAAGGGAAGCAAATTTACAAGTGCCTCCAAGGGTGAATCCTTAGTGACACTAGATGTGATGTTATTGTCCTTAAGTAACTGACGTGCAGCGTTTAACAAGGCAGGAGGTGCTTCACCACTTTTGATTTGGTCGATGAATGTGTCGATGAGAAGGTCTTGTAGACCCTCCATCTTGATGCTTCGTTTTTCGTCGCTCATTATTACTTCTGTTTGTTATTCTTTAAGAGGTGTCGTATCTTTATTAACATATAGATCAACGTGGAGAGTCCTACTGCAATAGCCACAGTGGTGTTAACTTGTTCAAGTGTTATGTTTGCAATCAATCCGGTGATACCTACTAAGGGTGTATTGACTGAGGAGTTCATAGTGATTATGCAAAGGTGCTTCCGAAGACGATAAAGTTAATACTAGTAGTCGCTGCTACGTTAGCTTGCGATTCTATCGTAAACCCGGCGGTCGTTTTAGCCATAACTGTTACAGAGTGGTTGTCACCCATAGATCCGCTAGTCTCCATGTTAGCGAACACGACATAATTATTATCGTCCATACCGTCTGTGAACGTAATTGTTCTTTGGTCCCCTGATTCTGATGTTGACGCAACATTATACGAACCGGTAGCTAAGGTGGCGGAACCTGAGCTATAAGCTACTGTCCCATAACACTTTGGAGAGAACGGACTGTGTTTAAGAACGTCAGGAGTAACGACACCATCGGTGCTGCTTTGTCCTTCCATGTTAGCTTTGGAGGCTTTGACTACCTTAGCTTGTGTTACGTTTGCATCTTTAATGTTATCTGTCTCAACAGCATCGGCTGCAAGTCTATCATGTGTTACGGCACCTAGAGCT
>Ga0208792_1000195_pt1 | contig 25762 bp, 34 predicted proteins | sample 14_taG_FD_184087 | JGI IMG/M metagenome (GOLD analysis project Ga0208792, IMG submission 184087) | Marine viral communities from the Subarctic Pacific Ocean - 14_ETSP_OMZ_AT15311 metaG (SPAdes) (version 2) | ecosystem: Environmental > Aquatic > Marine > Oceanic | place: Pacific Ocean | collected...
AATAGTTTTATTCCATTTGGAGAACCGTTTTGGATTTTTTCTAATAGTATTTAGCAAAAAGTCATTTTGGAGTTTTGAATCAAGGTGGTGATTGATATTCATTTCATTAGCAAGTAGTACAGTCTCAGGAAAATAAGAATATGAGTGATTGACCATGAAAGGATTGTATGCCTTTTCATCTAGGTCATCACGCATGATATCTTTCTTATTGTTGATTGCTTTTACAAATTCAAATGGGTTCATAATACATCTTTTCAAATTCATAGTTAGGATCACAAAGTAAGTGGATAGATAATTGTGCAATTCCCTCAACACCACTTACTCTAAAAGATTTTTTAGGTTTATTGTTTTGAACCGTCATGTAGTGATGATTATTATACCAAATATCAACAGCATAATCAAGATTAAAAATCTTAACAATATTATTATATTCTAATTTGTAATAACTTTCATCAGCTAAGACTCTGGCAGGTTTTATGATATAAGTGTTATTTCTTCTTACATATGTAATATCTAAACTTTCTTCATATGGTTCTACACCTTTAAAATCATTTAATATTCTTTGGTAATTATACTTCCCGGATGTATCAATAATTAATGCTGGCAAGTCAAAGTCATCACAAACTCTATTTAAAAAATATCGATGTGTACCGGGATGTAACCAATAACTATCATATACAGAAATACAAATAGGATTTTCCATTTGTTTTCTCTGTTCAAATAGTGATGCGCATATAGCAAGTTGCATTGGTCTAGCATATGAGTTATTACTCATCCAGTATTCATCAGGAACATCCCATTTCCAAGTATGGTCTAGTTTGTCAACTTTATAGACTTCCCATGCCAAGTTATCTTCATAAAGAAAAGACTTTTTAAGGCTTTGAATAGACTGTAATTCATCAGGAGACATATTTTTTGATAAAAAGTCATCTCTTTTTTCAGACCAATAATTATCTATCCAAGGGTCTTTGGGATTAGAAGACATGTTTAGGGAGACTTTCTTCTAAAATGTTTTGAGTAAACTCTTCTGTGTTTACATCTCTGTTCACATTAAAATGACCATAGTAAAGTTGGGGAACAGTTTTATGTCTTTCATCCAGCACAATAAAAGCTCTAGCTGCTTCATCTTCTTGAATGTTCTTTACATTATATTTGTAACCCCATTCATCAAGTTTTGCTTTCATCATGTCACAGTAGACACAGTTAGGTTGTGTGTAAAGAGTTAATTCGTGCTTCATTTCCATTCTACCTCCGCCATTAGTTCTGTAAGACAGGCAACAATATTTAATTCATGATCTGCTACAAATGCATTCTTGTATTGGTAATCAGCTAGGATAAGCACAGCACGGGGAATGCTGCCCGGCTGCATAGTTTCTGTCATAGAGTCGTAAATGATCCTGAAAATACCAGAAGTGTCTGTATCTATATTATTGCTTACCCATGACCTCATCTTTTTGAAGTCTTTTGCTTTAAGATATCCAATAACATCATTGACAGAATTATTGGAAAGCAGGCTAAGAATACCAGTATCAATAGTGCCAGAGAGAGAATAACGCTGACACTCATTAATGACACGCCGCCAATCAGGAGCAAACCTAATAATAAGTTCTGCCAAAACTTTCTTATCATAAGTGATATTCTCCTGATCTAAAATCCAAGTCAGTCGTTTCATAAACTGACCAGACAGTCCAGCCATAGACTTCTTATTTGTATTAAATTCATATACACCACACCGTGAGTGTAGAGGTTCAATAATACGATTCTTGAAGTTACAGGTTAAAATAAATCGGCAGTTGTTTGCAAACTCTTCAATGAAACCACGCAGGGCAGGTTGAAACGACTGTGCGTTTAGATAGTCTGCCTCATCTAGAATAACTACTTTGTAACCACCTGTAAATGATACAGTAGATGCAAACTGTTTGATTTTATTTCGTAGTGTGTCAATGTTACCTTCTTCAGAACCGTTGATAAGAATCCAGTCAAGGTTCAGTTCATTGCACAATGCTTTTGCTACTGTAGTCTTACCAAGACCAGCAGTACCTGTGAATAGCATGTTAGGGATTTCACCTGTTTCTACAATCTGATTAAATGTATCTTTCAGTGATTGTGGTAGAATGCAGGAGTCAATAGTTTGTGGTCGGTATTTCTCGACCAAAAGAAAATCAGTCATCAATATTCCTTACTAGAGTTAGGAAACCATTATATAGAAAAGAAAGGGGGCAGTCAAGCCCCCTATTATATTAACTGCTTTTTTTATCAGCAGTTAGACCTTTGACATATGTAAAAGAGCATCCTTGAAGGAAGTAAGAAGTATGTTCAAGAATTTCTTCCAAGTCTTCATCATTCACACGAAAAGTAGAAGATACATCATTCACACAATCATGATTATTATACCGACGCATGGTCAAAGTGTATTCAGTGTAAACACCATCATCTTCATCATCATAACGACCCATTATACTATTCCTCTTCTTCTGCCAGCTCTTGCTGACGCTCTTCAACCTTCTGCACCAACTGCACACATTGGTCACGCAGACCACCTACTGTGGACAGTTCTTCTCCCTTGAATGCACCACGCTGCACAATTGCATCGATGATAGCAATACTAGAACGGGAGACTTTCTGTGCCAAATCCAGAAACTCGTTTTCGTTTTCCATTAAAAATACCTCTTAATTTTTTTCCAAAGCAATCCAGTATTGGAGTTGCCGACTAACGTTAGTAAACTTACTGATAAGTTTGGAAGAAACTTCAACGGAATAATCTCCGGGCAGAAGTTTCAGATTATCAATGTTGATACTTAGCTGCGCATTAGGATGGATATTACCATGCCATGCACCATCAACTTCAATGGTATACACATTAGAAGTCATGTTCTTAGGATCAACGATTGATAGGGTGACTGTGCCATCTTCTGTGCTTCCAATAATCACGCTCTTATGACCAAGAGCAGATGAAGCCTTGCGAAGTTGACTCAGAATATCTTGCGTGAGATTGAATGTAACTTCTGGACTTGGCATTTCCAAGTCTTTCTCAGGTGGATTAGTTAACATTTCAATATCAGAATAAAAATAGTTAATAGAAGACTGACCATTAGCAATCACCATATGCTTGTCTTGATAAGATACATTACCGTCTTCAATCAGATTGAATGCGCTCATAAACTCATTCACATCATAGATACCAAAGTCCTGTGGAAAGTCTTCATCAAGAGTTGCCTTAGCAAGAACATTCTTAGCATCTGCTACAGTGCGAAGAACATTGCCTTGACGAAACACAAGGTTCTGGTTAATTGTTCCGAAGTTTTTAATAACTTCCATAGTATTATTCAACATCAAAGTTTTCCTCATCTAGATCATGAACATGTAGAGCCATAATAGCATAGTGTGCAATCTTCATCAAGTCATCACGATTGCGACCATTCTTTTTACCGTAACGTTGTGCATACTTCATTACGTTTCCGAGACAGAACCCCATCCCGTGACCAGAATCAATAATGAACTCAGTAGCCTGAAACTTCTGTTTAGAATAATGCCCTTTGTAGGTTGACAATATATATTCATTAAGTTCATCTAGGATAGCGTCTTCACTGTATTTCATAACAAACCTTTATAATCTCAAAGTTAGAATTGTATTCTATATCATTACCAACATAATGTCAAGAACTTTCTTAACGCATTTTGGAAAAGTTTTTATCCTTGTAGAATTCCATCTTGGATTTAAAACGACCATCCAGAATCTCACCTTTATGTGAAATAACAAATACATTTGTATCAGCACCCAAGGTATGAATAATCTTAAACAAGTTTTCTACACCATCGTTATCTAGGCTGGAGTCAAATGTCTCATCTAGAATAAGTAGATTGGTTGCTACAGAGTTTTTCATCTTAGCAATCTGTCTCCATGTAAACAGCAGTGCAAGGTCAATGCGTTGCTTCTCACCTTCACTGAAAGAGTCATAAGAAAAACTATCACGGTGCCGTGAACGAATAGTCTCACCAAAACTTTCATTCAATTCAAAATGAACAAAGAAGTCCAGTGTCTGTAGATACTGATTAACCAGTTTATTCATCACAGGCAGATATTGCCGAATAATCTTGGTCTTGATACCAGTATCTTTCAGCATATCAGCAATCACACTGCTGTAGTCGTATTCTTCAGACAGTTCTAGTTTATGTGTAAGTAGACCATCCTTCTCATCAATAAAGTCTTCAAGGTCTTTGTTAGCCTGAACAATATTATCTTTACTATCAGATGTATCAGTAATCTCTTGCTCTAACTTTTGAATAAGTTTGCGAGACATACTAATCTTAGTATTATTGTCACGCATAGCAGCATGTAATTCCATAGACTGCTTACTCTGCTCTTGAAGTTCATCTACCAATGCTTTACCAGCAAACAGTTGCTCTTCTAGCGTCTGAAACGTCTTTTGGATTTTCTTCGCTTGCGCTGAGATACCCTTAGACTTTTGTTCTTTAATAGTCTGGTTAATCTCTTGCGTACAAGTCGGGCAAACGTCATTGTCTTGAAAGAACTTATCCTCTTTAACAAGTCTATTCATCTCCGTTTTAAGTTGCGTCTTTTTGTGTTGGTCAGATTGAAAAGACTGACCTGCTTCTACTAATCGGTCTGAGACCTGATCATACTTTGCTGCAAGAGTTTCTTGTATTTCTTCATTTTCAAGATTGATCTGCTCAATTGTATCTTCCTGCGTCTTGATTTCAATTTGCTTCTCACGGTTCTTTTCCTCGTTTAGATTCTTAATATCACTAATGTATTTGCGTTGAACATCAATCTTATTCTTGACAATATCTACCTGATGTGCAGCATCACGGATTTTATCCTTCAGACTAGCAATATTGTCTTTCAGAACAATATTCATCTTAGAAAAGATATTAATATCCAAGAGGTCTTCAATAACCTCACGTCTATGCGCAGCAGTCAGTTGCATGAAAGGAATAAAAGAGGATGAGCCAAGCACTACAATCTGATGAAACGATTTGTGATTTAGTTTCAGAATGTTTTGCTCTAGTAGTTTCTGAAATTCTTTAGCATGGGAAGATTCATTAATAACCTCACCATTCTTGTAAATTTCAAACACGTTAGGCTTGATACCCCGAATAACTTTATACCTGCTAGGACCGACGGAGAACTCGACCTCGACCACACAATCCTTGCTATTAATAGTATTGATAAGTTGTGGTTTGTTGATGTTTCTGTAAGGCTTTCCGAATAGACCAAATGACAGTGCATCTAGCATAGTAGATTTACCTGCACCATTAGCACCTACGATCAAAGTAGTAGGTGCCTTGTCTAATTCAATCTTTGTAAAATTGTTCCCGGTACTTAAAAAATTCCGATACTGAACAGAATGAAACTTAATGATAAGACTTCTCCTAATCACTCAAACATAATGAAGAGTATTATATATCAAGTTGATTAGGAAGTCAATCATTTTTTTATGCCTTATGATATTTCGAAACGATTTTCTTTAGTGCAGTCTGAATATGATCGTCATGGATTGGGTCACCTTCATTGTCATAGACCCAAGCAAGGTATCCCGTTTGACTACCATCTATATTCCACTTGTCTGACCAATCAGGTGACAGCACCCGAATACCATGATTCCACCGTGGATGTGTATCATCATAACCACGCTGTTGCCATACTTCCTTGAAAACTACCCAAGCATCTAGCATTGCTTCTTTAGGATCGTCTGATATGGAACAACGGAAGTATTCAGTAAGAATAGTGTGAAAGTCTTGCGACAGTTGGTTGAATACATTCTCGGTCATTTTCATAAGTTCATTCCTTTTTTCTCTTACATTATTAATGTAATCATTATTGAGAAAAAAACAACCCCCTAAAGGCATTTCTCTAGGGGGTGTTGCATTTATGTCACTTCTCTTCTTTCGCAATGTAGGAGACGATAATCTCAACCTTATCCCAATACTTGTTTCGGTAATACATCGCTTCATCTGATGCTGCATGACCTGAGTATTCATATTCTGTATGAATCACTTCACCTGCTTTGTTGAAGACTTCAACAAGGTAGTGTGGATAACGAATGTTGGTCATTTTGTTTTCCTTTCAGTGAAGAGGTTATGCTTTATAGTTGCATAGTCTGAAAGGTATGTCAACTACTTTTTTCCAATTATTTTACAATCTACCATGAATACCTGATATGTGTCATTTGGGTCACTATTCTTTTGTAGTCTATCATATTCATCCATTGCCTCATAGTAAGGCAGTCTGGTGGACACCGTTGTAGGAGGCGCCCACCAGTCTTTGTCATCATAATGGATGACAACATACAAATTGGTTAGTTCGGCAGTGATGCTTCAATACCTTCTACATACCAATCCATAGACAGCAGAGTTGGCCAGTCATCCAAATGTTCTGCACCAGCAGCACACTCATCAGGAACAGAACCATCTTGCTTCAACAGACCTTCACATGGGAATGCATGTCGATCACCATTTGCCAATGATGCTTCAAGTACCTGTGCTTGCTGCACAAGACCTGCACCCATTGCGGCTGTGTTGTAACTTTCAAGTGCAACCATGCCGACTTCACCACCTTTACCGTCTTTAGTGAAACCCCACCAAGTATCACCACCAGTCCAAGTGCCGTTCATTACTTCACCTACACGATCAACATAGTAAGTATCCCAATCATCTACAATAGAAACGAGGTGCGCATTAGGACCAAACCGAGACATATTCGAAGCCTGACCAAATGCATAGACGCCATTCTTTTCTGCAATCTGCACAGGTGCAGGTGAGTCAGTATGCTGTACGATAATATCTGCACCTTCATCAATCAATGCTTGTGCGGCTGCTGCTTCTTTTGCAGGGTCAAACCAAGTGTAGAGCCAAATAATTTCTACTTCAATATCTGGATTGTGCTTCTGTGCTTCCAGCATAAATGCGTTAATACCACGCACTACTTCTGGAATAGGGAAAGATGCAATATAACCAATCTTATTAGATTCAGTCATATTAGCAGCAATGAAACCTTGAACTACACGACCTTCATAGAATCGTGCGGAGAAGGTTGCCATGTTATCAGTATCACGGACATAACCAGTAGCATGCTCGAAAGCCACGTCTGGGTAGTTAGCAGCAACTTCATTCGTTGCGTCCATGTAACCAAAAGAGGTAGTGAAAATAATATCGTGTCCAGTTTCTGCCAGTTGTGTAATGGCTTCAACTGCTTCTGGTCCTTCTGGGACCATTTCCAGATAGGTAGTAGACACGTCTGCACCATAGGCTTCTTCTACAGCAAGACGACCAACATCATGTCGGTAAGTCCATCCAAGGTCTCCAATCGGACCTACATAGATGAACCCTACTTTGGTTTCAGCAAATGCAGCAGTTGCAGTTGCAATAGAGAGGGTGAGGGATGCAAAGATTTTCTTTAGCATGGTTTGCAGTTTCCTTGTTTAGTATATTTAAAATAAAAAGAGGGAATTTTTACACTCCCCCTTCAGATGTACCTCTATTGAGGTTGCAAGAATGAGTGGATAAGAACCACAATCACAACAGAGGCGGCGAGTCCAATCATCATCTTAAAGAAGTCTTTACCGACAAGCGGGAAGACTGTCTTGAACTTACGCTTCTGAGTGAATGTAGCAATAGCCAACTCACGTCCTGTTAGGAGACCAATGAACACCCAAGTTGTGGACATTGGAATATCGTTTACTTCTTTGAAAATCCAGAGGATCAGGAAGTAAAACAAATCAATAATAGTAGCGGAACGAACATAACGTGTATTATGCTTACTAATAACAACGTTCTGAATTCGTCCGCCGTTCTCTCTAAACATCCAATATAGACCAGCTACAAAGATGATAGAGATTGCGAACATCATTTCAATAGGGACTACCCGTGGTAGGAACACAGCAATATTTGCCATATCATGACTGAGCCATGTATACCAGAGGAATCCTGTAGTTACCCACTGAGCAACCACCCAATATTTTCGATGATTATCTTTTACAGGTTCTGATTCGTCTAACAGTTTACTAATGATAAACCAGATACCGTATGCGGATACAGCAGCAATGGCATATCCCATAATAGACTTAACCAGCATTTTCTCCAAGATGAACGTTGAAGCAAATGCAGACAGTACAAGGAATGAAGTAGATACAGGAACACCGAACCTAGTCAGTACAAGAAGTACTGCCGGAGCGAGTGCATGATACCATTGAATTTCCTGAAAAGGAATTTTGTTGAGTCGACCGTAGGAGATATCCCCCCCATTGCTGTACCAGCCGAACCAGATAGTAAAGAGTAGGACTGCTGACGCTGCACCCCACATAATTAATCGGTTTGTTTTTTGATTTGAAGCGATCCATGTTCCTAGCGTCTGAACAGAATCGTTGGCGATTACTGAGTAGGATGCAAGTAGAAAACCTACGACCATCCAGATTGAAATATAGTCCATATTATTTTTCCTTTTTAGTAGGTTATTATACCTACAGGTGAAGGGGTTAGAGTGGAGCGGGTAAGGAGAATCGAACTCCTATCATAAGCTTGGAAGGCTTCTATAATACCATTATACTATACCCGCATAGTTTTATTTGATAATATTAGCAATCATATCTTCAAATTGTTCAACTTTTGCTGTGCGATTAGGCCAATAGATATAATCCTTTTCAGGGTTAAGTTTGAGGTTAGAGAGAAGTGGGAGGATGGCATTGTAGAGTTTGTTTAGTTTGTCTTCATAAGACGTTGCTGTAGCAGCAGCTTCTTCTGCGCTTGCAGCAGTCTTTTGAACAACTTCTAATTCTTCTTCTGAAACTGCGGTAAAACCAAAGTCAAAAATATCTTCTGTCATTATAGCACCTTTTTATTCACAAAAAAGTTTATAGTAAATCTTTTATTATATTCCGAATCATTTTCGAAAGTGTGTAAAATGTTTTTTGTATGAAAACAACATTTATTCATTTCCCAAGGGATAATATGTTCATGGTCCATTTCAAAAAATATTGTACCTTTTGCCTCTTTTGGATAGACATAAATCGTGCCATTTAAATCTTCATCATGTTTATGTGGACGGTGAGATTTAAGAGTATCTGTGTATTGGAATTCAATTTTAGTTTCCCCTATATCAAAATTTTTACCAACCATAGATTTTCCAGCTTGTTCTATCTTGTCAGAATAATTTTCTAAAACCTTTTTTAAACAAAAATATATTTGTTCTTGAATATCTTTTTCAAATTCAGGGTGAAACTCTTGCTCTAGAACATTATCACTTTCTTTAGTTACTGTGTAAAATCTTGTGATATTTCCACGTTTACCATCACTAGTGTAATACCAGTTGTTTTTTAAACACGGAAGAGTTGAAGATGAATCGATTATATATGCAATTTTAAAAAATTCTGAAAAAATATCATTATCTAAAAAATTTTTTATTTCCATCATAGTACCTTTAGTATCTTGCGGCCTTTATGATCAAATTGAAAATCACCATAGTATCCAATTTCTTCCTGATAAAGAGAAGGTTTCCTAATTGCTTTGAGACTTGCTAAAAGAGTTTTCTTTTTAATACGAGCAGTAACTCTATCTGCTGCATTAAGTGTTACCTGACCATAGATAATGTCTGCTCTTTCAACTACCTCAATAAATCCTTTAAGAGAATATCTCTTCATACTAATTCCAATGTCTGCGCTTGATTGTAGAGATTTCGCATATCAGTTTTCAATCTATCTTTACTTAGATCAGTTCTAATAGCATCTACATAACTATCTAGCAGTGTTGTGGTGTCTTCTAAAGAAATCTTAGCATCATCAACATCAGACAAAACATCATCAAAGTTCTCAGCAATCTTCAGTTCATGAATGTCTTGCTCTTGAATCATATCAATAAAGTCTTCAAACATCTTAGGATTAGTTTTCTTTACCACAACTACTTTTACAAACTTATCTTTCAAATTCTGAACACTATTATACTCGTATTTTTCATCATTGTAAACAATTTTTTTGAAGAGAGTATGTGGGTTGTGAATTGCTGATAGCTCACGGGTTTCTGTATCTAAAACATGAAAATGCTTCTTATCACCAGCATCAGACCAGAAGAATTCTAGTTGAGTGCCAAGATAATGAATATTATCAATATTAGATTTTGTATGGTAGTGACCAGAAAAAACCATATCAAACCTTTTAAATGGGGAAGGGTCCATCCCGTGTTCATTTTTAAGGCCACGCATCATATCAAACCCACTTAGTTCAAGGTGACCACCTAAAATATCCGCCTTACAGTTACGGACAAAATCCATAGTTTCTTCATAGTTACTTTTATTTATCCAAGGCACCAAGGCAAACTTGAGGTTATCATATGTCAATACTTTGGCTTTTTCAATGATTGCAACTTCATTGATAAAGAACCCGAGTAGCTCCTTGAGAGAGTTTGGATTATTGGTATCTTTATAATAAGTATCATGATTACCGGGAATAATATCCATTCTAATTCCCAATTCTCGCATAGGCTCAAGAAAGTGCTTTCTATTGTGGTGTAAAGCTTTGATATTGATTGCTTTACGGTTGTCATAGTAGTCTCCTAAATGAACAATCTGCTTGATATTATGCTCTTTCACATAAGGAAAGAACACTTCATCATAAAATTTAGCAGCATTATCAAGAAAGATATCACCAGAGTTACGAATGCCGCAATGGGTATCGTTCAGTAGAGCAATTTTCATATTATAGGAATTCCGTTATATCAGAGTCGTTAGTTTTGCGAATACGTTTTTTAGGTAAACTATCCTCTAGCATAGCAATATATTCGTCATCTGTCAACTCTTTATTTTCATTCATCTTCATTTTTGCAGATTCAATAGCAGCATGAGTGATATGGCGTGAGGTTTCATCTTGATTAGATGATCCTTCAATCAAGTCAGCCGCAAAGGAATTTTCAAAGTAAATATCTTTAATTTCTTGCTGTTTCTTTTCTTTGGCAATACGACGCAAGAAAGCATAGTAGGAGATTTGTGTAAAATATGCAAAAGCATTAGGATTACCTGTGCGGGTAGCAGCCTCAATATTATAGTTACGAATTGCTTTTAGACAATTCTCTACAGCATCCATTACCATTTCGTCTCTATATGAATAGGAAATGAAGTTAGGTCTGTGTGATAACCCTTCAGCAATTTGTTGAAACCCAAGAGCAACATAGTTAGGTACAACAGGAACTTCAATACCTTTCTTTTTACATTCATTACATTCTTCTACATATGTAAAGACTGCCTGTGAAAATTCTTTATTGTTAATGTAATTGCTGTCTTTACGTTTCATACATAATACCTTAAATGGTTTAATAATCTAAACATTATACTAAAAATATATTCATCTGTCAAGTTATTTTTTTGCTTGACAAATTATAAAAATTGGTATATAATCCTATTGGTTTTGGGGCCCGGGGGAATATACATTAATGTAGAGTCGGTGTATCTTCATCAGCCTCAATATTTATCTGAGCATATTCTTCTTTAGATTCTTCTTCTTTTTCTTCTAACATACTTTCAATTAATTGTTTCCTGTATTCAGCATAGTTTTCTGATACAATATCTTCAGGTGTAGAAACAGAAACAATAGAAGCACCTGCCAAGGTCATTACCTTAGAGTAGTCAGCACCAAACATCCATTTGGTTAGAAACAAAGATTGCTTAACAGAATTGTATCTAATCTCTAAAGGAACTTCTATTACAAAGAAAGTATCATCTGTTCTAATGACAGTTGTAACAATCTCTTCTCCGGTAATCAGTTTGAATACCCGTGGACGATCATCCTCAAATTCTTCACCATAATCATCAAGTTCCGACATAACCATTATCCTTCAGTAACTGATCGTAGTATCTTTTTATCATTATATCTCTTTGACTCTCATCTATATAGCCTCTTGCTAAGAGAAAGTTTATATGATCAGTTGCTTTTTTCTCTAAGTTCTTTTTTGTTTACAGTTTTCATAATGCCACCTCATCATAATGTTTTTCCCACCAGTTTTTTGACAATAAGGGCAAGTTACGATTTCTTGTTTGAATCCCTTTTGAGCAGCACTCATTTTTCTTTTATGTTCTTCAGAAAGCTTTCTACCACTAAGAGCATCACTCACTTTTCTTTTATGCTCTTCTGAAAGCTTTCTACCACTAAGAGCATCACTCACTTTTCTTTTATGCTCTTCAGAAAGCTTTTTACCCTTGCGTAACTCACTCATTTTTCTTTTATGTTCTTCAGAAAGCTTTCTACCACTAAGAGCATCACTCACTTTTCTTTTATGCTCTTCAGAAAGCTTTTTGCCCTTATGTGCTTCACTCATCTTTTTTATGGACTCAGGTGAGTGTTTGTATCCGTGTATACCGTCACCACCATCCGTGCGATTGTGTAGGGTGCCAGTTTCTAAATCTTTACGACCATACCATTCTATATATCTTCTCTCTAATGCGAAAGCACCTAACTCAGTCAAGTTTGATTCCATTATAACAATACGATTTTCATCTTTTGGTCGCCTGAAAGCTCTACCAGTATTAGAGAATGCTCGATTGTCTTTACCCTTACCAATATAGTAAGGTGTGCCGTCTTTGCGCAAATATGCGTATATATAAAACATATTATACATATCTACATTTTGATTTCGTGTATTTCAAAAGAGAAATCTTCTTTCTTATATATCCTCATTCTTTCCAGACCATGTAAGAGTGTGTAGTTCTTTTTCTGTCTATAATGCATATCATCCATCAAATCATAAAGCACTGTAGGTCTACCATCTTCAGACTTTCTAAGTCCACGACCGATAGACTGTAATACTTTTACTTGTGATTTAGATGGAGATGCAAAAATAATATTATGAAGATTGCGAATATTTACACCCGTGGAGAACGTACCAAGGCTAGCCACAATGATAGCATTTTTCTGTTGTTCAACAATGCCCCGTATTTCTTCTCTGACTTCAGCATCAACTTCACCTGATACGAAGAAAACCTTACGCCGTTCATGTGCTTTATCCTTGATTAAGTCATAGATAACTTTACCATGCTTTTCTACATACTGAAATAGAACAAGAGTATTGCCTTCCTGATCTAATGCTAGATTTTGAATGAGTCTATTACGTTTGATATTACTAACAAGGTAGTCAATTTCATAATGGTAATCTTTAGTATTTATAATATCACGGCAAACTTCAGGAGGATACTTTAGAGCAAGGATATTAATCTTTAGTTCTGCAAGTGTATCATTATCCATAAGTTTTTTTGTCGTGGTTACTTTACGAACACGACCAAATAGACCTTCTAGCACAAGTTTGTGACATTGCGTCCCATCTAACGTTCCTGTCAATCCAATACGAAACTCTGCTTCTCTAGATTTGTTCATAATACCAGATAATGATTTTGCTTTGAAGTTATGCACTTCATCACCAAAGATACAACCAAACTGTTCAAACCAACCACTAGGTAGTTTATAGATTGACTGCCATGTAGAAATGAATACACGTTGTTTAATATCGTGCTTAGGCATACCAGAATAGATTCTGTGACAGACTTCACCTGCTTCAAGCCCATAGTTTTCAAAGTCAGAGAACATCTGCTGAACAAGACCAGTAGTGGGAACAACAATAAGCAACCGTTTGTTATAATGTTCTAGATACCACATCATCAAAACATAGATAATTAGTGACTTGCCAGAACCTGTAGGTGACAGTAGAATAGCACGTCTGGACTGTAGTGCCTGACAGATAGCATCAAACTGATAGTCCCTCACTTCAAAAGGTAAGTTCAGTTTCTGAATAAAATCATAAACATCTTTGGGTCTAACTGCTAGTTTTCCATCAGGTGTACCATACTGATTATCATACTCCACACCAAGTGTATAGTTTCTTGGTTTAATAAAATCAGACAGATACTCCCATAGACCTACAGGCAGTTCATTATTACGAACATTAAACAAACGTGTTTTACCATCCCATCTACCGTTCTTGTAGGATGGCATGTATTTGTATCCCGGTGTTTCAAACGAGAAGAAATCATTCAATTCATTTGCTACATGAGGTTCACACTGAATTTCTAATGCGGAATAGTTTTTCTGTCTAACTACTAAATCTGTCATTATTCAGGCTTAGATGGCATTTGAAATAATGCTTTGATATGTCTCTTGTAGATTTTATTGCGAGCAAACACAACCCAACAAATGACATTATCATCAGGATAATTCTCTTCAATATATTCTCTGAAACTAGTGCCTGTTGTATATACATCATCAACAATCAAAACAGGGTCATCAGGATTGCCTGTAGCAGATTCATTTAGAATATCACCTAGACGTTTACCACCACGGGGAATACCTACTGCTTCACGAAATGGGCGCTTCTCATATTCTAGAATAATCTTAGCAAGACAACGCCAGTCACTCATATAGAGTGCATCCATTTCGATCTTCCATCCTAGTTGTAGACCAGCATGAGAAGTAAATTCTTCATTCACAAATAATGTCATATCAGCCTCCCGACTCAAACTTCCGCCAATCAATCATATTTTTGATAGTGGAGTGTCGCCATTTCAAGTTATTAATTATTTCTTCAAGAGTTTCCAACATAGTTTTATAATAGGTAATCTTGACTTCAGACTTTTGAATGTCTGTGTCTGAGTCATAGAAGTGATTCATATCACCCTTCATTACCTTTAGACCGTTGAACGGATCAAATTCCCAGCCAAACTCTCTAATGGTATCTTCATCCATTTTACCATTATAGTATGCCCATTTATTCTTGAGCAGGGTTTTCTGCGCAAGTTCTGCTTCTTGTAATCTGAGTTTTGTGAGAGAACGTATCTCTAGATACTTTGCATGTAGAGAAGGTGTCTTTCTGGAAGATTCATCTAATTTAAATTCTTCAATCTCACAATCTTCTTTCCACATCTCTAAGATGCTTTCTAAATCAAGTTTCATTATATAATCCTGTGTGTGTAGTTATAATCTACTTATTATAGCACACTACCCTTTAAATTCAAAGCCTGTAAATGTAAAGGAAACATCAAATGTTAAATATTCTACACTGGTTGCAATAGAGGTAAGTTGTAGACCACTTAAAGATGTTGGACTACATCCTTTGTAAATTACTCTTTTTGTTTGATTATTGTGACTAGAAAGAATAGAAACAGAAATATCTGCTTGGGTAGGAACCCTGTCTGAATTCCTAGAAGACCTTGCACCCGGACCAGCAAAGTTCTCATTGACCATACTCTCAAACCAATTGTACAGTTCAAGGTAAGAAGTCATGTCTTCATCTAAAAGAAACTGAATACTTAATTCAGAATATTCAACAGTATCACCCGGTAAACTCACATTACCGATACGAGGGTATGGAACACTAGGAGCAGTCATTGAAACGTCAGGGTGGTTTACACTCTGTGCAAAGAATTCTAAGTTAGGATAATTTTCTCTATCAATAACTACTCGAAAACCAGTAGGTTGCAAGTAATTTTTATTTGCTGTTAATACTTCTACCATTTAAATCTCCAACAAAAAAGGGGGAGCAGTTGCTCCCCCAGTATTTATATTGACATTTATAGTTGTTATTATGCCAGAATATTATCAACCCTAAAGATTCTGTAGTACTGGTTAGACTTAGCAGCAGCCAGACCGTTTGCAGGTGTAGCACCAACGAATGGGTTGGATACCATGCCGTAACGAGTCTTGAAACCAATCTTTGGCTGGAAGGTGTTCTCACCAATCGCACGAACCATTGTTAATGGAACGTATGGGCAGTAGAATACACCAGCGTCGTATGCATTGGAACCCTTGTAACCAGTGGTAATGTAGTCATTGGTTGCATATGGGTCAATGTACACTCTGTGCTTACCGTTAAGTACACCAGCAAAAGTGTTGCCTGTGTCATCAACATTCATGTTGCTAGAAAGTGCAGGGGTGTAGTCAAGGTAACCAGCAGCAGCAAATGCGGATGCTACATCAGAGGAACACAGAACAAAGTTACCACGTCCACGTCTGGTGTCTTTAGCAATCTGGTTTGCTTCACGCTCAAGCTGGAAGATCAGACCCTTGAACTTTTCAACGGACCAACGACCATCAGCATCTACCTGAAGGTCAAAGATACCCTTAGAAGAAGTGGAACCAGTTACTGTCTGGCAACCTGTCTTAGCTTGGGAGTTAATGGTACGGATAACTTCACGGTTAATTTCCGCAAGGATTTCAGCAGACAGAATGTTTGCGAGTTCTGTCTCAGCATCCAGACCATGAATTGCTTTCAGGTCTTGTGCCAGTTCCATTGTGTACTCAGCTTTGAGTGCACGGGACTTAGCAGTTACTGTGGACTTGTCGATGGTGAAACCCATCTCTGCAAAAGCAGCACCAGTAGAACCGAGTGCTTCAGCATCAGCAGTGGAGATACCTTCACCGTAAATGTCTGTAGAACGGTTGTTATCAATGTCGGAGTCACCAGCAAACGCAGAGTCACCAAGACCGGATGGGTCAGTGCCTTGCGAGAATGCGGAGTCACCAGAGAAGCCAGTCTGAGCTTCAGAGAACAGAGCCTCATCAGAATCAGTAACAGCACCCTTAGTGGTCTTGTACTTGGACTTCATCGCAAAGATGAGACCAGTAGGACCAGTCATTGGCTGTACACCACACAGATCATATGCGATCAGGTTAGGCATAGCACGACGAACCAGAGAAATCAATACTGGATCAAAGTTGTCAACCTTAGAGGTATCAGTGCCGTACTCGTTAAGCTGACCAAAAGAGGACTGAGCAGCTTCTTCACGCATAGCACGTTCTTGGTTTTCCAGAATCGCAGCAGTTACTTGCTTACGGTAATGGTCGGAAATAGGTCCAGCAGTTTCTTCATTCAGTACTGGAGCCCACTTTTTTACGAGATTGTCGTAAGATACAGGAGCTTGCATTTCTATACACCTTCCTTAATTATTGTTTTACAGTTCTTTTGATTGCAGAGACGTAACGAGCCATAGAATCGGAAACTTCTTCCTCTTCTACTTCCTCTACTACTTCCTCACCTACAACCGATGGGGTTTTCTTTGTGAAGTAAGATTCTTTGATGGTAGATACCTTCTGAGCGAAAGTTTCTTCATCTTCAAAATCTACATCTTCAGCTAAGGCTTTCAACTTCTCTACCTGTGTTTCAGCAAGATCACGGGAATGTTCACGGATGATAGCATCACGCTTCAGTGCTTCCAGTTCACCATACATGTAGATAGAGGTTTCTGTGGATTCATTGAGTTTTTCTTCAAGGTCGTTAACTTGAGTTTGCAGTTCATCTACCAGATCAACTTTAGACTCAGGAACGTCAACATAAGATTCTGTGAAGAGGTTCTTCAGACCTACCATAAAGTCTTCTGCCAGTTCTGCACGCAGACCAGACTCGATAGCCAGTTTGTTTTCTTCCATGAACTTTTCTACAACGTAGCTCAGGTATCCATCAATTTGCTCTACCATTTCTTCACGGGTAGTCTTCAGTTCTTCATCAAATTCTTCTTGAAGTTCAGATTCAATGCGAGATACTTCTTCAGAAACCTTGGACTTAACCGCAGCTTCCATAATTACTGCTGCCTTATCCTTGAAGGATTCGGAAAGAGTAGCTTCGGATTCTACCAGAGCATTCATATCAGCAGTTACATCAACAGATACTGCTGCTGCTTTTTCATGAATGTCATCTGCATCAAAATCTTCTGCTTCAGCATCTTCATGTACTTTCATTTTCATTTGTGCCATGATTTTACCGTAGCCAGCCTGAAGGTCTGACTTCTTCATCTTGGACATTTCACTGTACATAGCATTGATCATACCAGCTTTTGTGGAAGGCATTTTTTCTGCTGGTTGTGCTTTAACAGCTTCACCACCGGGAACTTTTGCCTTGCTCTTAACAGCACGGGCTGCCTTATTGACAGAACCAATTGCTGCTTCAGGGCTTTCCACACCATTCTTTGCTTCGGAAACTTCATCAGCTTCCTCAGACACTTCTACTGCCTCATCAGATTCTTGAGTTTCTTCCTCAATAACCTCTTCAACAGATTGAATGTCTTCGTACATTTCTTGGTCGGACATGTTTATCTCCTATTAAAGATTAATCTTAGAGAGGAAATTCTTAAACTCCCGAATCTCAACCGCAGAGCGGTCAGACCTAGAAGCATTCTTAATTTCAGTCTCAATTCTTTCAAGTTCTTGGGCTTCCAAGACACCGTTATTCCAAATCCACTCTACACCTTCCATAATACCATTAACGAAAGCTGATGGTGCAGATGGGTCTTGTACGATATCTACAGTGTTAAGAACAAAGTCACTACCGACCATGTTCACTCCACCTTTTTGCTCAAGAGTTCCCATACCACGAGTCGAAACACCCAGCTTAACCCCACCATCTAAGAGACCTTTCACAATCTGACCATTAGGTGTGTCAAGGATAAGTGCCTTTCCCATCACATCATTACCGTTCCACTTTAGTTCAGTAATTCGATGGGAAACTTTATCTAAGTTAATGATTGGTCCCGCAGGGTGGTTCAGTTCACCCACTGCACGTTGTGTGCGCACCTGCTCCTTATCATACTTAGAAACTGCTGATTCCAAAATTGCTTTTGGATAAATTCTTCCATTGCGGTTCTTTTGTTCTGCTTGGGCAAAGATACCTTCAATGACATAGCTCTTGCTGCCATCCTCTTTGGATTCAACAATGTATTCTACTTCTTCTGTATGTTCAGTAATCAGTTTCATTTGAAGTATCCACCTGTACCTGCTCTTTTACCGCCAATATTTTTAGTAGACATTCCACCAGAACCTTTAGACTTATTCATCATTTGAATAAAGTTGCGGGCAGACTTCATAGCATCCCGCTCATTGTCCTCTGTGTCTACAGTCTGATTATCAAACATAATATTAAATTTATTATCTTTTTTAGTAATCATGACTTCACCATCTTTGGACTGCAAGACCTTAACCATCTTGTGTCCTTTTGGAATGATGTTGAGACTAAACTCTTTAAACGTCTTCATCTGCCACTTCTTCTGATTCAGTTTCTGGTTCTACATCATCAGAAACATTATTAAAAACCTTGGAAGCAACCTTGATCTTCTCATCATCTAGACGAGTCGCAAGTTTATCATTAAGCAACTCAGAGAATTGCTTTTCTGCTTCAACAAAGTTCTTAGTAGTAACATTATTCAAAAAATCAACGATTTCAGTCATTTGTTTGCCTCAAAATAAATTTCGTAGTAATATTTATAATAATTTAGTTTTCTGGTTCTTCTTTGTCTGGATCAGGGACTTCGCCAGATTTTACTTCATCTTCAATCTCTTTCTTCATTTGCTTAATGTCATCATCCGATAACATCAAAACATTCTTCTGAGTCCACTCTTTAGAATAGAATACTCCAACATATGGCTCTAACTCTCTGAGCATATTAATTCTTTCTCGGAGAATTTCTGAATCTTTGAGTTCTGTAAAGTAGTTATCACTAATATATTCTACAGTAATATTATACTTCCACTCTTCCCAATCCTCTTCTGTAATAATACCTTTTAAAATCAATTGTTTCTTTAAAATATTGTAGAACAATTCACTAAATTTACGACGCAATCTTTCTACAAATTTTTGAAATTTAAATTCATCTCTGGTAATTTCTGTAGTCCTACCAAGAATGCCACTTGCATTCTGTTCAGGGTCTAGTCTACCAACTGGTACATTAAGGGACTTGTAAAGTTTCTTTTGGAAGTATATAATATCTTCAATCTGACCTAAGTTATCACCACCCGGAAGTGTAGAGATTTCTGTTCCTCTGTTACCTTCACGTCTTGGCAACCAGAAGTCTTCCAGCATAGACATATGCTTGGACTCATTTTTAATATCACCTGTGTTAGCATCATATACCAGTTTATTTCTGTATCTGGTCATGATATCTTTAAGGTATTGTTCTGCCTTGTTTCTAGGTAAGTTACCTACGTCAACATAAAAGATACGTCTTTCAGGTGCACGGGCAAGTCTGTAAATAACCAGTGCATCTTCCATCATACGCAATTGGTTAATAGGCTTGAGTGCTTTATGTAAATATGAAACTACTTTTTTACGAGAATGATCTAATAGTCCACTTGTTACATAACTAATAGCATCAGGAAAAATCTTAACAGTAGTTCCACCCTTCATAGTAGAAGAGTATGTTGTTTGATTGTTTTCAGAATATAAGAAATACTCATTGACTGTCTTAACAAGTTCAACACCAGTCTTAGGGTCTTTCTCTTTCTTAATCTCTTTTACTTTACGGATTTTCAGTGCATCAATAGGTCTGATTTCCTGAATACCCTCTTGTGGTCTTGCAGGATCAATAACCAGATGGTGATACATTCTACCATCAACATAGTACCTACGGAAAATATCATGAGCATAGTTCTTGAAGTCAAGCATACCCGCAATATTCTCAAATTCTTCTTTGATTTGTTTTTTGATTGAATCGGAAGTCTCAACTTCATCCATATTCAATTCAATAACTTCATCTTCACCAGAAATAACTTCATTAACAATATCTTCAACAGCAGCATCTACTTCAGGATGCATTGCAACTGTGCGATACTTTCTAACTAAATCTTTATCATCTTTGGCTTGCTCACCACTAAGGTCTACAAAGGAACCATAGTGTGTTCCAGATGCAGTAACATAGCCAGAACCATCTTGGTCCATAGGTGGAACCACAGATGGTAATGATTCTTTTTCTTTCTGCTTCTGCCGTTTGATTTCAAAACCAAACAACTTTAAACTAGTATCACTTTCAGCCAAAACTTTTCTCCGAAAATAGTATAGGGGAGAGTGTATTCTCCCCCCTATTTAGTCATCCTGTTAGGATGTTGTATTAGATTCCCAATACTGGACTTGGAAGTCTACAGTAAATTCTTCAATTGCTGCTGCCGGATCATAGGACAGATCAATTGGAGAAACGTTTGTTGGGAAACAACCTCTAAAGTTGTAGGTCTTGATAGTAGAACCATCTCTATCAAGTTGCTCTACAATAAGATCAGCTTGGTAGTCTACAGGGTTTGTAAGACCACTATTGTCAGAATGGGCATTGATCCCATTCATCCAACGTTCCATTGCATCTCTTACAGCAAAGTCTGTATCGTTGATAATTGTAGGCGACCAGATTTCAAACGTTCTGTCACCAGCAATCTTCAACTCACGACCACGGAATGGTACAATGATTTCAGACATTACTGAAGCAGGAAGTTGTGCTGCTCTACACATGAAAGAGGTAAGTTCTACATTACCGTTTGCATAACCGGGAAAGTTGATCGTTGCCTTGAATAAATTAGGTCTAGCACCGCCACCTTTCAGTTTTGCTTTGAAGTCATCAACTCCAAGAATAGCCATCTTTATATCTCCTTAGTTAAGCGGTTTAGAATGACAGACCAACTACTTCTTCAAAGTCTACGCCGGTACGAGTAGCAACAAAGTTAAGAGTAACAAAGTTGATCGAGCGAGCAGGCTTAATGAAGATAGTAGCAATGAATTCATTGCGATCAATAATCTCAGGTGTGTTGTTTGTTTCGTCACAAACTACTCTGAAATCAGTGATACCACGACGACCCTTTACTTCTCTCAGGAAAGGTTCAACGATATTTACGAATTCTGCTCTGGTGAATTCGTCGTTAAACTCAAAGAGAACCTGTCTAGCAGCACTGGAAATTGCTCTTTCCAGTGTCAGGAACAGTCTGCGCACGTTAATTCTGTCAAATGCAGAAGGTCTGCGCAGCATGGTCTTGTCACCAAACAAGGTAATGCCTGTGCCGGGAAGGTTAGTAATTGGGTTTACATTGGCTCTGTACAGGGTATCTCTTTCACCCTTATCAGGTGAGTGTAAGATATCTGTTACGCCAAAGTAGATACCTCTTCTTGTACCCGCAGGGGAGAACCAAGGTGCTGTGGTAAAGTCTGTTTGAGCCATCAGACCAGCGGTAGAGGAAGCTGCCGGGATGGTAATGTACTGGTCATTATACTTGTCAAAGACTTTCAGATAGTTGTTATCCAAGAAACAGTAGGAACTATTTGTAAGCCTGTTAGCAAATGTTACAGTATCGCCTACAGGGTCAACACTTGTCAACACACCTTTTGGTGGGGATGCTACAACTACACAGTCCTTACGAGTTACAGCAGCAATACTTGTCATGTTGTTAATAACTGTAACATGATCAGTAACTGCCTGTGCATCAGAACCAGCGTTGTGTGGAGCAATCAGGAAATCTACCTGATATGCATCAACATCTTTGATTGTGTCAAAACCTGTTGCAATCTCAGAAGTACCAAGAGAGCCAGAGTTTTTACCACCAGAAAGGTTATAGGTTTGTACTGTCTGTGCAGAACCAGTCAGGGAATAGTCATCAGCAGAATCTACAAGATCAGTACCAGCACCTGCTGCATTAAATGCAGAGTCAAGGTTAGCTGCATTAGCAAGCCAAACATACTTGGACTGAGTGTTCAGTACGTCTGCAATGTAGTTTGTAGAACCGTCTGCATTCTTTGCATTAGATGCAAGGGAAAGGAATGGGAATGTTTCAAGAACACCACCTACTTGACCACTAAACAATCCTTCTTTATCAATGATAGCAACATGAACTTCATCATGTACCTTGCTAACACCAATAGAGTCTGCACCAATTTGACTTGCTGCAAACTGAGACATATCAGGAGCAGCATCAAATTCTAAATTCAGGTTACCAGACCAACCAGTGAAGGCAGAGTCCGTTGCACTGTATGGACAGACTTGAACCTGAATACTGTTGCCAAGTGCACCGGGGTACTTGCCAATGAATGAGTGAGTATCACTATCTGCCGCCGAGATTGTGTTATCCCAATCTGCACCATTCTTAATAAGACGTGCTGTTCTGGAACCAGCATCAGTCCATGCCCCAGAGTCGTCATAGAATGCGTTTTTAGCAGCATCTGTTACTTCCCGAACAACTAAAAGTTCTTGGGAGTATTTGGTAAAATATGCAGCAGAGTTAAAATCTACTGTGTTATTTGTGTCAGGAGAGGCAAACAAAGAAACAAGTCTTGCTTCGTTATCTACTTCAGTCGGTTGTTCAACCGGACCCCAGCGAAAGTTACCTACGATCACACCCGTCGATGTGGCTACGTTAGGGACAATTCCAGTGAGATCAATCTCACGGGTTACTACAGCTGGAGACAGTGAAGGCGTGAAAAAAGCCATTTTCGGTCTTCCTTTTTTTCGTTTGAATTAATAATAAGTTACCCATGATAAGAATAGTCAAAACAACAATAATATTTATAAATATCTGATTTTAGAACATTTCTGTTCTTTGAGTAAACCAAACGTCACCATCAATGGATTCACCTTTTTCTTCTTCAGTTGCATCATCAAAAATTCCCACAGGCACAATTTCATCTTCAATCTCTCTAATTCTTTGTTGGTATAACATTTCTTTAATCTTTACATCTGTTAATTCTGTGAAGAAATCTGTACCAACATAAAACGAAAATAATACTAAATTCATTACTAAGTCATCATGGTTGCCATCTGTTGCTTCATAAGAGTCACCTTTTGATTCAAAAGTAGAACATTCTGCAATAGTATCCATATCATGTAAAATTAATCTTTTTTCTTCAATCAAGTCTTTAAAGTTAGAACAACCAATACGTTTTACTTTTCTATTCATAGTAATGCCAATAGAGTTTGCTTTAATCATAGACTCTACATGCACATTCTCATACTCAATATCATAGTAAAGACCATTAGCTACTACAGAACCTGCATCATTTGATTCTACCAGTACATAAGCCTCATTATATTTTAATGCCCATTTATGAATAATATTTGGAAATAGGATAGGAGAAATCTTATTACTTCTATAAGTACAGACTTGTTTAAATGGTCTAGTAGAAATATCAATAATGTTAAAAGTTGAATAGTCTAAGTTTCTTCCCTTTGATACATCTACTGCAAGAACATAATCGTGTTTAGGGATAGGGTGTTCATAAACTTTAATATTTTCATGTTGTTCTATAGGTAATGATGATCGCATATTTAATAGTGCATCACCACTAATCAAAGTGTTACCTGTACCAAAGAACGTATTACCATATTCTTGCTGGAACTGTAGTTCTGAAGTATTTGAGATAGTTTGTTTCTTCCACTTTTCATCACGACCCGGAACATCCCACCAATCTACACGGAATGGTTTATATTCACTTGTACCTTGAACAGCACTTTCATAAATTTTATGGAATTGATTACCTACACCATTTGCTGTAGAGGTAATAATTACTTTTGTTTCTTCACCAGCAGTTACAACAGGATAGGTGGAAGTATAGAATGTAGCAGCATCTTCTACAAATGCAAACTCATCCAGAAACAAAAGGTTAATGGAAAGACCACGGATAGATGAACCAGATGTTGCAGCTGCAATGATTCTAGAATTATTAGAGAATTCAATAGAACCTTTGTTTAATGCTCTGGTTCCCGGTTGCAAGAAGAACGGAACATTTTCTAGTGCGAGAGTAATACGAGAAAGCATTTCTCTAGCAGTTGCACCTTTGTTTGCTAGTACTGCAACAGTTTTAGTAGGATGAAATAGTGCAAACCAGAGAATGTACATACAGGAAGAGATAGACTTACCAGACTGTCTACATGCCAATACTACAGAAAATCTATTATCCTTAAAATGCTTAAACATTTCTTTTTGATAAGGGTATAGTTTAAATGGTACTAATCCTTTATCAAGATGAATTACCTTGCCATATGTTTCTGCAAAGTATACTGGATCAAGCATACACCTTCTGTATTCTGCTTTAAGTTCCTCTGTCCATTCATGCTGAACACCATCTCTTTTTACTTGGGAATTACCAAGATACGTTTGTTTTTCATTCATTTTTTATAAATCTTTTTGCTAGTTTATGGAGTAGATAGAACCAAATCCCATTAATGATGGGTTCTACAATTGCATCAATAGCCGCTAACTCCATAGCTGCACCTGTAATTAACCAGTTGCAGATTGTGGCAATAAAGATATGCCCAATAGTATAAATGATTGCTAATGCAATACTAGACTCGCCAATGAGTCTTTTAAGGAGTTTGAATATCCCCTTTGTCAATTCTGTCATAATCATTTTCAATCACCTTTTCTCCATCTCCACGTAGCATTTTTTGTAATTCTGCTGTGGAACCTACAAATACATTATTTTGTGTAAGAGCCTTTTGCTCTTTTTCCTGTGGTTTTGCAAGGTCTACTTTCTTCTTTTGAAGGTCCATCATCTTATCAACAATGTCGGCATTATTTTTAAGCATTGTTGATAAGACCTCAAATGCCCGTGGGTGTTCCATCTCACGGGCAACTTCCATCATCATGTCTAAAGCTTCTGACCCTTTTGATGCCAGTTCATAGTATTGGTCTCTGGCAAAATTGTAATCATCTGTAACATCATTCTTTTCTACAATTTCAGTCATTTGATCACTATCCTGTTTCATTTAAAAACCACAAAAAATCCTATATTTTTAAGTATTTATACTACATCTTTTGCTTTACTCATTTATCTTTACCTATTTTATTATCCTATGAGTCTACCACCGAAAGTGTTATATATACTAAAGGTGCCGAATAAGGTGCCTTCTGAAAGGTATACGTCTACATAGTCTGACGCATTGAGTGATAAATACATACTCCAAACTGCCCCGTTGTAAATATCACCGTCTGACAACCTATTTTGCTTTATCTGAGTACCATTTTTTCTTAAATATAACCGTACT
>Ga0208792_1000202_pt1 | contig 25295 bp, 27 predicted proteins | sample 14_taG_FD_184087 | JGI IMG/M metagenome (GOLD analysis project Ga0208792, IMG submission 184087) | Marine viral communities from the Subarctic Pacific Ocean - 14_ETSP_OMZ_AT15311 metaG (SPAdes) (version 2) | ecosystem: Environmental > Aquatic > Marine > Oceanic | place: Pacific Ocean | collected...
ATCTTGGCCCAGATCGCCACAACGTTAGCCAGCACGGCTGGAGTTAATGGGAGGGTGTATCGGTCAAGGGTTACGGCACTAGCTAGGGCTGAATCTCCCTCGCTCATTGTTGAGCCGACAACTGACACCTGTCAGCAAAACACAAGCTTGCCAAAGCTTGACTGGACAATGCGGGTCAGGGTGATTGTTACCGTTAGATCATCTAATCCATACACGGACGCTGATCCCGTAATTGAATCAATGCACTCTTTACTTATGACAGATTTGACCCTGGGTGGATTAGCCATTGATATTCAGCCTGTAATCACTAATTTTGACTTTTTTGATGCTGATCAGCCTGCAGGGGTGTTTTCTTGCGATTACGAAGTGCTTTATCGCACACAGGTAGCAGACCTTACTGTCTACTAAGGTTTAAGCAGTCGCAAGGATTACGATGAAAGACGAGTACAGCGGTCAAGGTGGGTCGTATTTTCTCGATCCAGAAACCGGAAAACGCACTCTGATTCAGCGAACACTTCCCGCCGACACCCCACAAGAAAATGGCACCACTTCTCTTACGGAAACGACTGATTCTGATCGAAACAGAGTCGAGCTACGGAGTCGATCCAACTCCAACAGGAACCGACGCGGTTTTGGTGAGAGATCTGAACATCACCCCACAGCAGAGTGATGTTGTTAATCGTGATCTGATTCGTCCTTATCTTGGAGCATCAGAGCAGCTTCTTGCCAACACTCGCGTTGAATGCACGTTCAGCGTTGAGCTAGCAGGATCTGGTACTGCTGGCACTGCTCCGCAGTACGGCAAGGCGCTTCAAGCTTGCGGCCTTAGTGAAACGGTGGCTGCTGGTACTAGCGTGACTTACGCACCAGTAAGTTCAAATTTCAGCTCAGTCACCATTCACTACAACATTGATGGCGTTCGTCACAAAGTGACTGGTGCTAGAGGAACATTCACCTTGAATGGATCTGTTGGAGAAATCCCTTCGATTGATTTTACTTTCACTGGGATCTATAACGCTCCTGACGATTCGGCACTGCCTAGCGTTACTTACGCAAACCAGGCAACACCGCTGATCTTTAAGAACGGCAACACAGACACATTCTCCTTACTGTCTTACTCTGGCTGCTTGCAGTCAATTAGTCTAGACATCGGCAATTCTGTTGTTTACCGAGAGTTGATTGGTTGCACGAAGGAAGTGCTGATCACTGATCGCAGTGCAAGCGGTAGCGTGAGCCTTGAGATGATCTCGATTGCCACGAAGGACTACTTCACTGCTGCTTTAACTGACAACACGCTTGGCGACTTGACGTTCCAGCATGGCACCACTGCTGGGAACATTGTTGATTTTTCGAGCAGTCAAATCGACATTGGGGACGTGAGTTACGGCGATCAAGACGGTATCGCGATGCTGAACATCCCATACACCGCGATTCCTTCAACAGCAGGGAATGATGAGTTCAGCTTGGTGTACACTTGATCTGTTGCAGCTCTGCCCTAGGACGCTAGGAACAGCATCTGTATTTGCACTCCCTGCAGAGGCCGCTCCCGCCAAAGCCTCCGACCCTCACCGGCACGGGGGCTTTGTGCTGTATAAGCATTCTTTTTGGCTCTACATTGCGGAGGGATTTTTATTGCTGTAAGCTAATTGCAGTTAAATCTGCTCAATGGCATTCGTTCGCAAAAAGGTCAAGACTTTTAAGTGGCCCGTGAAAGTTGAGGAGCCTGCAGATGGTGGAGTGTTTGAGACTTCGACCTTTGATGCAGTCTTTAAGCGGGTGCCAACCTCTGAGTTAAAGGAGAAGGGTGAGTTTGAGCTTTTAGCTCAAGTCGTTTGTGGATGGGAAGGTATTGAGGACGAAGACGGCAAGCCTGTAAAGTTTTCTCAGGAGAATCTAAAAGAGTTTTCTGAGGACACCTGCTTTGTGCGAGGAATAACCAATGCATACATCGAGTCAATCGCAGGGGCACAAGAGGGAAACTAAGAGGCGCTGTCAAGCACTGGCTTGATGGCGGGAAAAGAGTTGATGATAGGACGCACGATGACGCAGCTGCTTTTGGTGTAAAGGTAGTCAGTAAAAAAAAGCCTAAGAACGATACGTTTGAGGTTTGGGATGAGAATTGGGATACTGTGATGATGTTTTTGCGTATGCAGACCCAGTGGAACGTGACAATGGGTGGTTACGTTGGCTTGAAGTATGAGGTGTTGCTAGGTGCGTCAGGGCTGATGTCCCTTTATGATGTAGACAATCCCCGTGAGATGCTGGAGGGTCTTCGAGTAATGGAAGCCGCAGCACTCTTAGAGCTAAACAAGTCGGATAAGTAATGGCTGTCAATCCAACCGTATTGGAGATCAAGGCCAAGATTAGTGGTCTGAAAGGTCTTAATCAGCTCAAGTCTTCTTTGCGGAAGCTAGGAACTGAATCCGTAAATGCTGAAAACACGCTAAAAGGATATACGGCTGAAATCGTAAAATTCGCTCAGAAGACTGGGAACTCCATAAATTCACTGGAAGCGCAAAAGAAAGCATTTGAAGCTCTTAGACGTTCTGTTGATGTAACTGGTGATGAGTTCAAGCAGGCGGGTATAGAACTTGAGAAGCTGGACAAAAAACTTGCTAAGGCGGAAGGCCGCAAGCAAGGTGGTGGGCGATTAAGAGGTGCAGCGCAAATTGCTGGTACGGTTGCCGGTGCTGGGGTGTTCGGTGGACCTGAAGGTGCGATTGGAGCCGCAATTGGCGCAATTGGCGGACCTGCTGGCTCAATCGTTGGCGGTGCTATTGGGGCTCAGGTTGGACAATTAAGGCAAGCATTGGGCGCAACAGCCGAATATGCGGCAAACCTGAAAAAACTCAGGATTGCCCTCTTGGGTGTCACTACAAGCAATGAGGAGTATGCAAGGTCTTTGCAGGCTATTGAGCAAGGCACAAAAGACTACGCGATTCCTCAAGACATTCTCACCAGGCAATTTACTAAATTACAGGCTTCCGTCCAGGGTGCTGGCGGGAACCTAGACGACACTAAAACTGCATTTAATGGAATTGTTGCAGCCGTCCGGGCAACTGGCGGATCGCTGCAAGATGTTGACTCTGCGCTTACAGCAACTGCTCAGGTCTTTAGTAAAGGCAAGGTTTCCGCTGAGGAACTGCGTCAACAGATTGGTGAAAGACTGCCAGGTGCTTTCAGTATTTTTGCTGAAAGTATTGGCAAAACTCCTCAAGAATTAGACAAAGCACTTGAGGGTGGAAAAGTTAGCCTTCAGGACTTCCAAACCTTCGCCGAAGCATTGCTTGAACGTTATGGCGAAAATGCAAAAATAATTGCATCTGGACCTGAGTCTGCTGGCGATCGTTTAAAAATTTCACTCTCTAAGCTAAGCGAAAGCGTCGGCGCTTTGCTCGCTCCAATAGGAAGTGCTTTTCAAGAAACTTTCATAAATGTTGCGGACATTGTAACGAAAGCCACAAGAGCACTTAATAAGTTTTTTGGCGTTACAGATGATGCCAAAATCAATAAGAATACTGTTCTCATACAGGCCGCGAACAAAAGCCTAGTGAGCCTAAGGGCTCAAAGAGCAAGTATGCAAAAAGAGATGGACGAAAAGGGCGACTTTTTAGGTACAAGGTCTGGAAGAATCAGAGACTTTGATTTAGACATAAAATCAATAACAGACAGAAGACAAAGGCTTAGGGATGAAATTAATTCTCTAACGTCTGGCAGCGTTGATATTCAAAGGCCAGACGAAGGGACAGGTCTTTCCGGTATAGATCTCACGTTCAAGCCTCCGACCGGAGGCAAGAAAGGAAGAACCCCAGTTGACAGGCGACCAGCTGCACTGGAAAAGCTCCGTAAGCTCATGCTCAAAGTAAGCCGAGAGTTTACAGATATAGGCACTGAGGCTACGAAGGTAGGAGCAAATGCAAGAACAAGGATACTCTTAGAGCGAGAACAGGCTTATCAAAAAGTTTTACAGCAAGATCAGGACAGAATTGTTATCATAAGACAAGTTTCGGCAGTGACAGGGGAAGCCTACGAAGACGAAATAGCCAAATTAGACAAGCTAAAACAAGCAAGAATTTCCTTAATAAATCAACAGGTAGATGAGCAACTATTTGCGCAAAGATTGAGCCAATTTGGCATGGATCAAAAGTCTTTTGATCGAAACGGGCAGGCCATTACTGGTTTGGATCAACAAGCCTTCCCTGCTGATGTTGATAGTATCCTGAATCCAGGCAAAATAACCGTAGCAATTCAAGAGCTAAAGAAGGGTCTTGAAGAATTAACCAATCCAGCGAATCAGGTGATTGGTGCAGCAACAGCTATTGGCAGTGCATTCTCTCAGTCGTTTACCAATGCAATCACTGGTGCCACAAGTGCGAAGCAGGCATTGGCTGATTTCTTTAAGAGTGTTGGTAGCTATTTCTTGGATATGGCTGGTCAGATCATTGCAAAAATGGTGACGATAGCGATTTTAAATACTGCTGTTAAGTTGCTGCCTGGTGGTGGAGGATTCAATCTTGGGAGCACATCGCTAGGAGCAGGTGGTGGTGAAGTTGGCGGGATAGGAACTTTAGGGCCAAACTTCGGCATCGCTCAACGCGCCGCAGGCGGCCCAGTAAATGCAAACACTCCTTACATCGTTGGCGAGCGTGGGCCTGAGCTTATGGTCCCCTCAGGTAACGGAACCATTATTCCAAACGATGTCTTTTCGGCAAGTCGTGCTGCTATTTCTGGCGGCAGCCCATTGGGCCTTGCTGGCGGCCCTGGTGATCTTGGTCAAGACGGAATGGCCGAAAGTCGTAATTACATCAACAACAACTACTCAACTCAGCAAGCCATTGCTCAAAGTCAAGCGGCTGTATCGTCAAGCTCTATGTCAATGGAGCGAGTGATCGAACGTAAGGCAGCAGAACGCCAAGCGACTGAAATGTCAGAACCGATCAGGGTTAAGCTAGATACCACAGTGATCAACAACGTGGAATATCTAACGGTTGAGCAAGGGCTTGCGCTTTCCGAATCCGCTTCTCGCAAGGCTCGTAGCCAGGTCTTTTCTGATCTAAGGCAGCGGCCTGCATCAAGGTCCAAGGTGGGGCTTGGCTGATGCTTGCGATTGGCACTTATCTGAAGCTTGTTGACTTCCAGGGCTCAGACACCGGCTATGCCTTCCAAAACTTTTTCCAAGGCGAGTCGCGTACTTATTTAGGTACAAGTTATGTTTTTGCAGGGTTTGGCTTTAGCGGTGGAACGCTTGACCTGCAAGCTGCCAACATTTCGGCGGCAGTTGTGTTTGCTGTCAATCAATTGGATCTAAACATTTTCCAAACAGCATCAGATCAACGCTGGCTTGCAGAGATACGAACGGTATGGCTTGACCCAGATACGCTGGTTGAGACAAACCGCTACAGCGAAGAGCTGTACGCCGTGCTTGGATTTGAGCATGATACGAGTAGGCTACAGGTAAGACTAGGCAACCCTTTGGACGCGATTGAAGCAAACATCCCAAGGCGCGTCCTCACTCAAGTCAGTGTGGGCGAGCTTCCCTCCACTGGAAACATTTCATTGAGATAATGCTGAGCCCTAACAAAAATCGAATTATGCTCCTCCCGCAAGATCGGGAAATTATGGGCATCACCGGGATGTCTCAAGAGCAATATGTGTTTTTCTGCAGACAGGCGATTCTGCATAGCAAGCTAAAGCCTGGCGAGCCTGTTGCCTTAGAGCCATTCACTATCGTTCTGATCAACCTTGCGATTGGTCTTGTGCTATCCGCTGCTTCGGCACTGCTAGCGCCTAAACCCCAAGTAAGAAAAGCTCCCGACGTTAGAACAAGGAATGTAGACGGGCAGACTATTGTTAGGGGGGATCAGTTTACAGCCAAAAGTGGTTTTGACACTGTTCAAAACGTTGTTGAGATCGGTAGCACTATACCTATTGTTTACGCCAATCGCCAGTTAATTGATGGCAAGTATTACGGTGGAATTAGAATCAATACAAACTTACTTTGGAGCCAGATTTATAGTATAGGTGGGGGGCAACTGCTGAGAGCTATTTTTTTAGTGGGCGAATCTAGCAGCATCGATGACAGTCTTGCTGGAATGATTCTTGACGACGAGCAGTTTGCTATTGGTAACAATCTTTTGAACGGTTACGATTTAAGCCTTTCAAGAACAGGAAGGTTGACTGTCTATTACAACAACACTGGCGGGAGGATTACTTCAGGTGACTATATTGCTGGAGCTTCTCCTTTTTTTGATATAGCAAATTCAGAAAATGAAGGCGCAGATGATGTATTCCAAATAAAAAATGTAAACGGGGGGTATCAGCCTTCTTTTTGTTTTACATCAAAGCCTTCTACTCAAACCTCAATAGGAGTGTATGGATTTATTGGGAACAATTTAGGCTACAGGGTAAATCCTGTGTTTAGACCTGGCAGGCAGTTTGTTGTAAGAGAAGACAATGAAGTCAATTGCAAGTCTGATTGGCAGGAACTTGCAAATCGTGATAAGCAAAACACGATCTTCCCCGGCAAGTCTTGTCTTTACGCAAGAAATGGATCAGAAACCTCTGGCAACAGCGTTCAAGTCGCTGTAGGAGATCAGCTGAGCTATAGGCTTTTAAGTACATGTGCCTTAAGCGATTATCCAAACGGTTTCAGCCGGGGTGGAAACTTAGGGCAAGCGACTGTTGGAGACGTTGCCGGGGCGGTAGCAGGTCGCCAAAAACAATACGACGAATTGATAAGTATTGGTCAACTCTATAAGATAGGCAGCGCATTAGCTATTTGCTCTAATCGGGATACGCAGCCATTCTTATCCGACGCCGATCAAACTCCAACTGGTGGAGGCCGGGATATGACCGCAACATTTACAGTGGTTCGCTCAGGCGCAGTTGATTTTGTCTCTTTAAGCGATGCAAACAGTTTTTCCTCTCGAATAGCAAGCAGTACTGCTCATATAATGCGCTGTTCCATAGCAAATGTCGTGACCGAGCGCGGTTCCAGAATGATAGAAATTGGACTTAGGAGTCGCTTGCAGTTAAGCGTTTCAGGTATCTGCAATTTTAGAGACACTAAGCCTTACTCTCAAATAGACGCAGAGGCTTGTGACAACTTCCTTGGCGAAAATGCCGATGGCGCTAATCCTGTCAATTTTAATAGCGGCACCTACACCGGCCCGGAACTAAGATACAGTTTTTTCCGTATTTCCTACCGAGCAGCATCAAGCAACGCATTCTTTACAGAAATAGGAACTATTTTTGGAACTAGAAGCGCTACAGGCGTCGATGTCTACAACTACATAAAATTAGATTTTACTTTTGAAAATCGTTACGAAATAAGGATTGAGCCCTTGACTTCTTGGGAAATAAGAACCGGCGCAGCTAGTGGGGATCTGGCTGTTCTGGATTACGCGGTTCAAGATACTCAAATTATCAACGAAGGTGGAGTTCGGATCGAATTTTCTGGAGAAATTATTCCGCGAAGTGTTGGCAGTTTTGGAGTATCAGTTTTCTATCCAAAAGATGGCAACCAACTGACGGCTAGCAGAGAAGATAGCCCTTACTATGTTGATTCTTACGCGAAAATCGCTGAGGCTTTTATTTATAACGAGGTTACCAGTACTGCCACTCAGCCTGAGCATGAAATTGTTTATGTAAACAACGTTTCAACCAGCTCTATAGTCCCAAAGTATTTCGCTTCAGCAATTGTAGGACTAAACATCAAAAGCAGCGAGGAGGTGAAAAACCTTCAGCAATTTAGCGTTTACGTTAATCAAGGCGTTGCCTCTACAAGCATGTTCCCTAGCGTGCTGTACGATCTTTTTACGAACGATAGGTACGGGGTTGGTACAATAATGAGTTCTGCTCAGATCGACAAAGCAAGTTTTGATTCGGCGGCAGATTGGAACTATTCAAGAAAGTATTTTTTTGATGGCGCTATTACCGAAAAGCAAAATCTCAGAACTTGGGGAGCCCAAAGAGCTGCCGATTTCCTTCTAGACCTCGTTATAAGGAATGGTAAATTTGCTTTGCAACCTTCAGCCAGCTTTGAAGGGCCAGAAAAGATAACGCAACTTTTCACCTCAGGTAATATCATAGATGGCTCGTTTGAGTTAAATTATTTTGACGCTGCGGATCGCATCCCGCCAAGGGTGTCCGTCAAGTGGCGACAAGAGCGAACCGATCTTGGAGACTTTTCCAGGGGCCTATTCCCTGTCGTAAGAGAGGTCATAGTCAGAGAAGCCGGTGTCGAGAATTTTGCTCCTATAGAATCAATTGATATTAGCGATTTTGCCACAAGCGAAAGGCACGCAATCGATAGAGGCAAATGGGAGTGTAAGTTTCGTAGGCTTGTGACTCATTCGATCAAATTCAAGACTACCCCTAGCCAAGCAAGTCTTGATATTGGAGGAGTCTTCAAGCTAGGGCTTGAAACCACAACTTTCAATCAACCGCAGAATGGAGCAATTGCCGCTGACGGCACGATTACTTCTTGGCCACCTTTGGGTGACGGTAATTACTCTGTATTGCTTTGGGATGGTGCGTCAACAAGCATTACCGAAACAACAATGTCGGTTCAGGGCGGTGCAACGAATTTTTCTAATTCAGTGTTTTGCATAAACAGTGGAAGCACGAATGTGCAGACATACAAAACTCAATCTCTTTCATTCGATGAAGACGGTAACATTGAGGTTGAGGCTATTCACTTTCCAACCAACAGTAACGACGAAAGCCTGATCGTCGATGGCTTCGACAATGACAGTAACTGGATCTTGGAGGGTCTGATCAACTAATGACAGTTTTCTTTCCATCGCTTACACCGACTCGGCGTACTTACACGGTTGGTGACTACCCAACCAAGCGTTTTAACAGTATAAGCGGGGCTGGTACGACCAGGCTTTATGGCAGCAAAGCGTTTGATGCTGTCTTGGACTTGGAGTTTTCAACTAACGATGAAGAGCTAACAACAATTTTGGCTTGTTTTAACTCTGCATATGGCTCAGGCACTGCTTTAACCCTTCCGTCTTCAATCTTCGACGGGATGAATGCTGCCTTGCAGAGCCAAATCTCAAGTCATGTGACTTGGCGTTGGCAGGAAACTCCTGAAGTCCAATCAGTTTTCAGTAATCGATCAAGAGTCACGGTCAAATTAATTGGGACATTGGATGGTTGACTTCGGTGAGTAGAATGGATCAAAAGGCTTATAGGCATGGCTGTTCGCACTGGCAGTAATGGGCAATTGCGATGGAGGGGGACTGTAGTCGCTCGTGTGCGCTCTTGGTCAGCAAATATTGCAAAAGACTCGCTGGAGACTACGGATCTTGGGGTCTTTGACCGTTCATACGTTTCGGGCTTGAGGGGTGTAACGGGAACAGCAGACATTATGTACGACCCAGGCGAGGCAAGCGCAACAGCGCTTTTCAACGATGTTTTGAATAATTCCTCAGAACCCTTGAGCAACATTGAGCTTGTTTTGGATTCCGCTGGCGGCAGTCAGTTAAGCGGTTCTGCAGTTTTGACAAGTGTTTCCCCCAGCGTTTCTGTTGGTGCGGTCACCTCTTGCAGCGTTGGCTTCCAGGTTTCTGGACCTTTGACTGGAGGATTCTAATGCCATGGCGGTACTTGGAATTGATGGAATTGTTCGACTAAGAAGAGAAGCGCCGCTGCCTATTGTCGTAAGCTCTTCAGTACTCAGGGCCGATATTGACGCTATTGTTTTAAGTAATCAAGATTTCTGGTCAGGGGATGAGGTGTATCTCTTCTCCCAGGAAGGGCTTCCTTTATCAGGCCAGTGCTCAAACGGCTCTGCAATGTACGCAGGAGGATTTCTTGAAACAGGCCCTAATCGTTCTCACATAGCAGACAACGATGATTTCTTCTACAAAAGAGGTGTAGGAGAAGATTCAGATAACTTTTACTGTGGCGTTGGAGCCAAAAGTGCGGAATATTTTGTTTATAAAGATTCTCTAAACAGGCTAAGCTTTTACACAGATTATTGCTCTGCTGTTAACGGCGGGTCTATCAACAAAGTTAACTTGGCTCAGTACGATTTCAACGTTTTGTTAATTGCTGCGGCAGGCACTCAGGAGTACAACAATGCTCTAACTGAATGCGTTTCAGGCGTCGGAGACTACAGATTCAGCGACGTTAGAGACGAGGCGACGCTTGAAAGCATTTGCGACTTTGCGCCCTCTTACCAGAGCCCTGCCGCAGGCACTGCTGAGTATGATGACGCAGACCTTACGCCAAGGAGTGCGGTAAACGGTTTCCCTTGGGTGTTGCAATGCGAGTTAGCTGAGTGGTCTTTAGAACTAGACGGTGCGGCTGTTGATACCACTCAGGTTGGCGAGAAATTTGGCGAAAATATAAAAAGTATCATTACCGGTGGTGGAAAATTTGATTTCCAAATTGGAGAGGCAGGGCACTCGTCCGCTAGCGGAGACAGGCCCGTCGACCCAAGCTACTTGCTTCAGCTTCTGCAATTAACGGAGCGAGGCGCGAAAGCTGAAGCGGAATTTTGGTTAATGCAGCGGAAAGTCAGCGATACGTGCAGTATTTTGGCTAGAGGTGGGCTTTATTACGCTACAAATATTTTGATAACGAACATTGCGGTGAACGTCAGGGCTACGGATGTGATCGTTGGTTCAGCCAACTTCGCGACATCTGGCGAGATTGCATTAAAAGTGGGAGTATAATGACTAAAGTGGGACAAAGAGCATTCGGTTAAATGGCAATCGTTACACCGGGTCAGCCTGGAGCTATTGACAATATTGACATTAGTCAAAACACGTTCCGTACTCAGGCCGGAGAAGTCACCAGCGCGGTGTTGCGTCTTGCTGGCGGGGAAGTGGACTCAACGTCTACGACAACGCTTTACGTTAACCAGGAGATTGGTTCTGACAAATTTGTCGCCGGTATCGCAGACAATACGGTAACTCCTCCTCTAAGCAATCAACAACTTACTTGCGGCTACTCGGAGTCAGCACCATTCAAAACCCTCAATAGAGGGCTAATCGAGGCAGCTCGCTTGTCCGTTCAAAGCGGAGTTGGGAATGATTTGTATGACCGTGTTCTAATCAAAGTCGCTGCCAGCGAATACGTTGTTGACAACACTCCGAGCACGGCTCTAACTGTGAGCCAGTGGCCTAATGATTACGAGCCTACCGAAGAAGACCTAAGAGCTTTTAACTCTGACGACATGGGGATTATTCTCCCAAGAGGAGTTTCAATCATTGGGGCTGACCTTCGTAAAAGTGTCATACGTCCCAGGTCCGTACCAAGCGCAGGCGGCAATCCAGTAACCGACAGAGGTAGTTTATTCAAGACCACTGGAGGTTCGTTCTTTTTTAATTTTACTTTTAAAGATTCTCTTACCTATCAATCTTCTCATCACCTGCTTCAAGCCTTTTCTTTCTGTTCCCAGTCTGATTTAACCGCTTATTACCAGAAAATTGCAACCGCTTTTAATCTTTCATCTTCTGACGTTGAAGTTATAAATCCAGGCGAAACACAAATCACCACCGAATACCCTGACAATCAGGTTTCAGCTGCGACAGATTCTGTTAAAGGCAGTTCTGGATATGTTTTTAATTGCAGCTTGCGCTCCGACTACGGCATGTGCGGCATGTATCTTGACGGAAGTGATGGTGTTTCAGGACTACGCTCAATGGTCGTAGCCCAGTTCACAATTGTTGCGCTTCAGCGTGACATGAATGCTTGGCAGATTTACACAGGAGGCTCTTGGCAGACTTGCAGTGGATACAACGAGTACATAAACGCAGATAGTAATAATGTAAGGTCGCGAATCTCTGGGAACTTTTCTTCTTCCACTGGATGCTATGAAGTGGATTATAGAAGTTTCGGCTTCAAGGTCACAAATAGCGCATTAACGCAAGAGGTCAGCTGTTTTGTTATCGGCTCAAACGTGCATCACTGGACGGCCTCAGGCGGAGAATGCACTATTACCAATAGTAATAGTAATTTTGGCAACACGGCTTTACTTAGCAGTGGTTTTAGAGGTATTGGCACAACAGGTGGCGCGTTTGTCCAAGACAAAGGATTTCAAGCACTTCGTATCCGTAGACCTCTAAAAGTAAAAACAGACGGAAGCAACATCCGCAGAATCGGAATTGGTAACGTATCTAGCTTGGGATACGACAGTGCAACAGGCGCTATTAATTTACAAGTTGCTTTTGACCCAGAGACAGCTTTTGCTAACAACGGGTATAGCTTGAAAGAAGGAGACTATATTTGGATTGAAAATAGCAGTCGTTCCGAGGGGCCTGGGGCTTCAACAAGCCAAGCAATTGATGTACGAGCTAAGCTGGCCTCTGTGCCTTTTGATTCGGCAAATCCTACTCAGATAATTGTTGTTGACGGAGGTATTGACGACCCTAGCGTAAACAACATCTCAACCATTTCAAACCAAACCTTAGAAGGCAACCGTGTCTACATCAGAAGGCTTTCTGACACTAGGAAACCCGAAGAACGTGAATATTCATTGGTTGTTTCTGGTAGTGCAACAACTCGCAGGCCCGTAGGAAATTACATTTTACGCTTAGGGAACCGTAGCACCCTCAACCAACAATTAGACCCCACAAATAATCCAAATGAAGTCTTTATTGTTTCAACTTCAAAAGACTCAGACAACTCTTTTGGCAGCGATGTTTATAAAATTGTTATTCGTCCTGGGGACAGCGCGTCTCCTTTCAATCCTTCTACTTTTTACAGAGTAGGGACTCCTGTGTCAAGAAACAATAGAGTATTTCGGAGCAAGAGGAACAAAAGATTTAGCACGTTCTCCGCTGAAAATTTTGAAGCAAGCTTGCCAATGCTCCCTGACGAAAGAGGTGTTGAACTTTTAAGAACATCTTCAGGGCCGTTGTTGATTTTAGATAACGACTTGTCAAACAGTCCTACGAGTACTGACCTTGGAATAAATCAATCAACAAACAGCTTGATTCTTGATCAAATAAGAAGTAGTACTGATTTTCAAGGCGTAAGTTCTTTGATGAGAGCAATTGGGTACACGGCTCAAGATGTTGGACTGCAAGAGAACGGAACACTTTCGGGGACTGTTCTTGAGCAACAAGACACAGAAGTATTAAGAGACTGGAATCCTGCTGATCCTCTCAGCCCTGTACCTTCTGGAAAAATCGACTCTAGGACAAACTGGCCACTAGAGTTTAACCGGCCAAGTCTTATTAGAGCGTTTGCTCACGCCTATGAGTTTGTTGGATACGGCAATTACACAAAAGCGTTACCAAAGTATCAAGCAACACCGTTGTCTCAGCAAAATAAAATTGATTATTTTGCGGTAAACCTGCTAGGTGGTCGCTGCTACAACACTGGATTCAACGAAGATGGCCTTCTAGTTCAAGGCAACGTAATTACGGACCTTGGTACTAACCAAACTGTAAACAGTGAAATTGCTGGTTTGGGGGCTCTCGCCGGAGACCCTGATTTTCCGGCAACTCCTACTGATTTTGAAACTTTAAGCGTTACACAACTTTTACAGTCTTCTCAGCGTACAGAGTTGACTAACGAAGTACTGATTAACGGAACAATTGAAGGTTCCGTCACATTTGCAGACGGCGTACTGCCTGAAGCGACAGAAACGAAAAGAGGTATTGTCAAACTTGCAACTGACTCAGATGCTGCAGGAATTAGCAACCCGTCAAATGCAAACGATGTTGACGCATTAACAGCAAAAAATCTTGGCTCTGTACGTGGGGTGGCAGATGGTCTCTGCGATCTGGACTCGACCGCCAAAATCCCAGTGGCGAGGATACCCGACCTAGATGATGTTGGCCTGATTCAAAATGCTTCTACTGCGGCCAAAGGTATTGTTGAGCTTGCTACTGGTGCTGAAACGCTTGCGCTAAGTGATGCAACCAGAACTGTAACTCCATCGTCACTAAGCAGCGCAAGAGGTGTCGCAAACGGTTTTGCAAGCCTGGATGCAACAGGTCTTGTGCCAACGGCGCAAATCCCGCCAGTTAATCTAGATGACGTAATTAAGCTAACGCCTGTAGTTTGGGTAAACGGTTCCACTAATAACTTTGCAAATTCAACAAACTTTACTTTTGTGCAAAACGTAAACAGTGCTGCGATTGCTTTAGGAACACCGCTGAATGCTGTGCCTGGGACTTCTGGATTTATTTTAGTTACCAGAGCGGCTGGAGTAAATAGGCCATTCACTTCAATTAATGGGAGCAACTGGTCTGGAGTAGTTAATACATTTGTAAGCCCAATAACCAATTCAGAAGGATTGTCGGGGAACGTGTTGATTGGATATTATGTTGCGACTTCAACCAACATAGTTTTCACCGCCTCTATGGTTGCTTAATTATGGTCACTGCAGTACCCGCTTTTTTTGGCAGCAAGGCTCAAACCCTCAAACCTTCTGCTGTAGATTTGACTATTCTTTTTGACCAATCAGGTTCTAACGCTCCGTTTATCAATGCTTTTAGAGATAAGGAAAACATTATCGCAATTGAAAACTTTCTGGTGACAGAGGGTGTTGGTGCTGGAACTGTTTTGAATAGATATAGGATTGGCGGCTTCTTATACGCTCTTACCGCAGACTCTAACCCTCAGAAAATGTTTATCAATAGCAGCGAAATTCAGGGCGCAGCATGGGGCCAAGAGTTAACTGATTTTCAATACGGGGCAAACGCAGAAGACGAAACAGGAGCTATTTTCGCTGCTTCAAATCCATTACTCGCTTTAAGTGGACCGCAAAACAATCTTAGACCTATAGGCGACAATATTGGTCGAATTACGATTTCACAATCAACAGAAGAGAGTGAAGGACTGTTCAATGGTAGTCAGCTAGATGCGTTGATGAGGACTAATGAAAAACAAAGATTGGTCTTTATTGACGGTGGCACAGATGATGAAGAGCCAAGTTGCAGCTTTTTGCCGACATTAATTGCTAGAGGCATTGTTCCTGGCTTCTCTAGGGTCTACGGGTTTGTTTTTACAGGAAAAACTGAGGCAACGGTTATTTTCTCACCTCAAACCATAAATAGTACGACGCAGTTAAGTGACTTGACTATCGTAAAAAATATTAGCCAGACAACTCTTTCATGTGAGGGGTTTGTTGCAGGCAGAAGCCTTGGCTCTAACACTGACAGAAGTACAACTACGAAAGTTGGACATTACGCAAATCTTACAGGTGGCGCAGTGCTTGCTTTGAGTGCTTGTACTCCGAACTTTCCGTTGACGTTTGCGGTGCTAGGCAAGATCCTAGGAGAGCTATTGTTCGATGCGTCCCTGTAACAGCTAGAATCAGCACAATGGTCAATACCAGAATCTTCGCTCTATAGCAAATGGCGCTCGATATTGTTCACAAGAAGAGTGGTGTATCCCAAAGGCTTCCGGTCGCTAGCGATCTAGGACTAGGCGAAATTGCTGTTAATTACAACGCTGACGGCCCATTTCTGACATGCAAAGATACTGCCGGGAATGTCCGAAAAATTAACAATATTTGGGTTAGCGCCACTGCGCCAATCGGGGCGAGTCCTGGAGACCCTTGGCTTGACACAAGCGTAACTCCGGCAAGGCTTTTTATATATCAAGATTCTTCGACGCAATTCACTCCTGCAATAACAGTAAACACAGCAACTTCTAGCGCAAGTGGCACTGTTCAGCTTGCTAGCGCAACTGACATTACTAATGGATCACCTGGGCGTGTAGTAGATGCTTCTCAACTGCAGGCTGAAATCAGCAGCCTTCTTATTGGCGTTAACGCAACATCTCCTTTGGCGGTTGGCGGAAACTCAACCCAGCCAAACATTTCAATTACTCCTGGCACGGCAGGCCAAATACTTAGAACCAACGCACAAGGCAATGCGGTTGAATTTACAAGCGATTTAAGCGTTCCTGGAGACTTAGAAGTCATAGGCGATGTTTCTGTAGGCCCTGGAGCGCCTTCTTCTCCTAGCCTAACTATTCATTCAAACGGCGAGATTACTGCTGGAGCATACAACAATATTGACATAAGTCGTGGCGGCAATTCTGTTGTAACCAACACAAGTGTAGGATCACAAAACTTAGGCAGCAATACTACTGGGACTGGAAATTCTTCCTTCGGAAGGAAATCTCTTGAAAGCAATACCGAAGGGAGCGGTAACACGTCTGTTGGGCTTAAATCCCTGCAAGCGAACACAACAGGGCTTAATAATACTTCGGTCGGGGAATCGGCTCTTGCTGATTGCACAACAGGGTCTAGGAACGTAGCGGTCGGCAATAAAGCAGCAGGTGATCTTATCGGAGGAGAGAGTAATACTGCATTGGGAGTTGGAGCTTTAAGGCTTTCGACAACAGGAGAATACAATGTCGCGTTAGGGCAAAATTCTGCATACTACTTCAGCGGAAACAATAATACAGTCATTGGGGCCTATGAAGGCAATTCAAGCGAAACAGCGATAAGTGATACCGTAGTTATTTCAGCAGGCCGAGCAGAGAAACTTAGAATTAATTCAAATGGATCTCTAATTTTTGGTGGTTCGTTACCTGCTAACCCCAATATTCGGCTTGATGACAACGGAGATGGAACCTTCGCTGGTTCGGTCACGATTTCAGGTGATTTGACTGTCAGTGGAACTACAACAACACTGGATACCCAGGATCTTCGGGTTGAAGATAAGAACATTGAGCTTGGCGTAGTGGCAAGCCCCACAAACACAACCGCAGACCTTGGAGGAATAACACTTAAAGGAGCCACAGACAAAACCTTTAGGTGGTTACAGAGTAGAGAAAATTGGAGATCATCTGAACATTTAGACCTTGCACTTAATAAGGAATATCGAATCGCCGAGGCAAAGGTTCTAGACGCTACAAGCTTGGGTACAGGCATTGTCGGATCAAGCCTGACAAGTGTCGGCACAATCGCTATAGGTTCTTGGCAAGGAACTGAGGTCGGAGTTGCGTATGGAGGAACCGGACAGACGACTTATACAGATGGCGAGCTTCTTGTAGGCACCAGCAGTGGGTCATTAGCAAAAGCCACTATCACTGGTGGCACAGGGCTTACAACTGTTAACGCTAGTGGATCCATTACGCTCAACTTAGACGACACCGCTGTAACGCCAGGAAGCTACACAAATGCAGCAATCACGGTAGACCAGCAAGGAAGGATTACGGCTGCTAGCAGTGGAAGTGCAGGATCGTATCTAACTGCTTCAGATATTGGCGTAACTGTCGAAGCGTTTGACGCTGCAACAGTCAAGGAAGACGAAAATCAAACATTTACTAAAGCTCAGCGTGGAAGCATCACAGCATTAGCCGATGCAGCCAACATAGCGGTCAATTTAAATGAAAATAATTTTTACAGCGTAACGCTCGGCGGAAATAGGACACTTGACAACCCGACAAACTTAGCCGCTGGGCAATCCGGTTGTATTTTCATTAGTCAGGATGGAGTGGGAGGCAGGACACTTGCATTCGGGAGCAATTACGATTTTGCTGGAGGTATTACTCCAGTCCTGTCGACTGCTTCTGGTGCTGTTGATGTTTTGAGTTACGTTGTCCGTCTGGCCGGAGCAAGCCCTTCAATTATTTGCACACTTGCAACCAATTTTTCTTGAGTTAGAACAATGATTCCAGGCGGCATCTCCCCATTACTTATCACATCGAGCACAAGCCAATGGCTAGTAGTTGACACTTGGGATGTCAATGCCCAAGGAAACTCGATGTCTTTCCCAAACTCACAGTCTGGGGACATGTTCCTCTTTGTGGCATCTTCAGATAACTCACAGCCAAATATTCAAAGCGGAAACGGCGTGAGTGTTATAGAAAGAGATCGAGTTAACAGTGTAGGCTACGGTATTTTTGCAGCACCTAATAGTGGGTCAGTAAACTCTATCCCTATGACAGCTGTGCTTCAAGATTTCGATCAAGCCATAGCTTTCACGGTTAGAGCGAATAATAATTTCACAAATACAAATGGAGTCACGTATAAAGGAGATAGTCTTAGAGCTACAGGATCGGGAAATACTCCAAGCCATGACAATCTTTCCTCAAACTATTCCGCAAATTCATTAGCACTTCAGCTCGTCTTTTGGAATCGTGACAATGTAAATAAAAATAGATGGTTTCCTCCTTCAGGGGCGACTTTGATAGAGTCTTCAACAAGCGGGAGTAACACAGGGTCGTTAGCAGTTTCCTTTCAACCGATTGGAGCAGCAGGCAGCTATTCGTGGGGTGCATGGGGGCAACTAAACGTGTCAGATGACTGGGTAACGGTACTGGTTGAGATCATTGAGCCATAAAACTATCGGTCAACATACTCTCGAAAACTGGAAGCGCGTTAAGCAAGCGTTAGAAGAGGCAGGGAAGACAGACTGCATGTTTTACAAGCGTGCAGTTGCAATCTTGTCTGATAGGCCAGACCCTTTAGACTTGAAATAACAAGGCTAGGATTCGTGATTGAAATTTACGCTGCGATCCTAGGCGCGTCCATTGGTATAGCTGGGATGAGTGTCTCTGGGTTTACTAGGCGAACCAGCGAAAGCCGTGAAGCGGTTATTCGCCTCACCGCTGGTGTCGAGTCTATTGCGACAAAACTTGAAGACTTGCATCAGGACATGAAGGCGGAAAAAGTTCAGGCCAATGCTGATCGCCGTGAAATTTACGAACGCCTGAATGATCACGGGAACCGTATAAGTGTCCTAGAAGCCGGAAAGGATTAGAATTTACCTGAACTGATGGATTACCGATGGGCATCGAAGAAATCTTGGCATCACCAATTACGTGGATCGTTATAGCAGCAGCTTCTGAAGTCATCGCGCTATCCCCCTTGCGTGAAAACAGCCTGGTGCAGCTTATCTTCCATGCACTCGCGTCGTTAAAAGAAAAAAAGCGCTGATCCCCGCTGACGGGCGGTGGTTGCTGAGATTCTCGACAAGATCACCGCTCGAAGGCGTAAGGCGAGAAATTAAACGCCGTAAGTTCGAGGCCACGTTAAAGCCTCGGGTTGATGCTGAGGTTGAGCGATGGCATGAATCACAGCCACCAGCAATGCCGCCACCCGAAATCGACGACCTACACATCAAATCACCCTGGAATGACGAATATTAAGCCGATAACGCTTGAGCAGCTTTTCCGTTACTACAAAGCGCTCCCACATCAGGCCGCAGCAATTCAAGAGTTAGAGGCGGATCTAAGCAAAAACGGCTATGAAGTCGCGATGCGTCGCGATCGGGGATGGTTCGCGGTCTGGAGCCAGTCTGGAAAGCAACCAGATCCACCACAGGCATTTGACAACACTTGGGACGGAGTTCTCGCTGCGGCCAGACATGCCGGGGCAAAGTTTCCCGATGTCGCAGCAGCTCAATGGGCACTTGAAAGTGGATGGGGCGAACACACGTCGGGGAAACACAATTACTTCGGATTGAAGGGATCCGGCACAGCCGCAACCACGCGGGAGTTTCTGGGCGGGCAATGGGTCACGATCACCGACAAGTTCATCGATTTTCCATCGCTGGCTGCCTGCATCGAGTATCTTGTGTCGCGCTGGTATAAGGACTATCGGCAGCATCATGGCGTGAACCGAGCCATGACACGCGATGAATGCGCGCAGCTGCTTGTGAGCGAGGGCTACGCCACCGACCCTGAATACGCCAGCAAGTTGGTCTCAATCATGGATAGAGCTGCAGTCAAGAGTAAGCCTGCAGAAGAGAAACCACGCGAGATTGCGAAAATACGGCCCGGCTCACCATTCAGCACCCGGCTGACCCCGCATATCACGCTGGGTGAATTTGCGCTCGGTCGAGAGGAACGGCGTTTTGAGCACCAGTATCAGGTTGATATGGCCGCTGAGCTGGCGGCATTCCTAGAGCGTGTCCGCGTCAAGTTTGGGAACAAGCCGATCGTTATCACGTCTGGCTACAGACCACCAGCAATCAATCGATCAGTCGGCGGAGCTAGCGGGTCAGAGCACTTGTATCCACCAGGCGCTGGCGCTGTGGATTTTTATGTGCAAGATACTGACATTTATGCCGTACAAGAATGGTGTGACCAAAATTGGCCATACAGTCTCGGTTATGGTGCAAACCGTGGATTTGTCCACCTCGGCATAAGAAAAGGCGGTCCAAGAGTACGCTGGGATTACTGATTCGCTTCGTTCATGACTGTGCTTTCTGATCTTGAGATTATTTCACTGTGCTCCAGTGGAGCGATCGAAGATTGGTCTGAAGATCTGATCAACCCGGCCTCGCTTGATGTAAGGCTGGGCAGTGGATTGATGATTGAAGTCGCAGGGCAGAAAGACCTGCTCCATGTTGACATCTCCAGCCGGACAGAAAAGAACCCTTATCGGTTGACCCCAGGCGAGTTCGTCTTGGCCGAGACTCACGAAACTTTTAAAAAAATACCTGATCACATTTGCGCTCAGTTTGCGCTGAAATCAAGCAGGGCTAGGGAGGGATACGAAAACCTTCTTGCCGGGTGGATAGATCCAGGCTTCTGCAACAGCAAACTTACCCTTGAATTAGTGAATGTAAGGCGTCATTACGACCTTCCGCTATACCCTGGCTTGAAAATAGGGCAGATCATCTTTATGAGGATGAGCGAGGTTCCTCTGAAAAGTTACTCGAAAACGGGTCGCTATAACGGCGACGTAGGGGTCCAGGGCAGTAAAGGTTAAGCTACCTTCTTGGCTACCATTAGGAAGCCTGATGACGGCAGTGAGTGACAGCTGAGTTCAGGCAGTGTCGAAGAAGCAGTCTGTGCCGGGAGTACCTCAGCACAGACCTAATGAAGCATGAAAAAAATGGATGGGTATGCGATCCTCACATGTGCCCCCGGAGGGTGCCGGAAAGTAATAATTCTTATCAAGTCGAAAAACGCTATCTGACAACAGCGAGAATCATGTTTCTAACCTCGGCCAAAGAGGACCAAGACCCTGAAGAGTTTAGTGAAATATTTGCATCAAGACTAGAAGAGCTGACTGAGGAGATAGTAAGTTTTGACCTAGAAGTTGTGCCGTTAAATGGCGGTTTTATTGGTCATGAGATCATAGGGTCCGAACTTGTACCTAAAAAAGCAAGCAAACACAGGTTCAGAAAGCAGATTTTAGACGAATGGGATAATCGCTGCGCCTACTGCGGCCAGCCCGGTGACACGCTGGATCACATTCTTGCTAGATCTAAAGGCGGCAGTATGAGCGTCACTAATAATCTCTTATGCTGCTGCAGGTTTTGCAACGGATCCAAGAGCGATAAACCTGTATGGGAATGGTTTAGGGCGCAGCTTTTTTGGAGTCAAGAACGTGAAGACCATATCAAATACTGGATGGAGCATGGAACTTTGGATCAGCCATAGAAGGCATCATGTGATACAAATAAGTCTTTGCACGACAGAAATCATCTGAATACCTGCAAATAGCTCCCCCCGGGCTGCAAGATCGGTAGTAGACGCCTTGCGTGCTGTCATTCAAAACCTCAATATAAAAACCATTGCCAAAATCTATAGCCCAGCTGGGTACATCAGTCGTTGATCCAAAAAGCTGAACATTGGCTCGCAAATCTTCCGCCACTTGATTTCCCCTCCGCAAAACCAAGGCTGCATTCTGATTGTACTAACTTCCAGTGCAGGCACTGCCAGCAATACGGTTTCGGATTAGCGACTGCACGTAAATCAGCATAAAGTTGCTCGCCCTGCAATATTGCGCTTTCGACATCTGTTGCATTTAAAGCTATCTTAAAAGTGTCGTATTCAGTGGCAATGGTTGCAAGCCATTCTCCGGTTTTGTCGGAAATATTTAATTTGCCAGAGTGAGAGCGATGACTTGTCATTTGAGACGATCAAGAAATGAGGCTTTTAACTCTTGCGCTGACGCACGTGCGTCTGACTCAGTTTGCTCTGGATTGCCCCAATAAACAACTTTTCCGTCAAAATACCAAGGGGTGAAGTATGAATCCACCCCATATGCGATTAGTTTTACGCCTGTGCCTGAAGCGTCCATAGTGAGTGCTAGAGTCCTTGTTCAACTTGATTCCGAGGAGTCATCTTGTCCCGATGCGCATGGGGAGCGCATCAACTAAGCCATGCAGGCGCGAGAGCCGGTGGCATCCCCTTTTAACTCAGTCGTGATTTAAGATCACGTCTTGCTCTAAGGACTGAAGCTCTGAAGCAGCGCATAGTCTCATTTGGTCGTGCTCGGATGATGAGTTGAAGCCATCCCAGCGAACGGCGAGATACTTGCGCTGATGGCCGTCTTTTCTGGTTTTGGTCCTAAGCTCTGTTACCGTGCCAATCCTCGACGAATATCGACGCTGATTCTCTGGCTTAACAGCAATGCCAAGATGAATGCGAGGTTTTTCCGCAACTCGATCGCCAACGGAGAACTTGAACGGTGTGCGGCGTGATTCTTTTGTCATGGTGCTAAGCGGGCCTTGCCCCAGCGATTTTTTGTGTACCAGTCGTGAACTGGTGGGATCCACTCTGCGAAATGCGGCATCATCAACTGGCACATCTGATGAATTTCTATCTGCGCATCCGCCTTGCCCCGCAGGTCGAGGAAGTGCATAAGGCTGCGCAGGTTGAACGTTACGACAAAATGCTGTCGGTAATCAAACGGCAGCACTCCTCTAACGTGCTCCTCTGATATGCCAGCATCAAGAGCTTCCTTGTAACGCCGGGCTGAATCCTCGCAGTGCTGCAGATCCTTGGCCCGTAGCCGCTCGTCGTATGTATATCGCTTGCCCTGGCGATTGGTGTAATCACCAACAGGTCGCAGGTAAAAAGCTTCCTCGACATCGACAACGCCCTCAGCTACAGCAGCGATTCGCTGGCCGGTATAGCGCATGGACTGAACGTCCCAGCTGGTGCCCACCCTGTGAGTCCGAGCTTGTTGGATTACCGAGTGAGGGAAATAGCCAACAGCAAATGTGATACTGGCGTGTTCCAGTGGGCCGTAATGTCCGCGACCTCCCAAAAGCAGGTGCTTTACGATTCGATCACCAGCGTCTGGCTCGCTCAGTGGTTCGTCATGGAAGACCCAGCCCTCGCTGTAGTCCTGATGCATCGCCTGCCAGCAAAGTGTTGCAGGATCCTTGGTCTGACTTAAAACGCCAACCTGGAAATAAGGGTCAATTTGCATCGTTCATCTCCTGTAATAATTTTTTCAGTTCTTCGTCTTCCATTGAATCTACAGCTGACAGGAAGCCAGCTGTTATAGCTTGCACAAGACGTTGAGGGCTAACAATGGCTAGCAGCGCAAACTGCAAGCGAGTGTAAACGCCAAATTTAATTTTCATTGGTCATGCATCTCCAGTACATGCTGAATCCCGCGAATGTAACCGTCCCAGTAACGGGAATCGCCTTGGCGGCGTTGAAGACTTTTTTCATAGTTGTTGTAGCCGTCAATCAAAAGGCGTTTGACTGACTCGATACTGACTTCAAGTTGCTTTTCATTCATTGGATTCTGATCGAGCGATTGTTGAGGCTTCGTTTTGGATCTTTTTCAGTGCCGTAGGGCCAAGTTCTTCCAGAAGAATGCGTAGAAAGTGATCCTGATACCGCTGGTCGTAACCTTTGGGCAAAGGCTTTTTAATACTCTCAATCTTAGTCGCAAACTGCATTGAGATTCTTAGTTTTTTCTTTGCCCGGTACTCCCATTCACTATCCGGGGTGTGCCCGTATTTCTTCTCAAAAGTTGACACTTCGTCGAGTTGAGTACGGATGTCATCGATGCAACCAATAAGCTCTTCGTAGAACTTATTTAATTCGCTTGTTTCCAGGAAAGGAAGTTCAGTAGTTAAGACTGGTCTTGCGAGTGAGTTGCTGTTGTAAATTGCCATTTTAAGATAAGGGGCAGAAATACTGCCCCCGGTAGAGGTTTAGAAAAAGTCGTCTACAACGTTCCCGTCAGTGGCCTTGGCCACAGACTGGGCGGCGTCGTTGACAGCGCCTTCAGCGTTTTTCTCGTACTTGTAGTGAGGCTTGAAGCTCAGGCTGAGGTAAGTTTTACCGCTTGCTGATTGCTTCTTCCAACCGCTGATGGCGAGAGGAATTTCATTGCGCTCACCAAGAGGCTTGCCTTGCATGATGTACTCAGCTAGCTGGTAAGCCTGAGAGGCAGAAATGTTCACGACGCCTTCATACTGGGGGTAAGACTTTTGGGAGTCAAAGCGATCTCCCATCCTTTTTTTAACTTCCTCAATCGGTTGATTGAACAAGGCACCGTTTACTGAAAATGAATCGGTCATGATTTTGCTTTACAGATGATGTAGCAGCCTTTTTGGGCCGAATGGGACTGAACTGAATACCTGTAGTTGTCAGACTCCTTGGTCATGCGACCAGCAATCTGAGCAATGGTGCTTGCTTTGTAGCCTTCGTCAAGCTCCTTGCAGTAATAAAGAACGAAAAGACTGGTCTCAGGCGTTAAAGCAGCAATTTGCTCCCGCAATGGAGTGGTTTTACTGTGTCGGCTTGTGCGTGCTGGAATATCAGCAGCACTGAGAACTTTAATAGAAGACATGAAGGTCTTGGCTTGCGAAAAACACTTTAACTCAAGCTTGCGATTTTAGCAATAAGCTGACTGCATTCTTCCTCTGAAAGGTCGTTGGAAGCTCTGAGTTCAAGAATGCGCTGGCGAATCGAATCAAGCTGTGACGGGTCAGCCTCTTCGATCTTTTTCATTGCAGGCTTGAATACACCTGTAGGGTGCAGCTTCTGCACAATTTTGCGTCGCTTGGGCGGGGTCCATTCGCAGCTGATTTCTGCGTCAATCTCAGGGCTCCCATAGATGCGAATGCAGGGTTCATTTTTGCGAAGAGGGTGGGGCATGACCTGATTGGTCGCGTAAAAAGTGACGCGCTTCCCAGGCCACAAAGCCACATCGTTACCCAGAAGCTTGATCAATGGAATGGCATTGATTTTGGCCAATGTCAGTTCAGGGTTGATTTCCTGAAACGACATGATCGTCTGCAGCTTGGGCTCCTGATCGTCGAAGGTCACTTCGGCTGTGCGAACACCCTTTACAGTCAGCGTCATGCGGCCAGAAGCTGGAAACATAAATGCCTTGAGCCAAGGCTCATTCATTAAGTCACCTACGAACTCCATCAGACTCCCTCCAGCAGATCAGAAACGTCAGTGTCATTCGCTGGATCATCAACCTGGAACCAGCGTGGAGCTTCCATGGTATTGATGCCCCACGATGGCCATTCATTGGTGCCACGGCAGGCTTTGATGCCTGCGATGGCATCGTTGCGACGCTGACGACCAACCTCTAGTAGCTCATCGCTAATGATGTTCACCGAATAGTTGAACGGATAAGCCCACTCGTAAGCCAG
>Ga0208792_1000203_pt1 | contig 25251 bp, 26 predicted proteins | sample 14_taG_FD_184087 | JGI IMG/M metagenome (GOLD analysis project Ga0208792, IMG submission 184087) | Marine viral communities from the Subarctic Pacific Ocean - 14_ETSP_OMZ_AT15311 metaG (SPAdes) (version 2) | ecosystem: Environmental > Aquatic > Marine > Oceanic | place: Pacific Ocean | collected...
ATCTTATATCAGCAGGGAAAGTCTCTTGCCCACCTACACTAAAACTTACACTATCATAAGCAGCACCGCTTAGGTCATACCCATTCACCGCCCCATCCAACAACAACGTAGCCTGACTAACAGTCCCACTTGCCGCAGGGTTGCTTAGGCCAACCTGAATGTCAGACGTTGGGGTGATCTCAAAGACTGAACCTGTGGATAGGTCTAGGATTCTGCTATCTAATTCTGCAGAATACTGAAAAACAGTATCTTGAGTAGAGCCAAATATATAAAACTTAGCACCGTCTGGACTAAAAGTAAAACCCATCAGATTACTCTCTTCACTCTGAGTAGAAAAACTAATATTGTCGTAAGTTGCAGTACTAACATCATATGCCGTGCTTAAAGAAAGCTGAAAAATTTTTTCTTGGCTACTGCCCCCAACAAACATTTTTGTCCCGTCAGAGTTAAACGCCAAATCAACAGGTACTGTATCCGATAATACAGTGGCGGTATCAAGATACTTTGAGTCATAACTACCAGTGCTTACATCAAATGCTGTTGATAAAGAGTATTGATGTATTTTGTCACTACTGTTTCCAGCAATGTACATTTTAGTTCCGTCATCATTAAAAATAAAACCTAGAGGAGCTGTATCTTGAGAGGAAAAAGAAAAAGAATCTACAAAAGTTGCATTTGCAATATCATAAGCTGTGCTCATTGTATATTCATTTACATCATCACCGTTATAACCAGCGATAAACATTTTTGTACCATCGTTGTTAAAACGTACAGCTGATGGCGTGCTTTCTTGAGAATTAACATTAAAAAAAACACTGTCATAACTAGCAGTTGAAACATCATAAGCAGTAGACAGACTGTATTGAAAGACCTTATCTCCTCCGTTTCCAACAACATACATTTTAGTGCCATCACTATTAAATTCAATACCTCTTGGCGTGCTTTCTTCAGAACTAACACTAAAAGATTTGCCAGTATAACTAGCATTGCTTAAGACAAAATTCTCTATACCAGATGTAACAGTACCCACCGCCTCGTAATAAGCAGTGGGTTTAATACCGTTCTTTACTTTAAAGTCTTTATTGTTTGCCATGCTTCACCTTCCACTTGGCAGTGTTATTATGCTACGAGTGTAGCAATCGCAGTATGATCTGTTGAAGTAGTACTTGCTGCAGTTACACGTACACGTACATCTGTACCACTGATGTCTACATCATATGTAGCTAGTGCAGTGTCTGTATTTACTTCACCGTACTGTGTGGCAACTGCAGTTGTACCATCATGTGCAATAAGCATCTTTGTAATTGTACGGTCTGTTCCATCATCAGCTACAAGCAATACTTCCATAGCAACATAATCTGCTTTAGCATACGAAGCTAATGTTGTTTCTGTTGTAGCAGTAGTTGTGACTGTTTGCGTGTCTCCACCGCCACCACCACCGATAGCACCCCACTCACCATTTACATAACCTTCAAACTGGTTATCTGTTGTGCTATACCTAAACATACCGTTTGCAGGTGATGACGGGCGCTGTGCAGTTGTACCATCAGGAACTTGGATTGCGTCTGTTGTGGCAATATCCAAAGAAACGGCAGGAGAAGTTGTGCCAATACCTATCTTGGGATTATTTGAGTTTAAAACAATTTTTGCTTCACCTAAAAGTGCACTGCTTATTTGTAGACTCCCATCGCCGTTCACAATATCGTTAGGTTCAATTGTAACAGTATCTTTGAATGTTGTATCAGCAAGGCTAGAAACAACATTTTGTTCTTGAAATAATACACCGTCAATAGTTGTACTAAAAAAACTACCTGATGCTGAATTAGACCCGTCAATTTGTATATCCCAAGCATCTGAAACAAAGGTTTTTCTAAGTTTAAAATAACTTTCAGCAGCATCTGTAGAGATAAGATGTAGTTCAGGGTCATCGTTTTCAACAATCAAATGACCACTGCTATCAATAAGAGGAACAGTACCACTACTGTCTGGGAATGTGATGGTGTTGTCGGCTGTAGGGTTTGTAAATGTTACCGTAGTTTCGTTTGCATCTGCACTAGAACCCTCTACGGTAAAACCTGAGTCATCCAGATGCAACCCAGTTACAACAGGGCTAGTAATTGTTTTGTTTGTTAATGTTTTTGTAGTGCCTGAAAAATATGTGTCAAGTAAATCTACATCAAAGTAGCCGATAGATGAACCTGATGTATCATATACTGCAATACCATCATCTGCTGCAATTGCTGTACTTGTGTCAATAGTAATGGCAGATACATCTGCTACAGCATTAAGTTCTGCACCTGTAGCTGTAAGTCCTACAACATTGTTAGCTGTTCCAGCAACGGTGTCTACGTAAGCTTTTACAGATTGCTGTGTAGGGATAAGTGTAGCACTATCAGATGTCATATCATCTTCGTCTACAAATGCTGTTACAGTAATTGTACCATCAGACAGACTACCATAAGTTACTGTGCCAGTTGCTGTAACTGTAGTACCACTAACGTTACCCGTTACGTCACCAGTTAAATCTCCCGTAACATTACCAGTGACATTACCAGTTACATTTCCTGTTAAGTCACCAGTAACATCTCCAGTCAAATCCCCAGTAACGTTCCCTGTAACATTACCAGTAACATTACCCGTAAGGTTGCCTGTAACATCCCCTGTTACATCTCCTGTCAAACCACCAGTAACATCACCAGTAACATTTCCTGTTACATTACCTGTCACATTGCCAGTTAGATTACCTGTGACATCTCCTGTTACATCGCCTGTAACATCTCCAGTTAAATCACCTGTGACATTTCCAGTAACGTTTCCAGTTACATTACCTGTGACATTACCTTCAACGTTAGCAACCATAGTGCCTGTAGTAATTGTAAGATCGCCAGTAGATGCACCAGTAAAGGAACCTGTACCTACAGTAAACTTATCTGCTGATTCATCAAAACCAATGAAAGCATTATCACTGTCACCACGTTCAATAACAATACCCGCATCATTAGCAGGTGTACCTGTAGTACCATTACCTAACTCAATCAACCCATCGGATACAACTGTATTTGTTGTAGATACAGTAGTAGTTGTGCCATTAACAGTGAGGTCACCACCGACTGTCACATTCCCTGAAGTAGTTACAGTGGCAAAGCTAGATGTGCCAGATGAAGTTACGTTACCAGTAAGATCGCCAGTAACGTCACCCGTAACGTCACCTGTTACATTACCAGTTAGGTCACCCGTAACGTTACCCGTAACGTTTCCTGTAACGCCCCCAGTGACATTGCCTGTCACGTTACCCGTTACGTTACCTGTTAAGTCTCCAGTTACGTCACCTGTAACACTACCTGTTACGTTACCTGTAATGTTACCTGTAACGTCACCAGTAAGGTCACCAGTGACATCACCTGTAATTGTTGTAATTGTAGCAGCATCTGCATAAAAGTCAGACCAACGAATAGATGTAGTACCTAAGCTGTATAAGCTATCTGCTTCAGGATTTAGTGCCTTAGCTGTAGACGTAGCAGCTACTAAGTTACCAGTAACATCACCTGTTAAGTCCCCTGTGACATCTCCCGTAACGTCACCCGTAACATCGCCTGTTAAGTTACCCGTTACGTTACCTGTAATATTCCCAGTTACACTACCCGTTACGTTGCCCGTTACATCACCCGTTAGGTCACCTGTAACATCACCCGTGAGATTACCTGTAACATTACCAGTAACGGGGCCGACAAGAGAAGTACCAGTGATTGTAGTACCTGTAATTGCAGCTGCAGTTGTTCCACCAATAATTGCATTATCAATAGTACCACCGTCAATGTCTGCAGTGTCAGCTACAAGGCTATCAATATTAGCTGTACCGTCTATATATAGATTACGCCACTCAGAACCTACAGCACCAAGATCATGAGTATCATCAGCAGAAGGGATAAGAGGAGAGGCAACGTCTGCAGTAACTGTAACCGTATCAGTAGCTGAATCACCAAGTGTGGTATTACCATTAACAGTAAGATTACCAGTAATTGTTGCATTTTCATGTACCTGAACTGTGTCGATATAGCCAATACCATCAATATATAAATCTTTAAACTCTGCACCTGATGCACCAAGGTCAATGTCATCATCAGTTACAGGAACTATAGCACCGTCTTGAATGCGTAGTTGCTCTACTGCAGCAGCAGATACCTCACTAAAGAAACCAATTCGATTATTTGTTGTGTCAATTACAACTTTGTTTAATGCATCAGTGTCAGCAATCAGTGGTACGTAAGCACCCTCTGCTGTTGTACCATCATGTTTGTGACCCGTACTTGCATTAAATGCGGCAAGTATTTGATCAAACTCCGCATTAACTGGTGCAGCTTTAATAATAGCATTAGCAATAATATCTGCTACGGATTGTCTTGTATAACCTGCCATTTTATAACCTATCTCCTACTCCAAATGTAACCACAAGACCTTGTATACTGTGTGATGCATTTGCGTCATTTGTAACAAATCTGAATGAAGCAGACTTGCCTGAACCTGAAACGTTAGTACGTTGCACTGGTGATGGATTACCATCATAAATTGCGGTGGCGTCATACTCAGCTTCGTTAAAGTATGCTGCAGCACCTTCTGTTGTTAATGTAAAGTTTGTAGGAGATAGAACGTCAGAGTCATCGTAATCATACAAAGCTGACATAATAATACTGTTATCTCCTTCAGAACGCATATACGTTGCTATGGTATAAAATATCTTTCGTTGTTCTGGATCTTGCATGTGGTAGAAAGGAGTCTGAAAAAGACTGAATATATTATCTCCGTCAAAGTCATTACCTTGTTCTTGCCTATGAACCTTACCAGAAGAATCTCCATGTAAGATAAATTCATTTTGACCTATATAACCACTGTCCGAACATGTAGCTGTGATACCCAGCATTTGACTGTATTCAAACTGCAGTCCATTTGGTGTTAATCTAAAACCACCAATAATACCCTGTGTATCTGAACCCGCAAAGAAATACCTAAACTGCGTCTTTTGTCGTATGACTACGGAGTTTAATCCTTCAAGATCAATATCAAAAATAATGTCAGTAAAAATAGACTGAATGTCTTTTGATACCGTTTCAAGATTAACATCTCCAATCTTATCCGTACCAGATATAGGACGTAAGCCATCTTGTGATAAGAAGAGTAGATCACCACCTATTTCAATAACACTATCAGAAGCAAGGCATCCTAAGTCATCTGTAACTTCTTGCAATGTAAAGTTAGAAATATTATCGCCAATAAGTTTTCTAATATTATTTGTACCAAAGATGTACAAAACATCACGAAAAGATTTGATAGCTACGACAGGGAACCCTACGTTTATAACTCCACCACCACTGGCAGGAGAAAAATCTGTTTCATCGTAAGGCGCACTAAAATACACATTTGTATTTTCGTTAGGGTCACCTGCTAGAAACATATGGTTTTTAAACACATGAGAAAACTTAGGATCGTCAGGTGCATTAGTGTGTGTAATCTGAGTATAGGTTGTACCATCATATGTAGCTGCAGGATTTACACCATCGGTAAGAATAATTTTAGGGCTTCCCCAGTTATACTTGGTAAAACGTACCTTGGTTACACCTGTCATAGTAGGGGAGCCAGAAGTAGTTACTGCAACCCAAGCATCTGTGGTATCATTCCAATAGTGTAGATAGTTATTACCACTAGAAGGTTTACGGCAAGCTAATATACCATCGTTAATACCATTAGCTACACATACGCCTAGAACATTTCCCGTACCTGTAATCGTACCGTAGTCGTTTCTAAAACCACTAATTCTCCTGTAACCACCAGTAACAGCAGGTTCATAGTTGATAAGACTCACTGCTGATCCTGGTTGTGTTTCACCTTGTGATAACACATCTCGGCTAGTGTTAAGACCGCCCTGACAGAATACTTTAAAGGATGCTAGATTTTCAGCCATTATACAATACTGCTAATAGTGTTACTAAAAGATTTATTTCTTTGAACTACTGTAGACCTAATATCTAGTGGGTCATCCATAAGTATACGTCTCATAGAACGAATACCAGTATCAAAGTTTTGTTGGTGTATAGCTGCACTCTGATCGTTAGATCTAAACCTCATCATATACATCATAGCACCGTCAACAATTACGTGATTAAACCTATCAGGTATAACGCAACTATCGTTGTAGTTAGTTAGGTCAGAAGGAAATTTCCAATACACATATTCTATTTCATATGCATTATCTGGGACAGGTGTTAAACCAAATTTACTTTCATAGGTTTGATAAACACGTTGAGGTGCAGATATACCAGAGCCTGAATCAGCTTGGTCATCAAGTCCACGATACCTTTGTGTATACTCTTCAAAGGATACTGTAGGTAAAAAGCTGGGAGTGTTGCTTGTAGAACTTAGTTGTTTAATATAAAAAGTATCCCAATCAACACTGGCAAAGTCAGCAGGAAAATCATAAAGTCTTGTTCCTGCAGTTAATGTTTGAATATATGTAACTTTAAGAAAAGGCCACTCTTGGCCTGTCTGTAGGATATTTCTAATGGAGTTGTTAATAGCATCTTTAGCAAGAGCTTGTACATTACGTACTGAATCAAAGCCATCACCAGACGTAGTCAGTGTAACTTCGTTAAGTCTGCGTAATAGTTGATTAGTTAAAGTAACATAAGTTGCCATTACAAAAATCCTTCAGATAGCCTAAAGGGGCCAGTGACCCAGCCCCTCTAGTTTAGTTCAGTTAAACTTGATCACGTGCAACTTCTGCTGCACCTTTTCCATCAACGTCCATTACCAAAGCCCAGACACGCAGTTTACCTGCAGTAGCTGTACCTGTCAATGTGTCAACAGTTAGGTCAAGTGTATCCTCTGCACCAACATATGCTACTCCTGGAATTGATGGAGCAACATCCCCTGCTGATTTAGAAGCCATTGCATAACCTGCAACGAACTCGTCATCATCAAGGCCTGTACCAATGTCGAAAGTCAGAGCAGTAGCACCTGCAAGTGCTTCTGTAACTTCAACACCAGCAGCTAGGATAACTGTCTGTGCAGGGAAAGTAGCAACTGTGTTTGCACCAGATGCTAGATCTGTTGCATTAAGTTCTACTGAGATTGTACGCATTCCGTTAGGTGTCATAATTCAATCTCCCCTTATGCCAAGTTGTATTTAGCTGTAGTGATTGCTTCTGGACGAAGAATCTTACGGCCATATAGATGCATACCACGGACAATGTCTGCAAATGAGTCAGGGTCACGGTATGTTTCTGTTTTGTTGATTTGCTCCGCAGTTGCAACAGCAGAATCGTGGCCAGCAACAATAACACCAAAGTTATCGTTTCGGTTATCTGTACCTGTTGTTGCAGGACCAGTACCAACTGATGGCAGGTTGCTTGAACTATATACACGGAAACCGTGGAAGTTGTTCAAAACTAGACCATTACGTAGGCCACCTGATTCACCGTAGTCGGCGTTTAGGAAGCGTGAATCTTCGTCACGAAGAACTTCCATAAATACTGGGTCAACAACGATCCATCTACCTTGTGTATCAACTTGTTGTTGATCAAGTAGACGACCCATACGAGCCACCATCATTGCTGGTGAAATCGTAGCTGTTGGCAGTGCTGTCGCACCTGGTAGACGAGCTGCAACTGGGATTGAGTGGTCACCTGCAGAAGCAGTTGTGATGTTACCAAAGTCACCCTTTGTTAGCTTCATTGAAGAAAGCAATTCGTCTGAACCTGCAGTATCAACTGCTTTGGTACCGTTTACAGTGTCGTTGACAGTGTCAGCTGCAGTATGCAGTGTAGACTGTTTGTAACCTGATAGGTAACCTAGAACTTCTTGGTCATGCTGGTCAGCCAAGCGGTATGCCGCACGGTTGGTAGCAAGGTCCATGAAGTTTACGTGTGAGTGAGCTTCCTCGATATCATCGACTTTGAAAGCAAAGTAATTGCTTTTGTCGACGACTAGAGAGAAGTCTTCATCGTCCAAGTCTTGTGCTGTGATCTGTGTGCCACGAGCATAAGAGCTGACCGAAATCTCAGGTTCTTTGATGATACGAACTGTATCACCTTGAGCACTGATCTCACCGAAATAATCAGAGTTAGTGATATCACCAACAACTGTAGACTTGCGGAAAGCAAGCTGTACTTTTTTGGAATAGATGACGCTGGAGAAGTTGCCGTTAGGCAAGTTTCCGTAGCCACCTGCGGTTGTAAAAGCCATGATAAAATCCTCCATGATATTTGGCTTGTTAAGCTAAACACCTTAAAGAGGCTGTACGTTTTCTAGGGTGCAGATAGTATACAGTTGCGCTACCGTATGCTTACTGGGCCTATACTTGAACAGGTAGTTCTTTTTAGTTTTAGACTTTTTATGAAATTTGGCTGAGACAAAAGGTAGTCACGAGGGGGCTTTTGTCTCTATGCCTATAGTTATACTGTTGATTAAGTGTTTGTCAACAGCTTATCTAGCTTTGCCAGATACATCGTAAACAAATTTACCCGAACGGATAGCTTTGTTGATTTCCTCGGACCTAGCTTCAAACTCTTTGTCTGACATTTTAGCTACATCTGATTCACGAATAGTGTCACTTGCATCATCTACATCTACATCTGTCTTACTACGACGAGTAACTGTAGAAGCTGCATCTTTAGCCTTAGCTTTCTTTGCAGTTTTAGTAAGGCCTTTATCTACTTTGTACAAATCAATAACACGTACTACTGACGCAGGGTCATCTGAGTTTTCGTACAGTGCATCTTGTACCCACTTAGGCTGTTCATTAGCCCAGTTATGAAAGTCATCAGAAGCACGTAGATCGTCAAAGTCTTCGTGTGATTTACGAATAGCATTCTCAGCTTTAACTCGTTCTGCTTCTGTTTGTGCTTTATCTAGCTCTTGAAGTCTGGCATCTGCTTTGCTAAACATTTCTTGAGCTTTCTTAGCAGCAATAGTCTCTACGATACCAGCTACGTCTGGATATTGCTTTGCCCATTCCTCAATATCTTCATCCGACTTGGGTGGAGCAATAGCTTCTTTTTTCATGCGTTTTTCAAAGGCTTCGAACTTCTCGTTCCACTCCTTTTCTTTTTCCTGCATGTGGCGTCTTAGATCGCCGTAACGTTTTTTGAAACTTCTTTCTTCTGGAGATAACGTTGCTTCTTCAACTTCTGTATCGGCCTCTTCCGTTTTGGTAACTTCTTCTTCTGCTTCAGATTCACCACGTTGTTCGGCTTCAAGTCGTTTAATCTCCTCTTCTTCCTCTTCAATACGCTTACGCTTTTTCTCGTAGTTATAACCTCGATCAACAAATCCTGCTGTTTTTGGTGTTTCTACTTCTGCTAGTTCAGGCATTTACATTCTCCTTATATTGGGGCCAGCCGTAGCTGGGTAGCCTTATTTCTTTTTCTTTTTGCCTTTGGCCATTAGGCCACCTTTATCGAATCCAACTTGACCCGATGTATTTTTACCAGATTGTATATCTTTTACTTTAGCCGTAGTTCTTTCAAGATTTTTAGTAGTGTCTTTTATGGTGTCAGATGTCTGTTTATCCATAATAGCTTTTGTTTCTGCAATAGACTTGTCAGTTACAACAGTTGGGAATGGATCGTCATCACCCCCTCCAGAAGGCTTTTTAAGTCCTTCATACTCTGAAACAGCTTTCTTTGCCGCCGTTTGTTCAAGGGTAGGTTTAGTTGCAACAGGTGGTTTAGGTGTTACCCCTGCTTCTATTGCCTTATCAATGTTTTCGAAACCATTTTTCTTAGCCCAAGCATTACCTTTTTGCTTACCTGTAGCAAAGATATCATCTAGGAAATCTAGAATACCTGGACCATCTTTAATAATATCTGCAACTTGTGTATCAATCTTACCAGCAAGTTTATCAAGACCTTGTGCTTTAGCAATAAGTGATGCAGCACGTAAGTCAGAGATTGCTTGTAGTCCACCACCTCTTAATGCTCCACCTGCGGCTGTAGCAAGACCAGCCATAGGTCCAGCTAACATAGTAGCACTTAATGTTTGCATATCTAGATTAGACTTAGACGGATCGTACTCAATACCTGCAATAAACTTTTCAATACCTGCTTGACTGTTAAAGTCTGCTGAATTTAACCAATCCTCATAAGCAGGTTTAGATTCTCCAGGGGGTTTTGGAGGTGGTCCACCATTATCATTACTAGATGTAATTGCTACAGGCATTTCTGTAGTGTAGCCTTGAGCTATAAGTTGATCATATCTAGCCTGATCTGCAGGAAGAGTTAACATTACAACTTGAGAAGAGTCTGTAAGATAGTTAGGACCATACAAAGTCACACTAGTAGTTTCTTCTTCTGGTACAGGTTCTACTGCAGTTTCCGATTGAAAAATTGTAGAACCTAATGGAAACCCTGTAAATGCTGCATTCTGAGCTTGTTGACCTGCTGCATAAAAGCCTTGTTCAGCTTGTTGCTGTGGAGTTGTAACAACACTAGAGCTGTTATAGCCTCTTACTTCACCACCTGATGCCATACCTGTTGTAGGATTACCGATAGCTGGATTAGGTGGGCTGTACAGGTCTTGCTGTTGTTTGTACATATTAACAACACCACCTTCAGCCATACCCATCATCTCTTGGATAGCAGCCATCTCCTCTGGACTAAGGTCTCCTTCATTCATAGGACCACCAGCAGGAACAGGTTCACCACCAATTCTACCACGAGATTCCATATCTTGCAAGCCCATTTTTGCATTATCTCGTAGATCCTCAAAGAATTTTACACCGTAGTATCTGACGACATCAGCAGGAACTACGTACTCCCCTTCAGATAACTGTGCAGGAATATCATCACGTACTTCCTTAGCTGTAGATCCTGGGGGTACTTCGTTACCTGACACAGGGTCTCTCATCATTCCATCGTCACGAAGACCACCGTCCTCGAATGCAAAACTCATTTGTTGATTCATGTCTACTGTGCCTCCTTCGGCAAATTGTCTTGGCTTATCTACCTGAAACTGCTCTCTTAGTTTTGAGATATCAATGATTATACCTTTACGGTTAACTGGTTCGGTTTTTGTTTTTGGTTGTTGAACAGGAGCATTTTGATCAGGTACATCATCAAAAAACCCTTCAGGCAGATCAAAGAACTGATTACCCTCTTCTACAGTAAAGAGGTCATCATCGTCTATCGCAGCATCGTCTGCAGCATTAGCTGCCACTGCATTAGGATTGTCATTAACCATATCCTCAAAACCCATATCAATTAGGTGTTGTTGGGCGGCGGTTCTAGTAGGTTGGTTTTTTTCATTCTTATAAGGTAGTTCTATATCTCTGTGTATAGTTACAGGATAGTTCTTTTCTAAATCTTTTAAGGCTTTATCTAAGTCTGTAACATAGGTTCTGTAAAATCTGTCACCTTTGTCTGAAGGGTCGATAGTTCTTCTTCTAGCCTCTGCTATCTTACTTGCAGGTGGGATAACAATCTTATCTACACCTTCTTGGTCAGCTTTAGCAATAAGTAGTTTTAATGCTTCTTCAACAGTCTGTTTGTTTTTTCTTACTGGGGGTAATGCAGTGTTTGTTTCATCTCCAAGTAATCTTTGATCTTTTTTAATTTCAAGAAATCTTTCGTATAAACCATTAACAAAAGCACCATCAACTGCATCTTTGTCTAATTTTCTATCCGTTATTTCTTTGTCTATAACATCATAGTATTTACCTAGCTCTTCGTCGTATGCATCTGCCAGATCATCATAGTTAAGCCCAAATTGTTTTGCATACCCATCAAAATCTTCTAAAAACTCATCATAAGCTGGGGAGTCTACATCTACAACATACATTGGATTATTTGAAAGGGGGTCTTGAGATTTTACAATTATGCTGTCATAAACTTTATTGTTTGGACCTACAAATGATACACCCTCAAAATCATTTATTGACCTAGTCCTATTAGCACCTTCCCGCAAATCATTAAGTATTTGGTGAATATGGCTAGAGTTTACCCCTTGTTTATCTATGTAATCTTTAATTTCTTCAAACTCTACAAGCCTAGAGTCTTCTACAGTACCCCTTTCTGGTGAGTAAAGTTCGTCTATGAAGTCTCTTTTTCTTCGGTCCTTATATTGGGGGTGGTTTAAGACCCCTGTTTTAAATGGGAGTTGCAACCTTACAGGTTCTTCGGGCATTGCTACACCCTTACTTTCAAGACTCTTAACCAAACTTTTAAGTTCATTAGTTATATCACCATAAGCTTCTTGAAAAGTAACTGGTGAACCAGTCATAGTTTCACTTGTAGCTCTGTCAAAAGCAACGTCAAAAGAGTTTTTAGGTTTTCTATAACCTTTCTGCAAAAGGTCTGATTGTATTTCTTCTACTAATAAGTAAGGTCGATCTTTACCGACAATACTTTTAAACTCTGGACTTAAAGTTTTATCAACATTAAAACCAACCATAGGGTCTATAAAACTACCCCTAACGTGAGCTGTCGTACTTGCATCAAAGTGCTGGGAATTAGCTTTAAAAGTATTGCCCGATGTACGGGATAAGATAGGTATTGAGAAATAAGAAGTGTCTTCTGGATATCTAGGGTATCCTGTAAAACCTACCTGAGATTGACGTTGATACCCTCCAAACGCAGGGCTAGCACCTAAATCTGCAAGGGTGTAGTATAAAGATTCTGGTAACCCTTTAGGACTTTTAGTTACAGCATCTAAAAGTTCTTCTCTAGTATATCGTTTGTCTCTGTCTACAAGCCCTTCTTTGTAAGAACTTGGAGGAATAGATTCAGAATCCTTTTCAAGTAATCTTAAAAACTCTGCTCCTGTCATACCTTTACTAGGAAAAGAGTTAGTCATTGTAAGCTTACGTGTAAACTCTGCAATAGGCTCTCTAAATTTTACAATGCCATCTTTTGTTTCGTAAATCCCGTCAGGGTCAAATACCGACTCATCTTTAGGTATATACGTAGGTGGGTTCTGTCCAGTAAACCCTGCACTAAGAGATTGAGTTGTAGCTCTATTTGTAGGTGTCGCAGATAGAAACTCCCTGTCACCAGAAAGCATAGCTTTAGTTTGACCTACAACATCTGCTTTAAGACCACTTGGAATTGCAGCACCAGCTACAGTAGTTGTAACCTTAGCTGCAGGTACAAGCTCTAGTGCAGTAAGTGCATCACCTAGTACAGCTTCTCTAGCTTGGTTTACTTGTTCGTCAGTAGCTTGTTCGTATGATACATTATACATACGTTGAAGTCTAATGTTTAAATCTTCAGAGCCAAGTCTAGTTACACTATCTTTAATCTCATTAACTACTTGTTTAGTAGTCTCTACTGGGGCTTGTACAAATTCTTTAGTACCTTCGTACACACCAACAGCTGCATCTTTTAGAAACTTAATCTCGTCTTCATTAATAGCTTTACCAAGTTTTTCACCAAAGGATTCATACTCGTTGTCTAAACCTAAAATGTTATCGACAATAAGCTCACCCCAGCTTAGACCTTTAGCTTCTGTCAGACCGCCTTCATCAAAACCAGATGTTAGTCTATTAGTTCCCTGTATTGGATCAGAGGACTGCTCCATGAAAGCATTAAAGTCAAAAGCCTGAGCTTCATTGTTTAGAAACTTATTAAAGTCTGGATTAACTTTTGCTAATTCTTTAGTAAACTCGTAGTCAATGTCATTGTACTGTATTCTTCTTACGCCAAGAATGTGAGACTTATCAAAAGACTTCATGCTTATAGCAGCACCACCGCCTTGCTCACCACCTAGAACTCCAATGTAGTTGCTTCCAGGTTTGTTGACATCAAGACGATCTCCTGCATAGAATGTTGCATGGTCACCACGTCCATTTCGTTTACCCCGTGTTGGGTCTAGAGTTAGAGTTCCATCAGGTAGTTTAGGGAAGTCAAAGATAACAATGTCACCCTCTTGAATATCTTCTATATCAACAGGAGTACCATACTTCATATAAGCGTCAGCTCTTACCCTACCATACCTCGCTTCTGATTCTGGTTTTGCACCTGGATTTAAAGGATCAGCACCAATGCTGTCTAGCATGTCGGAAACAAAGGTTGTACAGTAGTAGAATGCATCTAGGTCACCATCGAACTCTTTACCTAGAACTCTTGAAATCATACCTCTGATAGCACCACGGCCCTCTGGGGTAACCTTACTAACTTTTACTTCGTAGTCTTCTTCTGCACCACCTATTAGAGATTTATCTATAGCTTTTTGTACGGGGCTTTGTTGTGTAGGAGGTGGGGGGTTGTCTACATACTCTTGAGCTTTATCCATTACCTCTTCGGTAATACCAGTCTTTAAAACCTCTGTAGGGGTTACAAGGTCTCCTTCAGGCTGAAGCATTCTTTCAGTTTGTTCTGCTACGCCAAATCCCTCTGGTCTAAGTACTGGTCTGGGGGATGTATCTCTTCTAGCCATTCACATGTTCCCTAAGAAGTAATAAGGATCTAAGCACACGTATCTCACCTTGAGCACGATACAGTTCTTCTACATCTGTAATCTGCTCAAGGCGTTTGTGTACTTTGTCTATTCTAAGTCCAATCTCTTCCAAAAAAGAGTTGTACAATTCTGGATTGTTTACAAAAGGTTTCAAAGTATTATTCACTACGAGTTTCATTGCATCTGCTGATCACCAGTGTTGCCTGAGAAGCCCTGTTCTCCTGGCTGAGGCGCTGTTCCAGTTCCTATAGTGCCACCCCCACTACCTTGGGTATCCTGTACCTGTGCCCCCGCAGGAGCGTTCTGTGGGCCTCCTGGTTGTGGAGCACCTGCTGGTGGAGCTGGTGGTGGGTTCTCTGCTTGGAATTGCTTGAGGATTTCTGCTTGAGCTGCAGCTTCTGCCATGTTGTTGCCAACCTTATCGGGATCAAGATCCATTGACTTAGCAATCTCACGAACAATATAGTCCATTCTGGCAAATGGTGCAAGTGCTGGATTAGCTACAACCTGCATGAATTGCATCAAGCGTTGGCTACGTACTTCATTAGCCATCAAGCTTTCTGTGCCACGAGCTTTAACTTCTAGATCGCCTTTGATTTCCTTATCGTAATCAAACTGCATGTTAAAATTGAAGAATGCTTTACCCAGTGGTGCTAGCAGATAGTCATCAATGTTTTTTACTACATTCCGTATACTGCCGTTGGCAGCAGACATAAGCATAGAAATACCAGAGGCAGTACGACCAACCCCTGATACGCCTGTCTGACCATGTGCGAAGGAAGGGAAGCCTGTTGATTCATCTGCTAGTACTCTCGCTTTGTCAAACATCTGCATGTTCTCGTTAGATACGTTAGGGAACTTAGTGCCGAAGATGGCTTGACCAGGTGCCCCTCCCTGTCTCCTAAACACTTTGCCTGGATACACGGAGAGGTCTTGCCCTGGGACGAGATTAGTCTCGTCTACCTCGATAAGCAAATTACCAGATAGTGCAGCATTGTCTACTGCCATGCGCATAAAGCCATTCATAAGTGTTTGGGTGTCATCCATGTTTTCAGCAATACCTACACCGAAGATGCTGTATGGATTCATTTCATAAGGTGCAGCAAAGTAGGGAATGTAAGCTGGAGTAAACGGATTCATTACCAGACGTAGTACTTGACCGTTAGCAACCCAGATGTTTACACTTAGTTGTTCTGCATCTTCTAATTCTTTAGGGATGTCTACTCCCTGATCCTCAATAACCTCTCTACCTACAAAACCCCAGAACTCTAGAACTTCAAAACGATCAGCTCTATCTTCTTCCGAGTTGTCCTCCATGATATGTTCCCACCACTCTTTGCGGTAGTCTTCACCAAGACGGATAACATTGTCAATAGCATTGGGACGGAAGTACGGACGATTCTTTAGAGCACGTACTTGAGAACGAGACATCTTGTGTCTTTCAATAGCATATTCTGCTTCTTCCATAGTAACTGCATCAGGATCTGGATAGAAGTTCCAGATAGAGACAGATGTAGTTTGTGGAATTGTTTTGATTGTAGGTGAGTATTCACCTTCATCATCCCAGTTAGGATACTCTTTGTCTACAGCAAACGGACCCTTCATAACACCAGTACCAAACAAAGCACACTCAAATGCTGCAGCACGTAGATGTTTCTTTGCGTGAGACTCTTCTAGCTGATCATGGATCTTCTTTTCCATTTTCTTAGCTGCAACTTCTGCAGGGTGGATGTGTACAGCTGAAGGGCTTCCGTTAGTGCCAGGTTTGATATCGTCTGCAATAGCTTCCATAGAACCTGACAAGACACCAAGACGTTGTTGAAACTCTGGATAAGTTTCACCAGGAAGCAGTTTAGTTAGACTGTCGTCTACAGCTTTACGGATGTCAGGATTAGTTTCAAAGTTTGCAACTTCTTCAATACCGTCAGGAAGTTTAGTTGGGTCGATGCTAAGAGGAAATTTATTGCCACCAAACAATACGTCAGCAATCTGACCGTATGCAGCCAGTGTTTTAGTCTTAGTAACTTTAACAAAGACACGAGACTTTTCTGTAGAAGTAAATTGAACATCAGGTCCATACAGTCCACGATAGTTACGGTAAGCTTGAATCCAACGTTCTTCGTCAAGTTGACGAGCAGTTTCAGCTTTACTAAACTTCTCTTTTACAAACTGGATAATCTGACCTACAACTGGATCAGAGTAGTCCTCTTCTGCTACATCTTCTACAGCAGAGGACTCTTTCATATCCATGATCATATCTTCAAAATCTTCTTCCATGTTTTATCCTTAATATCCAAAAGTGGGATCTGATGCCTGAAAACCAGTGCGCTGGGCAGAGGGATCAAAGTCAAATATATTACTTCTTGGTCTTGTCATTATACCATAACGTAATGCATCATACAAGTGATCTTCTGCATGTGTGTCTACATCTTCTGGATTATTTTTATCCAGAGGTAGACTAGGAATCTGTGCTATACTCTGGGTGCAGGTACTAAAGAAAACCATTCTAGGTTCTTCTGTAAACTCATCAACCTGTAATCGTCTGTGTATTTCGTTCTTACCTGCGACACGAGAACCTTTTGATCTGTCTGAGGGTCTCCATCTACAACCTTTTAGAATCATCTGTTCAGCAAGGCTAGGGCCAGTATCACCACGATTATGCCACAAAGAAGAGTCAAGAACTCCATACCGTATCTTTTCGTTGGCCTCATCTTCAATCTCTAAGATCATATCAGCTAAGTCTGTAGCTGTAACCTTAGATACATACAGCTCCCTGTAGATGACCAACTGCTCTGATCCAGGAACTACAGTAAACCAAAGAACCCCAGTGTAGGAACCGTAACCATAGTCGCAAGCTCTAAAACGTATCCAGTTACTTGGTATGTCGTATGGGTCAATAACGTGGATACTTCGGTTAAACTCTGGGAAAGCTGCTCCTTCGTTAATGTCCCAGTCACCTTCAAGCAACTGTCTTCGTTGATGCTCAGGCAGAGATAATAGGTTGGCTTCATAGAGTCCGTCATCCGAAAGGTAAGGGTTGTCAAAGAGGGTGGCTGGAATAAACTTCCGTTTGAACAGTGGCTCACCCTCTCGACTGTGACCCTTCGGCCACGTTATCACATCTCCGTTGTCATCAGTAGCATGGAACGACTTGTCTGGAGTCTGAGGGTCGATGAATGTTCTCTTTACCCACTGATGCCCAGGGCCACCTGGGTTGCTTGTTGCTCTCATATACAGTGGCAAACCAGATGCCCTAGTAGTACGGAGACGTGATCTCATGTAGTTCCAAGCATATGGTGTAGGCCATTGTGTAAGTTCGTCAAAGCCAATCCAGTTAAAAGCTTGACCTTGGTATCTCATAACATCATCATCTCTATCAAGATATGACATCCACAATGTAGCACCTGATGGAGCTACCCAAGTCTTATCTCTTTCCATAAACTTAATTCCAGGAATAGCTTTTGGATAGAGTTGTTTACTTACTGATATAAGTTCTCTAAGTTCCTCTGTGCTACGGCGCACAAGAAGCATTCTCGCATTTGGGTTCCCCAAGTAGCGTACAGGGTCGGCAACCATTGCATAGGATTTACCTCCACCAGCAGCACCTCCATAAAGAACCTCCTGTTCAGTTGCAGCCAAGAACTTAGTCTGAGGACCAGGGTTCGGCTCAAAGATTACTTCTTGTGCAACTTGCTCAAAGTCTAACTCTTCAGGCTTCGGTTGAGCTGGTATACTCTTTTTGACCGAGGAGTCTACCTTCGAGCCTCTCCGCTTTTTCGAGGGCTTCTTTGTAACGCTGGGCAAGGTAGCGTTGAGTTGCAGCTTCTGTCTTACGTTTTCGCTCAAGTTTGACTCTCTTGTATAAACCTACATGGGAAATGTATCTTCCAGATTGTGTACTGAGCCAAGCAGCTACTTCTCTGTAGCTATATCGTTTAAGGTGTTTCTTAGCCAGTTCAAACAGTTCTAGTTCCTCTGGAATTGGTAATAGTATATCACGATCATCTGTGTCTTGTCTATAGCCAAATGGTACATGGCTACCCAATCTTACCACAGGTTTCCAGACATACTCACCATCCACAAAGTCTGGCTTAGGTAACGTCCAAGTTTTATTCGTCTTCATCCGATTTCTGTGGCAGAATAAACAGTGGGCTTGCAGCAGAGACTTCTACTTTCTCTGTCTTTGTAAATCCACTACGGTCTAGGACATCTTTTGCAGCTGCCATTTTTTCTTTATTTCCTAGGTCTGTTGGGTTGTTCATAACTTCAAACATAGAGTATGCAGCTTTCGTCGCAGACGAAGCAATAAACTTCTTTGTCAGTGCCGCAATTTCTTCTGTAAGTGGTTCTGCTACCTGTCTAGAAGTAACAGCATCAGCATACCCAGCCAGCTTTTTAGCTGTGACTAGGTTGCCCCCAGCTTCCTCAAAAAGTACATCAAGGAACTTCTGTTGTTTTTCTGTTAAGTTTCTAGCCATTATGCCACCATATAGATTATAAAGCCTAGAGTACCAAAACCTATTGCTAAAAGCAAACTTGTAACTGTCCAAGTAATTATCGCTTCTTGCATCTCAGCTTTACGGTATTCTTGCTCTTTCTTTTGTTTTCTTATCTTAGCTTCTGTAGCTACAAGCTCATCCCAAGCAGATGGACCCATAGTAAAGCTAATGTAGTCCTTAAGCTCTTTCCGCATTTGTTCAGCTTTACGTTTAGCTGCAAACACTTCCATAGCTTCGGCTTCTACAGAACCACCTAGTGTTTTCCACCAAGGAGGATTCTTTACTTGCTTCTCAGCTTGACCTAGATCAGACATGTGGCCAGCCCACTGTGTTAGCTGGCTTGACATGTCCTGCAGGTCTTTGCCAATAGCAAAACCTTTTTTAAGTGCGTTGAAGGCGACTGTGGCCCCACTAATTATGGTAACTGGGTCCACGAGTCTCCTCCCAAAGAACTCACTTCACACCTTCGTGTACTACTCTTTTGATATCACCACGTCCGATACCTAAATCATTTAGTTCACGGTCTGACATTCTCCACAGGTGCATCTCTGCAATACGTTGATTAGCCTGACGTTGACGTGCTTCGATTAGTCTTTCAAAAAATTTTCTCATTGTTGTCTCCATAAATTGCTGCATTGCAGCTTACAGAGACTAGTTATATACATATAGTTATACTACACTACTGTTAAAAATGCAAGTCCGTTATGCATTTCTAGAATCCTATATTGCTAAACGTTTCAGTTACAGTAACGATTGTATCAATGTGTCCTGCAGAAGTTGGAGTTACTTGAATCTTATCTCCAGGTTGCAGAACTAAGTCAATTTGGTTAAAGCTTACATAGTCACTGGCGTTAATACTTTTACCTTTTAAGAAGTGAGAGGTGTAGCTGTCAGCATCTACATACCACTCCACCTCGATACTGTTGGTAGAAGAACCACCATTTACAACGTGAATGAAGGTAACCTCTGCTACACAATTAGCAGGGCAAACATAAACGTCTTCTGTAGTTGTACCTGTGTTGTGACCATACACAGATTTAATACGTGCTGGTCTACCCTGTTGAACAAAGGACATTACTTCTTAACTACCTTCTTAATTGTCTTAACTACCCAAGCCTCATTGACTTCAGGAGTGTTAGGATCATCAGCAATAAAGTGACCCTTTTCATCACGAGCACGAACCATTTCTAGTTCGTACTCTTCTTCAGCTACAGGCTCTGAGTCCTGCACTTCTGTGGCCATAATAAACTGGAGGACAGCGTTGTCTTTAGTATGCCACTCTCCTCTGATCTTTTCAGCAAGAACAGTACCAATGTGATCTACAACCTTATTACCTTCTAGCTTCATTTTCTAGACATCCTGTTAGGTTTCATAGAAGCACCGCAGTTAGCCATGCCACCTTTATTCATACCCATCTTTTTCTTAGCCATACCGCCGTAGGACATACCTGTCTTTTTCTTTTTGGTCATACCGCCATAAGACATTCCTGACTTAAGTGTTCCTTGGTAAGCTTCCATAGCTTCTTTCATAGTGCTGTACTTGTCACCATTCTTTTCGTACCAAGCATTAAACTTTTGACCTGCAGATGTACGTTTCTTTGTACCAGCTTTTTCTTCTCTAGCCTCTTGAGTTCTTTTATTAGCCGCAGCTACTTCATCTTTTTCAGCCTTAGTCATCACACCCATTCCTGGACCTGCAGACTCTGAACCTGGGCGTAGCTTAGGACGTGGAGAAGAATCACGCCCACCTTTGATATCTTTACCCTTGGCATTAGCCCAAGCAGTAAGTGCTGAACCTTTGTACTTACCTTTATTCTTCTTCTTCCAAGCATCTAATTGTTCTTTGGTGACAGCAAGTTTTTTCTTACCGTCTTTACCAGTGAAATACATTGATCCAGCTTTTTGTGCAGCTGCGATTGTTTTATATTCTTTAGCCATTACTTATCTCCACACCCTCTAATACCAGTACTCATTTTGCCAGTAGACTTAGTTAAGCCACCCGCTGCATAACCTTTTTTCTTACTCATACCACCATGCATATAACCCATCTTTTTGGCCACTGCTGGTGCTGCTTTTTTCAAAGCTTTCATTCCTTCATTCATAGGTTTTTTACCCATATCTCCACCCTTATTCATTCCTGTATGATAACCTTTGCCGCCGCAGTGTGAACACCCTGCGCCCTTACACTTAGGACATTTAGTTTTACCTTTAGCCATACCACCCTCTGCTGCTCTAAATTTTGCTGTTTTCTTTGCTACACTCTTCGGCTGTTTTACAAACTGTTTGCCAGCCTTTGTACCTTCACGTTTTGCTTTAGTGGTAGCTGCATACTCTGCAGACGACAAAGATTTGATTGCAGCCTCGGGTAAGTACCGTTCTCCAGTCTTAGCACTAGGCTTGCCACTCTTTGTGCGCCACTTCTGCTTTGTCCATCTCTTTAATGACTTCTGGGGAGCCTTCATGATTTATAGCCCCCGCCTTTTGCTTTGTATTGCTTGGCAACCATCTGGGCTTTTCTCGCAGACCATTGTCCAGGTTTGCCACCTTTTGAACCCGCTTTGACTTTTGCAACGAGGTTCTTACGCATAGTCGGTTTGGTATAATTACCTGCAGCATTTACTGTTGATTTCTTTTTGACGGCCATTAGGTATTGCCCCCTTCGACTTTGTGGCAGTGTGGTGTAGCATAAGCACCTCCTGCTCTTATATTGGCAGCTATTTGTTCTGCTTCCTCTAGGCAAACTTGTTCAGTGTAAAAGGGTTCAGGTTTTGCGATAATCTTACAAGACAGGGCCATAGGGTCAAAGCAGACTAGGAGTATTCCGATCCACATTACGAACCTTTCTTCCACTTCGTAGAAGAGGATTTAGTTTTAGAGGGAGACCACTTTACTTTATCAGCCCAGTATGCTGCAGACATTTTACCCTTTTTAATATTCTTTGCGTGGCGAGACTTAAACGCCTCTCGTTGTCCTGCAGTCTGATTGGTTTTAACACCTTTCTGACCAAACTTGATATACTTGTACTTACCACCTTCAGAGGCCATAACATGGTGAGACTTACCACTACTATCGTTTAGACGTTGCGGTTTGTTGACTCCTTTAAGGCCAACATCTTTCATCTTGTTCTTTACTCGTTCAGGTATGCTCATATAATAATTAGGGGGAACACAGGACGTTTGCTATTTACCCCTACTCCTTTATTTAAATCTGTCGTATTTAGGATTATCTTTACGTCCAAATAATCTAAGGATAAAGTCCGTAATAGATCTACCTATCTCTGTTGGAGTTGGTAATAACCAACCTAAGATTAGTAGTAGTATTACCCACGGTGGGATGTTTGTATTAGTGATATCTAGGTTTTCCACTGTACCAGTCTCTACTTCTTTTGTAGTTTGAACTACATCTCTGCCAGCTGAAGTTGTCTGCTCTACAGATACGACCGATTGACGATTCTCTTTACCTATCTGTGCATTACTGTTTACTGTAGGCCCGCCAGATCCACCAAATGGTAGTAGGGAAGTTAATCCGCAACTAGATAATAATAGGGTCAGGACCAACCAACGCATTAGCTCATCAATTCGAAGTGTGGTGCATCAATGAAGGGTCTACGTCCTTGAGAACGTCTCAGGTCAATGTAGGCATTCATAGCATCTTCTGCTGTTCCTGGATAGGTTCTGATATCTCCCTCTGACCAGGCTGCTCCCCACTTGATTGCACACCCAATCTGCCTAGCCGCTTCAGCCATAGCATCACAAATATTATCGTAGACATTTAATTCCCAAGAAACATTAGAACCAAAGTAAGCTACAAGGTCTACAGCATGGGAATATCCATCACCTTGAACCAAATGTTTAGATTTCATAGTCTGGGATCTACCAGATGCTACTAATTCCTTCTGAGCTTCCAAAGTACGTACACCATAGGTTACCCCGAAGTCCACATCAGTAAGCTCGATAGCTTTTTGCACTGTGGCCACCATCTCTGGGTGGACTCCATCTAGTTTATCTAGGGATCTTTGTGAAAGTCTAAACGCCATTATCTTCTACCTCTCCTATTTCTCAGACTACGTCTAATACCTAGCAAAGGACTTCTACGAGTTGGTCTACGTGTAGGTCTTGAGGGACGTGTAGGTGTTTTAGGTTTTGGTTTAGGACCAGAGCCTGGACGTGGAGTTGGCATTGGTTTAATTGGACTTCTGATTGGTCTAGAAGGGAGTGGTCTTTTGCTAGGTGTTCTTCCGACAGGTCTTTTTGGCCTTGTACCTGGATTCACTTCTGGCTTAGGAGGTGTTCTAGGTGTACGTTTAGGTTTTTTCCTATAGCTATCTCTAAGTTCAGCTAGACTAGCTGCATCCAAGGGTTTCTTACCCACTACTCCTGCAGGTTTTCCCTTTTTATTGAGGGAACCTTTAAGACCTGCTGCACCTCTTCCTGCTACTGCTTTAGCACCTTTTATGCCTTTAGCTCCTGCAGACTCTTGAATGTTTTTACCTTTTAACCCACCTAGAATATCACGACCCTTTTTAGCTTTAGCTCTAGCATCTTTTACGCCTTTAGCTCCTGCAGGTTTTTTAGCACCTTTTGGTAATTTTAAATAACTCGCCATTATCTCATATCCTTTGACATTGCTACTTTGTTGCCCATAGGCTTACCTGCCATATAGGCTGTTGCACCCATATAAGCAGCTACCACACCTGTCTGGGCAATATAGAACAGGCCAAGCAAATCAGCTAAAGCTGCTACTCTTGAATCTGACATCATTGGGGTAAATAGAAAGATAGTGAAGATGATCATCATCCCCATTGCCACCCAGGCCATAAACTTTTGGGACTCAGCCTTTTCTTCACGTAGCTCTATCTCTAGCATACGTTCTTTCATAGCTACTTCGGCTTCAGTAATAACTCCATCACCATCTACGTCAAAGTCCACAACCATTATTCCCAACCTCTTTTCTTATCTGGTTCAAAAACATCGTGTTTGTTTAGCATACCTTCAAGGTACATAGCTCTTTCTACCCTATCTAAAGAATATTTAACTCCAGTGTCTTGGAAAATAGCTTCTCTAACGTAGAATACATCAGATCTTGGTATGTGTACCCTACGGAGTCTACCTTCGTCTTTACTTGCAAGAGCATTATAGAACTCTTCTAGTACTTTGTCGGAGGAATAGATGTTTCGTCGTTGCATATAGTTATACCTTTGGATAATCTGAAGTCAATATCTAATGTTGGGACGACAGAAAAAACTTTATTCGTCCAAAAGTGGTACTTAAAGTATACTTAAAGTATATAATAACTATAAATATATAAGAGTTAATAGATACTTTAAGTGCACTTTAGGTTACACGAAGTTACTTTAGGTATAATACTTAATGTATTATATAATACTTCGTGCCCCCGAGTCAAGGGGTAAGCAAAAATAATTTTATTTTTATTGATAAATAATTTGTGATCACAAAAATAACTGAATAACACGATGTGATCACAAAATGAGTAACGTAATGTTACAAATTGTAACAAAAAGTGAGGCTTGAAAAAACCTAATCTCTGTCATTGGGCATATATACGTACGCCTATACCCCCGGTGACCCATGCACCCCCTTCGGATAGGTCGGCTATCCTAAAGTATTACTGCATTAATACCTTTGTACTAGCTAACTATCTGTTATTACTAGGTAAATAATACAATAGGGGATTATGATATACCCAAAAGGATAGACGAACTACTACTTTTTGTTACATTGTAACACTTTGGGATAAGTTATGTATCCCCTAGGATAGTTCATTATATATAATACCACCCCCTATCACCCGTATGGATACATCACCTATCCTTTGGTATAGCTTACCTATCCCTTTGTACTAGACGTATATCCGAAAGTATATACACGATCTATCCACTCGGATAGTCCTATCCTTTCGGGTAGCTGCTGCTATACCTTTGGATATACTGCGGGCAATAAAGTATAGGTAACTATCCCTGACCTATACCAGAGGCGCTGGCTGGGGGGTTAGAGTGCCGAAAAGGGGTTCTCTGGTACCTTGACCCAAAAAATTTCGACTTGACACCTACACGGCCATTTTTACTTTCGTTTAATACGAAATAGTCAAAACAATACTTGACCTATACTTTCGTACTAAAACCTACCGATTCGGATTACACCCGCACCCGTACGTGTATGCGCACACGCCCGTGCGCCCGAGCTATTACCCCGATAAATAGACCTATCCTTTCGGATAGTTTTTACCTATCCTTTATAGTCCTTTATTTTCTTTCGTTTTGATGGTCTAAGTTGGTCAAGGTTTTCGAACTG
>Ga0208792_1000205_pt1 | contig 25176 bp, 17 predicted proteins | sample 14_taG_FD_184087 | JGI IMG/M metagenome (GOLD analysis project Ga0208792, IMG submission 184087) | Marine viral communities from the Subarctic Pacific Ocean - 14_ETSP_OMZ_AT15311 metaG (SPAdes) (version 2) | ecosystem: Environmental > Aquatic > Marine > Oceanic | place: Pacific Ocean | collected...
ACCAAACCTTAGGTATTTTTGCAAGTATGTCATTTAACAGTTTTGTTCTCTGTGCCTGACTATTTGAGATGTAGTGTGCTTCATCAACTATTGCTAAATCAAACCCTTCATTTAAAATTATTTTATATGCGTCACTATCCTCGGTATTCTCTGTTGTGTGAAAGTTTTTAAGTATATCATAGTTTATGATGTAATATTTAAAGGTGGACCCCCACTTCTTACCTTCAACAATTAATACATTTTCATCCGAATAGAGTTCTATTTCTCTCTTCCAATTGATTTTAAGGGATGCTGGACAAACTATTAATACCTTTTTAACGTCACTCTCCAAAGATGCAATAACTGTACTTGTGGTCTTCCCTAACCCCATATCGTCAGCAAGAATAAATTTATTGTTAGCCAATAATTTTTCTATCGCTATTTTTTGATGTTCCATTGGAGGTCTGTGAGAATATGGACTATAATCTACTTCACGGTCTAAGGTCTTCTCTTCTTGAATAACAGACGCTTTCGGTATCCACATAGATATGGGTTTCATATCGTTAGTTAAGTTCCCCCATATATTATATGCCTTATCACTCTCACATAGCAATTTCTCCACCCAAACTTGTTCGACGGGTTTCATAAGTAGTCTGTCTTCTTGTAGTTTAGTACCAAAGGACTTTGCAATTGATAGATACTTTCGAGCAACTTTAGGTACTACCTCATGATATTTTATGACGTAGTCTGACTGTGGACGAGTTAAACTATAATTTTTCGATCTTTCGAATTTATGTTTTAGGTCCAATATATGGTTATTATAACCTGTATATCCTGTTACAATCTCCCTCGCTTGTATTTCGGGTAATAACTTTCCCATCTATAAACTAAATATAAGGAATTCAAATCAGTTTTTAAACTATTTATCTATATGAGTAAAAAATTACCAATTAAAAGAATGAGTAAATTCTTCTCTGAAGAAGACTTTGACTTTAACGTTCAAATAGGTCAAGAATATCTTCATGGGGATTTAAATATGAAATTGGTACTCTATCGTGTTGATACTGAGAGTACAGATACTGATGCTGTATATGCTGAGGTAGGGAAAGATCAAATCAAGTTCTTTCCACCTATTGAGTTTAACGCGTTAGTTAAAATAGAACCACCTAAAAATAGTTCTTATAAATCTGGTTTAGTTCGTTACATAGAACCTGGTAATATGACCGTATCTGTTTATATAAGTCATTTACGAGATTTGGGGGTTGACATAAAATACGGTGATTTTATTGCATATCCTGAGACTGAAGATAAGATTAGATATTATACGGTCGCAAATGACGGTAAAGTTACTTCAGACAATAAACATAATATGTTTGGTTTTAAACCACATTACAGAACAATAACTTGTGTACCGGCAGAAGAGTCGGAATTTAGAGGAATATAATGGCGATACCTAAAAGAAAAAATAACATAAAAGTTTACCAAGGAAACGAATTAACGGGTAGACGACAGGAATTATTAGATAAGATCACTGAAGGTGATTCGTTTCTTCCTGACTCGGTACTTCACGACGATTTAGATTTGGGTATGTTAGATTTTGTTAAGAAGAACTTTATCGTTGTTTCTAATGGTTCACAAATACCAATTATACCTAAAATATTAACTACACAACGTTGGGGTGAGTTCACTAACACATGGGACTTTGCTAATTTAGATGGTAACCCATCGTTACCTTTTATTAGTGTAATAAGAAAACCCGACGTTCAGTTAGGAACTAATCCAAGTTTACAAAGGACCATACCCGATAGACAACAATTTCATTACGCTACGGTACCAACTTGGAATGGAACTCAGGTCGGTGCGGACATTTATAAAATACCACAACCCGTACCTATTGATATAAGTTATGAAATTACCATTGTTTGTACAAGATTCAGAGATTTAAATAAATTTAATCAAATAATTCTACAAAAGTTTACTTCAAGACAAGCGTATACCACTGTTAAAGGACATTATGTCCCAATAGTTTTAGATAGTATTGAAGATAACACACCCGTGGATTTGGAGTCAAGAAGATTCTACGTTCAAAATTATAAATTCACTTTATTAGGTTTTATTATAGACGATGAGGAATTTGAAGTGAAACCCGCAGTTAGTAGATTATTTTTAATGAACGAATTTATTAAGAGTAATAATTTTGAGAAGAAGTATCTTACTAAAAATTTAGAAATTACCGTTGCTAATTTTACCGCTGATGGGGTACAAACAATTTTTAGTGTGGGTGAAACTATCGGTATTCTTTTTAATTCAACTATTAACGGTTTATTACAAGAAAGAGGTGTAGAATTTAACCATGTTTCCTTAACATCTAAAATAAGTTTTGTAGAACCACCACGAGAAGGTGCTAAAGTAACCATTACCTATTATAAAGGTAGATCGAGTGTTTTTGTTGATGGTGAAGGAAACGTAAGACAGGTTTCTACAGAATATTTTGACTACTCAGGAGGTGGACTTTCATTTACTACGGTAAACAATATAGATAGTGTTATTAGTTTAGATTTAAACGGTCTATTATTAGAAGAAGGTAGTGATTTCGATATTACGGGTGGTACTGAAGTAACACTAAACGGAGCCCCTCGAATTGGTTCAAGAATAGGTATTACTTATTTATTCTAATAAACCTATATTATACACTGTTCTACGCAGCCCAGTTGAATTTTAATTGGCAGAAACCTATTCACCATATAAACCTCTTTTTCGGTCCACACAATTGGTTTCTATCCACTTTTCCACAACTTTATAAATTTTAAAACCATTATCATCACAATACTTTTTCAAGATATCGTGGTGTTTTTGACTTATTTTAATGTTTTTCGGGGTTTTATCGCTCATAAAGATAAATATAGATAAAAAAATATCTTTAAATATCCCAAAATAAAAAACTTGGGTACTCTTTACTAAAAACTAAGATATTTATAGTAAACAATAAAAATTTATAATTAAAGTTAATCGATGGCAAATTCAAACAGAGTATTCGTTTCTCCAGGTGTATATACCTCAGAAAAGGATTTAACGTTCGTAGCACAAAGTGTGGGTGTGACCACATTAGGGTTATCAGGTGAGGCACTAAAAGGACCTGCATTTGAACCAATTCTAATAAGAAATTTTGACGAATTCAAAACATATTTCGGACCTACTTCACCAACTAAATTTTCGGATGGTAACCCAAAATATGAATTGGGTTATGTCGCAAAATCATACCTTCAAGAATCTAACCAATTATTTGTAACAAGAGTTTTAGGTTTGACGGGTTACGTACCAAAAATAACATACGCAATTAAAACATTAGGTGGGGTATCAATAGATTATACAGTTGCACCTACAAGTGAGGTAGAAACACTTTCAGGAAGTGCAACAGATATCTCCTTATATTCACATATAGCGGATCTTTCAGGAAAACTATCGAATGAGGGTAGTTCTGTACCTGACTATATTAATAGTCTTACTTCAGCGGTTGATGGATCATGGTTTACTATTGGTTTAGTCGATGAATCAGAGACAGTATCTTTAGATTCATCAAAACAGATAGCGGGACCAATAGGTGAAAATAATAATAATAATTGGTACAATACGTACTTCTCAGAAAACGGTCTTGGAGATATAGATGGGGTTTATTCTTATCTTTTCGTATTCGATTCAACGGCGAATGGGTTTATTATTACTCGATATAAATATAATGCGAGTGTAAATACCGATTATGACAATATAGTTGTATTATCATTGAGATCAAGAGGGTCTTACCAAGGTCAAACATTGAACCTTGAATTAGGTTTATCAACTGATGTAGATATTACATCATCTACTTTGGGAACCGATCCACTATCAGAATTTACACTTAGTGTTACGGGTTCTACAAGTGGGGCTAAATCATTTACATGTACGTTGAATACATCATCTACTAAGTATGTGTCTAAAGTATTAGGTAATACTAATTTTGATAAGAAGAAAAATGAGGTACCTCTTTATGTTTTTGAAGAGTATCCAAAATTATTATCGGCACTTTATGGACAAGGACTTGTTAGAGGTTTAGATGTTGAATATATTTCACATAACGTAGGTAATGATTACTTAAATCAGTGGGAGACACCAGCATCACCAACAGTTGTATCTGAAGTGAGAGGTGGTATTGTTTCTGACTTATTTAGTGTAATTAGTATTTCAGATGGAGATGCCGCAAACACACAATTAAAAATACAAGTTCAAAACATTGACCTTGATTCAGGTGAGTTCGATATGATAATTAGAGACTTTAATGATACTGATAATAATGTTTCAGTACTTGAAAAATTCTCGAGATGTACAATGAACCCTGATCTACCTGGATACATTGCTAAAAAAATAGGTACTTCAGATGGTGAGTATGAGTTACGTTCAAAATATATAATGTTGAACATGGCTGAAGACGCACCTGTAGATGCATTTCCTGCAGGATTTAAAGGATTCACATCAGATTTCTTAGGTACGTCTAAAGTTGGTAACGTATTATTCAAAACAAAATATAATGTGGCGGGTGACGTTGTTTCTTATAACTCACAAGGTACAGAACAAAAAACTAACGGAGACAAAATCAGAAAAGTTACTTTAGGTTTATCATCTCAAATTGGTTTTGATAGAGATTTATTTGAATATAAAGGGAACGCTGCGAGTTCAACCTCACATAGTTTCCACCTTTCAAGTCAAGCGTCTGGTATATCAGGTTTTAAAACTACACCATACGATTTAGAAGGAAACAATAAGGGTTTATTAGAAACTAAATCATACAGAAAATTCACATTTACAGTTTGTGGTGGTTTTGATGGTTGGGATATCTATAGAGGAACAAGAACAAATGGAGATGGTTATATCTTTGGTAAAAACACTTATGTAAGTGGACACACATCTAATCAGGGTGTATTTAGTGATACTGTTGGAAACTCAGATTACTATTCATATTTAGCGGGAATTGAAACATTCTCTAATCCTGAAGCGGTTGATATTAACATATTTGCAACACCAGGTATAGATTTCTATAACCATAGTTCATTAACTAATCAAGCAATTGATATGATAGAAGGTGATAGAGCGGATTCATTATATATCGCTAACTCACCTAATACTTCAGATGTTGACGAAATAGTTGACCAATTGGATGAGGTTGATTTGGATACTAACTACACGGCAACATATTGGCCTTGGATACAAGTAAGAGATGGGGACAATGCAACTCAATTATACATTCCACCAACAGGTGAGGTTGTTAAGAATATTGCATTGACTGATAACGTTTCTTATCCTTGGTTCGCAGTAGCGGGATACCAAAGAGGTTTAGTAAACGCAATCAAAGCGAAGAAGAAGTTGACGTTAGATAACAGAGATGACTTATATAATGCAAGAATTAACCCAATTGCGACATTCTCAGATACGGGAACAATAATTTGGGGTAATAAAACATTACAAGTTAGAGAGTCCGCACTTGATAGAATCAACGTAAGAAGATTATTATTAAGAGCGAGAAAATTAATTTCAGCAGTAGCGGTTAGATTGTTATTTGAACAAAATGACGAACAAGTAAGAAATGAATTTTTAAGATTGGTTAATCCAATATTAGAATCTATTAAGAAAGAAAGAGGTTTATACGAATTTAGAGTAGTTGTGTCTAACGATCCAGAAGATATAGATGCAAACACACTAAGAGGTAAGATTTATGTTAAACCAACTAGATCTCTTGAATTCATTGATGTAGAATTCTTAATTACTCCAACAGGAGCATCATTTGAGAATATCTAATAGAATAAAAAAGGAAAAGGGAGGGTCTAACGACTCTCCCCTATCCAAAAGTAAAAATTGAGATGACCCCAGTATATACTGGTTTAATATATACTAGATTTAATATATTATATACTTTATATCCTATATTTCATACTAGTAATTACTGGGTAATAAAAAAATACGGAAATTAATTGACAATGTCAAGTAGTTCTCAAATAAAAAAGAAAAATATTTCGTGAAGAGATATATTTATAATAATAGAATAACAAATATAACAAAAATACAGACATGGCAGATTTATTAATGAAAATGCCGGTTCCTTACGAACCGAAAAGAGTTAACCGATTTATCGTTAGGTTCCCATCATCATTGGGTATCAACGAATGGTATGTAACATCGGCAGCAAGACCGAGTGCAAAAATCAACTCAGTAGAGATTCCTTTCTTAAATACTTCAACTTACGTTGCAGGTAGATTCGTATGGAATGAACTAAGAGTTAAATTTAAAGATCCAATTGGACCATCAGCGTCTCAAGCGTTAATGGAATGGTTTAGATTACACGCAGAATCAGTAACAGGAAGAATGGGTTATGCTGCAGGGTATAAAAAAGATATTGAATTAGAAATGTTAGACCCAACAGGTGTTGTGGTTGAAAAATGGATTTTACAAGGTTCATTCATGACTGACTTAAACTTCAACGAACTTGATTACAACAATGATGCATTGGCAACAATTGATTGTACATTAAGAATGGATAGATGTATCCAAGTATACTAAAAAAATAATCTGTCGATATATTTCAAGGGGATCTTTTATAAGGGTCCCCTTTTTTATTTCATTTAAACTTTACTTTACACTATTTAATAGTTACATTTAAACAGTATGGAAAACGAATATAGAATAGACCCAACAATTCAATACGATGTTGTTGAATTACCAAGTAGAGGTATATACTATCCAAATGGTGTGAAGGCATTAAAGGTAGCATACCTAACTGCGGCGGATGAGAATGTCTTATCCTCACCAAACTTAGCAGCAAATGGAGACATTGTTACAGAACTTTTAAAAAGAAAAGTTTTAACTAAAGATGTACCTGTTGAAGATTTAACAAGAGAAGATAAAGAGGCAATCCTAATTTTCTTACGTAACACCGCATTTGGACCTGAATTAAAATTAGAGTTAAAAGACCCTAAAACAGAAGAGACATTTGAACATACAGTTGATTTAAGTGAACTTACATATAAAGAATTCGACTTAAAGGAAGATGAAAACGGTGAATATCCATATTTTATGGAAAAATCTAAAGTGGATATCACATTTAAATTTCTTACACCAAAAGACGAACAAGAATTAGAAGATATAACTAAAAGTTGGAACGGTCTTGGTGCACCACCTATTATTACAAAAAGATTAGAAAAACTGATCAAGAGTGTTAAGGGTAATAAGGATCAAATGAATATTAGAAATTTTATTGAGACCTTACCTATATTAGATTCTCAGGATTTTAGGAAATACATCAATAAAGTCAAACCAGGTGTAGACTTAGTACACCACGCAGTCGCCCCATCAGGAGAAAAAGTCACTTTTAGAGTAGACTTTGGGGTGGAGTTTTTTCGTCCTTTCTACGGACTATAAAAGCGCGCAGTTTACTGAAACAATTTTTTTACTTAGAAAAGGGTTCTCACATAGGGATGTTTTAGAGATGCCCGTGTTTATGAGAAGATACTACGTCGAACGAATTATTGAGTTAGAAAAGTCTACCGACTAGTATTTATCTATATGGACGATAAAACCAGAAAACAATTAATTAAGGATTTAGAGAACAATGGTATGCTGAATGATGCCGATGGAAAACCTATTGATCAAGGTGTCCTAAATAAATTCGTAAACGATCCAAAATACAAAAGTAATAACGGTTCAGGTAACCCACTTGGTAATACTGATTTTAAGTCCTCCGCTATGGATATTATTGCCGGTGCGTCATTACAACAATATGCACCTGAAGATACCAATGTTATTAAGGAATTAGTTCAGAATTATAAACCACCAACTGACGGTGGTAGTACTGCAGGTGCGGTTTTTAGTTCTTTAATTAAAACTGCAATGAGTGGGATAGGTGATTATGTAAAAGAACAATCCTACTTACTTACGTTTGTTAATAAAGAATTGGGTTTAGCGGGAGAACTGTCTCAAAAGTTTAGAGAATCCGTAACTAGAGCCCAACCTGATTTAAAAAGAATGGGAATTCCTTTCAAGGAGATGTCCGATTCTGTTGGTAAATTAATAGAAGATACGGGTAGGTTTGCATTAGTTGGTACAGATATGTTAGTACGTGCGGGTGAAATCGCGGGTGCTTATGGTATGAAGATGTCCGAAGTTGTCGGTGCATACGATGATTTTGAAAAAGTAGGTGTAGGTGCGGCACAAGCACAAGAATCAATTGCAGATGCTGGTAAACGTTCTTTAGAAGTTGGGATACAATCAAGACAAACCATTCAAGGAATGATAGAGAATGTCGGAAAATTGAATGAATATGGTTTTCAACAAGGTGTTGAAGGTCTTGAGAAAATGGTTAGAAGATCAACCGAAATCAGAATGAGTTTAAGTGAAACATTTAAAGTTGCGGATAAAGTATTTTCACCTGAAGGCGCGTTAGAACTATCTGCAGAATTAGGTGTTTTAGGTGCGGCGTTTGGAGATTTTAACGACCCACTAAGACTTATGTATATGGCAACCAACGAAGTAGAAGGATTACAAGGAGCATTGGAAGGTGTGGCGGGTAATTTGGCAACCTACAACATGGAGACGGGTGGATTTGAAGTAACAGGTGCTAACCTTAGACAGGCAAGAGAAATCGCGAGTAAGTTAGGTATAGACATGAAAGAACTTACCCAATCAGCAATCGCATTACAAGAACGTCAACAAGCGGCACTAGCATTAGAAGGTTTAAGTATAGACCCTAAAAACAAGGAATTCTTAACCAACCTCGCAAGAATGAAAGACGGAGAAATGTCGATTGACTTAGAAGCGGCAGGGTTGGAATCAGAATTTGGGGTAAAAACCATGAAACTAAGCGACATGAATAACGAAGTCGCAACAAAAATACTCGCATTTCAAAAAGAGTTTGAAAAGAAAGATGAAAAAGATCTCATAAGAGAACAAGTTACTTTAGTTGAAAACATAAGTAGGGATGTTAATTACCTTGCGATGTTAGCAAGATTACAAATTGCGGGTGTGGGTGACAAAGCAATAAACGCATTAACTTCTAAAGACGCAAAAGGTTTGGGGGTTGATATAGGTAAATACCTGAAGACGGAAACTGAGGACTTGGTAAAATTAGTTGGTGACCAAAAGGCGAAACTCATAGTAGAGGCACAAAAAAAATTAGGTATAGACCCCAGTGAATTTAGAAAAACTGAAAATGTCCCATTGGAAACAACTACCGAACCAAAAAAGAGTCAAGTAGAAGTAACTGTTAACGCTAAAGATGCAATTAGCGGATTCTATCAAAAGGAATGGACGTTAAATCCTGAGAGATGGGTTGAAGGTAAAGGTTATTTGAACCCTAATTAATTTGAGGGTTTTTCATCTTAAATCTATTTATAATAAAAAGAAATTATGCCAAGTAACTTAGATTTCGATTCTACAAGTCAATTTAGGGACAGTATATTAAACAGGACGTTACAACAACCTAACGGACCTCAGACATTTACTAGTTCCGCATACTCTGTAGAGTCTCTTAGTGATCATTCAAATGTGGATCAGGGGGACGTAGACGATAATTTAAGTACTTACTTATCAGTACCTCAAAATTCAAACACATTTACTACAGAAAATTTTAGTACTGTAGAAAATTTAAGAAACTTAACAAGAATAGATGATTTAGGATTATACCCCGAATATTTCGTACAGGGTAGTTATAGTAATTTAATTAGTATAATGACAACTGACAACTACGACAACGAGTCGAGGTTGATGAAGTTTGCTGCGAGACACATCAGAGAAAATAAACAAGGTCCTGTTTTAGCGAGAATAACACAAAATTTAGTTGCCGCCACTTATGGTCGGGTAAGACTGATAGATGCGTTAGAGGGTAACTTAGCAACAGCGGTTAATATTGTTACAGGAAAAGAAGGTTTAATAGAGAAGAATTTTAAAGTAACGGTTGCCAAAACCATAGCGGGTAAGGCGATAGATTTCTTACAAACAGTTGCGGGTGTTGAATTTCCATGGAGTGAAATACCTGGTGATTACTTAACAAACCCAAGAAGACCAACAGTTAATAGACCTGAGGCACAAACAGGATTAGGTGCAATAATACAAGACGTAACAGGGGCGTTAGGTTCCTTAATTGGAATTCAAAGAAGACCTAAATTGTCAAGAAAACCATCTGATTTAATGATTGAATATTTAGGGTCAGGTCAGAAGGATGTTTTATTTGATAACTTAAGTTATTCAACATACGCACCAAATTATACAAAAACGGCAAGGTCACAACAATCATCCAAACTATTCACTTTTATTGATAAGGTGGGTGATGCGATTAATGACGTTTTAGGTATGGGTGCACCGAGAGGTGTTGCATATATAGGTGATGACAGAGGGGAAGATGTTAAATATGCAATGGGTGATTTCAATGACAACATTGTTAGAAGTAGTTATTATTTAAGTTTAATGTTTGATCCTGTACAGACAGCATTATTTGAAAGACAACGTTCTGTGGTTGAAGGAGGTCAAATTGGTGGTAAACTTACGTGGTATAGCAGTAAATCACAAAATAAATTAGGTGAGAGTAATCTTGAATACCAAGTTGAAAGATCTCAATTAGAGGAAAGTTTATCGACCAAATACGGATTTAGAAGTGATTCTATCTTAGGTAAAACTCAAGAGTTACTTGAAACTATGCCATCGGACGGTGGTGCCGCAAGGTCACACGTGGCAAATGCAATTGACCAAACAAGTAGAATATTTAGAGAAGGTAATGTAATGATGTCGAGAGGATCGGCAGTAAAGTATGTGGATAAGTTCGGGGAAGAGTCAGGTGTTGAATACTGTAGAGTATGGACAAAAGACGATCCATACATGAATATGTCCGACACAATGAAACGTACAAGTAACATAAGAAAGTTTGACTCTAGTGTAATGTCAAAACCATGGAACTTAAACATGGCACCAATGTCTAATGGAGAAGGTTCTTTTGAGGGATCAACTAATATTGTTGAATCTACGTTTGGTGATGGTTACATGGCAAAAAAATATATGTTCTCACTTGAGAACTTAGCGTGGAAAACATCTACACTACCAGGTTTTACATACACAGACTTACCGTTTTGTGAAAGAGGACCTAATGGAGGTAGAGTGATGTGGTTCCCACCATATGATATTAAAGTATCAGAACAAAATAATGCAAGATGGGAAAGTAATGTCTTTTTAGGTAGACCTGAACCGATATATACTTACCAATCCACAGAAAGGTCAGGGCAAATATCATTTAAGGTAGTTGTCGATCACCCAAGTATATTGAATCTTTTGGTTACTAAAGTTTTTAAAGGAATGTCAGATGAGGAATCCGATAACTATATAAATGCGTTTTTCGCAGGGTGTAAGGAATTGGACTTCTATGAGTTAATAAGAACATATACAACCTTAACTAAGGAAGATATAGGTAGTATTAAAAAATATTTAGAAGCGGATAATCCTGATACAGAATCAATTACTAAATATAAAGTAGAGGTTGATGATAGTGATTATGGGACTCCTGATTTGAGCCCTATTGAACAAGCACCTGAGAAAACCTTAATAAACTTATATTTTAGGAATGATTATCCAAAGGGAGGTGGGGTAACAAGTGTTACTACATTTACCCAAGAATACGATAGTTATATTGGAAATAGAGGTCCAGCAACGGGTCCACCACCTGATCAGACTTATATGAAAGACTTAGTAAACGGATTAGATATGGTCTTTACTGCACCATTAACCGTTAACAAAAAGAATGACATAAAAAATATATTTGGTAAAACAGAGGGGATTACTGGTAGTACTTCTGATTATGCACTTGTTAGGGATAAAATAGATAAAGGTTTCAATAGACTTGTTGATAATAAAGCGACATATGACAGTAAACTAACCTCTATTAAATCAAGGATTGAGGGTGGAGAACTTAAAGATGTTTTAATTAAAATATTCACTAGTACTTCATCTGTTGCCGATAACAACTATAATGTAAAATTATCTGCAAGGAGAGCCCATAGTGTCTTTAAGGATGTTATGAAGAAGATACAGAAAAACAGTAAAAATTATGGAGATGACTTTTCAAAAGTTGTCCCATCATCGGGGGTACCCTCAGTATCTCAAACACTCGGTTATACTTTTGAAGAGTTAGGTTATGAAGGTATTGAAGGTGGAGTACGTATAGGTTATAGTGCAAACGGAGAAACTGTTAGTAAAGAAGAAAATTTGTTTGGAGGTGGTAGTGTACCTGTAGACTGTCACAAAAATGAAATAAGATCTAATAGTGCACTTAAAAGAACTGCACCTGTTACGTTTTATTGTAGACACGCAACTGTAGAGTTACTTGAAACCCCAATAGATAAATTACCTGACCTTCCTGACGATCCAAAAGTTAAACTAACACCCGACGGAACAATAGAACCACCTAAGGTAAAGAAACCACCTATTAATGAAATGAAAAAAATTATCATGAAGACGTTGTCTGAGTGTTATTATTTCAAGGCATTAGAGGAGGATTCACCCGTAACATTTAAAAGTTTAACAGAAAAATTAAAATACTTCCACCCCGCGTTTCACTCAACAACACCTGAAGGTTTGAACGCAAGGTTAACATTCCTTTTACAGTGTGTTAGACCTGGTGACACAATACCACTTAAAGGTATTGCGGATAATAATGACTTAAACGCAAGAAACACGAGTTTCGGTCCACCACCAATATGTGTGGTGAGAATTGGTGATTTTTATCATTCTAAGATCGCGATTAGAGATGTCAACATAAATTACGACGAAGGTGTGTGGGATTTAAATCCTGAAGGTATCGGTGTACAACCAATGATTGCTAATGTAACTTTACAAGTAAACTTTATTGGTGGACAAGGATTAGATAAACCTGTAGAAAGATTACAAAATGCGTTATCATCTAATTTCTTTGCAAATACGGAGATGTACGACCCAAGATCTATAGGTACAAGTAATATTGACGGAAAAGACCCTGAAGAATTTACAAAAGAGTTTTTAGAACAACTACAATCGGCGGGATCCAATTCTCAAACACCCGATGGAGAACCATTAGAAGAAAATGAAATTAAACAAGGTGTTTATATTGGAGGGTCAGGAGAGACACTTTCATATGGTGAGATTGTTAGCGGATTAAATACGGATATAGAATCATACTTTAACACTTATAAGGAATCATACAACACAGTATTAACTCAATTTGGACCACATATACATTCCTTAGCGTTTTCACCTGATTACAGAAAGATAAATAAGTATGAGGTTAATACATCGACCACTTCGACAAGAGACATAACTATGTTTGGTGAGTTTGATAAAATAAGGACTTTAGATCTTTTCTTAATAGAACTTAAAACAAAGTTAATAACGACTATTGAATCGGAAGATGTTTCAACAATGTTTAAATTTCATAGATTTTTAAATAACCCTAAAATGGAAAGATCCAATGAGTTATTAAAACCAGTATTAAGAAAATTAGTTGAGGATAAGTTAGACTCTTTATTAGAAAACGAAGCAATTAAAAATTTAAAATCGGCGAGGAATAAAGTCATAATTAATTTAGATAAAGTTAATTACTTAACAAAATATGTAAGTGATGGTATGATTGTAGAAGGTAATGCTACGCAGGCAAATCTTTCAGGTTTTACTTATGAATCGGTTTATTCTGAAATTGACCACATGATGGATTATTTTGATAAAAACTATGATAAGTTTGAGAAAAAATTAGACACAGATTATAATTTTAACAGTCTTTCGGTAGATGTGGATACACTAAGTGAAATATTATCCTTATTATTAAGTGGTAGTGAGTCCGAAGTGAAAAAAACGTATGAGGTGGATACAACATTATTCCCACCCAACATAAAAAATAAAATTGATAGAAAGGTCGATAAGTTTTTTGACGAAACAAAAGAGGACAGAATAAGACTCTCTAAGTGGAAACCAAAGAAAAACAGTTCTGATCTTAACTTTAATGTGATAGACACGGTACCAATTACTGATTCATCACAACAAGAAACATTAACAAAAGTCCATTCCACTATGGGTGAACTTGGATCTAAATTAAACCACTTTAAAAATGAGTAGAAAATATTTCAACAGATATGAATTTTTTGAGGAAGAAGGGGACTTTAAAATAGTACCTGGTATTGAAATACCAATTAGATCTACGGACAAGTATTTACAATATAAGAAAGGGAAGGATAGGTTTGATAAAATATCTCAAGAGTATTATAACACCCCTGTCTTCGGTTGGATGATATTACAGGCAAACCCATTAGCGGGAAGTATTGAATTCGAAGTACCAAACAACTTTACGTTAAGAATACCATTTCCATTGGTTAGTGCTTTACAAGAATATAAAAAATCGGTAGAGTTGTACAACTTATATTATGGCGAAGAATGATACCACAAATAGTGAAAACATATTAGTTAAGGTTAATCAAAACAATCTTGTTTACATTGACCCTAATAGTGTTGTATCTGATGGTATTATTGAACCTAGATCTACAAATCACGAAAATTTAGTTTATTATATAAACTTGGAGGCTGACTTAGTTCCAAGAACCACACTTAACTCATCAAACGGAAGTGGGGGTAAATTAACATCGGTTGCTAAAGGAACACTTAATTTATTACAAAATAAAGACGGAGAATATCTTGACACAAAATGGACAGATGTTTATACCGAACAACCGACAAAGGACCCTAAACAAGAGGGTATTTACGAACCTAATGATGATGCGTCGGGACAATCCTTTGGAATGACAAGTGTTAGTATAGAGGTAAAAGGTGTGAACTTTGTTCCTGTAGTAAACATATCTTTCGTAGATATAAGAGGTAAAACTCTTTTTGAGTCACCGAGTAATTCTCCCTATAAATCTTTTTTTCATCTACCATGGCCAATATTTTATTTAACTGTAAAAGGTTATTATGGTAAGGCGATAAGATACAGACTTCATTTAGTTGGGTTTAACACCTCATACAATGCAGGTAATGGTAACTTTGAAAGTACAGGTAAGTTTGTTGGATCAACGTACGCATATCTTAATGATATTTCTTTAACGTCTATCCTTAATGCACCTTACATGTATGGTATTGAAATACCCACTAAAAAAGAAACAAACACTAAAACGGGAGAATCAAAAATTAAACTCTCAAAAACATCACGAGGATACCAAACACTACTATCTGTATATCAGGAGTATCGTAGAAAAGGGTTAATAACAATACCCGAAGGTATAAACCCTACATTAAGGGAACTTATACAACAATCAAAAGATTTAGACAAACAATTAGAAAAGTCAATATTTGGTGATAACGGTATAGTTGACATGAAACTTTTTGGTTTAGTTAAGGAATTTGATGATGCATTAGTAGAATTTGTTGGTGCGGTTAAAGCGTGGAGAACGAGATACCTATCAGGTGGATATATCCACCTTCCAGATGAAAACGGTATAAAATACAACTACCTCAGTAAGGATCAATCAAATAAGACAACAAATGTGGTTGGACCAAAGAGTGGAACATTAGAATCAATCTTAAAAGTAAAAAGTGCTAAGATTAAAAAAATACAAAACTCAATAAGAGAACTACTTAAAAAATCAGGAAAAGAATTCAAATCCTTTAATGTTAGTGTAAAGAACCCATTAGTTGACATAAAAACATATTACTCTTCAACTGACCCAAAGTTGGGTGGTAAAGTTGGTGTGGCTTATGAATTGATAATAGACCACATAAATGAAATTATAACCTCATTTAATCAAGAAAAGAAAAAACTACAAGACAGGGTAGAGGAAAAAATGAACGAAATCGTTAAATCCAAAGGTAATGGAGGTTTAGGTTTTGAACCAACTATACGTAATGTCTTTGGTGTTGTTTTGGCCGGTGCGGACACCTATTTAAGGTTAATGCAAAATGTTCATTTTAGGGCATATAATGTTAGGGAAGAAAAGAAAAACGTTTTAGTTGGATTCTCAGATGAATCAACTTCCGAAGGTGCTGTGTATCCTTGGCCAGAAGTCAATAAGGTAAGTGAAGATAAGAAAAAGATATTGGCATACCCTGCGGAGTTTGACTTAGTAAGAAAGTTAAGGTCTGATAATCCTACACTGTGGCCTGAAGTTGAATTTGTTGAAGAATATATGGCGGTGTCTCAAAGGATATCGGATAATTTGGCGGAAAAAGAAAAAACCTTCGATAAAGTTAGTTTCGAATTTGAAAACTCAGATCCTAATCAAAACGATCTAAAAAAGATTTCTGAAATTAATAGTTTGGGTAGTACTGTCCCTTATTCTGATAAGACGTTAGCGTCTTTATTCTATGAAATTGCGGAAAGAGGTAGGTACAGTATGTTAAATGATACTTTCGATACAGGAACATCAATTAAAGAATTGGCGGAATTAGAATTCCAAACCATACAAACTATGGTAGAGGGTGACTCGTTTGTGGTGGATATTCTAAAAGAAATATCAAGTCTCAACCAATTACAATCTAAAATGGAAAGTTTTTCACCTTTTGAAAGAAAACCATATTATAATGATGGGATTACTACAGTACCATATATTTCTGATAATGTATCTGAACCGTTTAAGTTACAAGACTACTCTCCCGACGCATTAGATTCGGCGGATATGAGTGAAGAGTATCCAAAATTAAAATCTAATTTAGTTGAGTACGATACAGATGAATACAGAACTAATATATACCCTTTTAACTCTACTACATATTTGGGGTATATTTATAAGACTTCGATAACAAAAAACGACATTAACTTAAAAGGTATTTTTGATGTCAAAACAACTAAAGGACTTATACAAACACCTGTAAACTCTGAAGCGTGGGTTCGGGATTTAAAAGGTGAAGGTAATCTTTTTAGGGGATTTAATTCTCTCGTAGATATAGGAGAATCTAATAATAACAACCTAAGTTCTATAATGAATACACCTTATTTCCATAAATCATTATTTAATGATTTCTTTGGAACAAATAGTTCGGGTAAATATAAATCGTCCGCATACTTACTTCTTAATTCACTACCATATCACGATTTAGACATGGAAATAGAGTTAGAAGAAGGTAAAAAAACAAGGATGTCAAACATCTTTAAAGAGATAAGTTCGACACACTTTATACCATATCACCTTATGGTGAAGTGGGGGTCCATTTACCATAGATATAAAACATATATATTAGACGGTATTGATATAATGAATGATGTCACTACACCAATAGACGGTGGATTATTTTTCGACATTAATCAGAATCAAACGTTTTCGGGTATTACAAGGAGCAATCAGACCGATATTGGTATACATCCTTACTATTCGAGTGTGTACCACCAAATTATTAATGGGTATCTTTATTATGATGTGTCAGACACAACACCAACATCTTTTGAAAACACTATTACAAACGGTATTTTACATATAGACTCATTCGAAAAGTTTGGTGGTTTTAAGTATTATAATTCATTTGTGGATAACAGTCAGTTTGTGGGTGGTGAAAAAAGATACACTATTTTACCATCTCACGGTACTTTTGCAAGACTAGGTGGTAGTCTAAGTAATGGTTTTAACCCATACTCTACAGACTATAATATAACAGAACAGTATAATTTTAATGTCGATTGGAGTGCTCCTCATAATGAAGAGTTCGCGTTTAGTGGAGTGACATTCCCACCACATAACCAATACATGAGTAAAAACAATAATGGGGATGTTAGACAGAATACAACAATAAGTGATAATAATAAAAAAGTTATAGACCTTATTGCAACATTCTCACCCGAAATATTAAATGAGTTTGAAGATTCGTTTATTAAGTTCTCGAGTGAAAAAGTTGACACATATCAAGTCAGTAAAGAATTCGAAACTGTGAAATATGACAAATTTCAAAATCTATTACACGATTTAGTTACAGTAGAAAAGAAGGACGATGACGACTTAACAAATATGGGTAACCAGTTAGCAACAATAACCAATAGACAGATAGAACAACAAAAGTATGTGACATCAGAATTGATTAATGATAAGAATTTAGTACAACTAACGTTAGCGAACCCTAAGGAATTAAACTTAAATGCAATTAAGTTATATTCAGGTACAGGTGACAGAACATACGATAGAGGATATGACTCATCACAACTAACGAACAACTCAAAATACATTGAATTATATCTTGGGGAAGATATGGACGGATATTACTCGGAATTTTTCCCAATAAGTGATATGATACTAAATGAGGATAACATACTACACTACAGGTCAATAATTCAAATATACGCGGGTTATAGGGCGAATGGAGGTAATGCGGATAAAACAGAGTTCACAGAATACCTAAGTAATGTGATTGTACTACCGTTTGAAAAAAGATTTACTTCTTTTATGACGGGTCTATTAGGTCGATTCCCTCAGTTAAAGAGAAGTAAAGATAAAAACAATAATTTAGGCGTATTGAGAACATTCGGCATGGACCCACTAAAGTTGGAAACGTACAGTATGTTCAAACTCTTTAATGACAGGTGGTCTTCAGGAAACTCAATAGGACAAAGATTACTAATGGAAGAGTTCTTATTTTTAGATAAGGCAAATAAAGATATTGGTAATGACCTATTTTATGATGTAAAAAGACTACAAGCATTTGAATTACCAGAAAGTCAAAATTTAAAACTATATAATGTTATTTCTCAAATGTTATCAAGAAATAATTTAGATTTTAGACCACTTCCCGCATACGTTAATTTTTACGGTAACCAATCGGGTAAATCTAAGATCAAAAAATCAGAAGAAGTTGCGTCACTACTTTTTGGTAAATTTATGGATGTTGATGTTGAACACTCGACACCTAAAATGATTGTACAATACGTTGGTAAACCATCATCTCATATTGACACATCCACTATTAGTGAGGAATACAAATACAAAAATGACACATTTAATGTGGGTGACGTAAACAATAACCCTGTATTAATAACCGACCCAAACTACTTTGAACAGAAAAACTTTAAAGACTCTAATAAAGTGGTTGCATTCGAGGTTAGTTTCGGTGATCAAAATCAAGGTATATTTAAGTCAATTAGTTTAGATCAAGCACAATTCAAAGAAACATTTGAAAGTAATGTTGCATTAGAGAACACGGCGAGATCGGAATCGGGATCAGGGGTGGCACAGGTTAGTACTAACTTATATGACATCTATAAGGTAAGATCTTATGAATGTACGGTAGAATGTATGGGTAATGTAATGATACAACCTACAATGTATTTCCAACTTAAAAATGTCCCTTTATTTGAGGGAGCATATTGGATTGTTGAGGTATCTCATAGAATTGAAAATAACACTATACGTACAAACTTTAAAGGGGTTAGAATGCCAAGTGCGAGTTTACCTGATCCAAAAGAATCATTCACCGCATCATATAGAGTTATGTATGATAAGATAATGAAAAGTGCACTAGCTAAGATTAAATCAGAAACTAAAAATGATACGTCTGAAGTAATATCAACATCTGAAGGTAATTTTAAGACCGATAGGGGTGGTACCATTATAGAGGGAGAAGAACTACTAAAACAAACAGGTGTAACTCCTTTTGGAATACCATACAATGGGTATGAAAACATCCTATCAATACAGAAGGTAAGATATCAAAACAAAACTTGGTTTAGAACCATTGTAACTAAATTCGATGGACCAACCAATTTAAACATGTCCTTACCTACAAAAGTATCTTCAAACATTACTGTAAAACCAACTAAAGTACCTTTTACAGAAATAGATCAATCTAGTAATAATTTTTATAGATTAAACTTTTTTTCCCCATACCTAACTAAGAAAAACAACACTACACCATCACAAGTGTCTGATTATTTACTCACCGCGTCTTCAACAGATTTCAAAAACCCAAAAAACGGTATAACTAAAACTATTGTGAGTTCTTGTGTATTAGATGGTTCAGGGGGAGCGACAAGACAAATAACAGGACCGGCGGATGAAGGAGGGTCAGTATTAACGATCGGAGACAAAAAAGTCTATAGTGGAATTGCGTTATCTAAACAGTTAATGAAGGATTTAAAACTTCAAGAAGGGGACGTTATCTATTTTAATATTCGATAAACAGGATAATTAGTAAAAACTTGATATTTATAATAAAAAGAATATTATGAGCAATATCAAAATAGGTTCTGCAATTGATGGTTTTCTAAAAAATAAGAGTGTTAGAAACATTAATGAAGAGGGAACGGAACAAGAAGTGTGTGACATGAACACAGGTGAGTGCTACACAATCAAAAGTAAGGATGGTCTCGTAGAGAGAATTAATAAAAAATATATTACCGAAGACGGTAGACAATTATTAAGAGATTAAAAGATGAATTTAGAAAAACAACTACAAGAAGAGTTAATGAGATACCGTAGTATCAATCAATACGGTAAGAAATTAATACAAGAACAAGAAGAACCTGTTGGTGATGCACCTTTAGAAGATATTCCTGCGGAAGAACCTGCTGGTGATGCACCCGTAGATGATCTTCCTGTAGATGATCTTCCTGTTGGTGATGCACCTGTAGACGACATTCCTGCGGAAGAACCTGTTGGTGATGCACCCGTCGATGGTGATATGGAGGCAGATGTTGAAGAGGTTGATATTACGGATCTTGTTAATATGACACAAAACATCAAAAACGATTTAGATTCATCTAAGTCTGATAACGATCAGGTAATGGGTAAAATGGGAGATCTATTCTCTAAATTAGATGATTTAGAAAGTAAATTATCTCAAATGGATAATGTAATAACCAAAATAGATGGTTTAGAGTCTAAGGTTGAGGACATGAAAGAACCTACGGCAGTTGAAAGACTTGAAATGAGATCGTTAGATTCATATCCATTTAATCAAAACCCCTCAGAGTTTTTCTCACAGAAACAACTTGATATGAAAGCGAGTGGTAAAAATGAATACGTCATAACTAAACAAGATGTGGCGGATTACAATCCAGGTGAAATGAGAGATTCATTTAATCAAGAAAAACCGGACGAAAATGAGGTTGAGTGGTAATGTAAAATTCTTTCTTGAAGTTCAATCACAACTTAAGGTACTACATTGGCAAACTAAAAGTCATGCAAAACATGTATCGTTTGGGGAGACCTACAACGTATTAGATGGTTTAATTGATAATTTTGTTGAAATTGCAATGGGTATCTACGGTAGATTTAAATTAGAGGAAGAAGAAACACACATATCTATTCAAAACCTTTCTGATGTTGACGTACTTGGAATGATCAAGACTGTGAGGAGTAGTTTACAACAAATGGAAATAAATCCGAAAGACACAGATCTACTTAATATCAAAGACGAAATGTTAGCTCAGATCAACAAACTATCTTATTTACTGACACTTAAGTAAAAAATACTACATATTTAAAATTAATAAAGTTCAAGGGGTTGACTCTTGGACTTTTTTTATGTATCTTTTTTATATAACATTAATAAATTAAAATTTAAAATTATGAGTTCAATCGACGCAATTCTTTCTCAATATGAGAAAAACACGCAACCAGCCGCAGGCGGCAACAGAATTTCCAGTGAGGAAAGACTTAAAAGGTACTTCACTACAATTCTTCCTAAAGGAACACAATCAGGACAAAAGAGAATTAGAATTCTCCCAACAACTGACGGTACAAGTCCGTTCCAAGAAATCGCATTCCATGAAGTACAAGTAGATGGGAAATGGTTAAAACTTTACGATCCATCACAAGATGGTGATATATCTCCATTAAACGAGGTAAGACAAAGTTTATTATCAACAGGAAGTGAGGATGACAAAATCTTGGCAAGAAATTATAGAGCAAAAAAATTCTATATAGTCAAAGTTATCGATAGAGATAACGAACAAGATGGTCCAAAATTTTGGAGATTCAAACACAACTACAAAGGTGATGGTAATTTAGATAAAATTATACCAATCATTAGAAGTAAAGGTGATATTACAGATGTTGTTGAAGGTAGAGATTTAATACTATCGTTAGCCGTAACTAAGGCAAACAATGGTAGAGAATACACTACTATCAACTCAATTATTCAAGAAGATAAGTCAAGTTTACATAGTGACCCTGAAGTGTCAAATGCATGGACAAACGATCCACAAACTTGGAGAGATGTTTATTCAGTAAAACCTCTTGAATACTTACAATTAGTTGCATCAGGTGAAAACCCTGTTTGGGACAAAGACTCTAAGAAGTTTATTTCTTCTATGAGTGGTGAGGAGACATTTGGTGGATCATCGATGACACCTAAGGTTGAAGTAGAAGATGCACAAGCAACAACAAAAGTAGACGACAACCTACCATTTTAATTAACACGGACCCACCCAAAACAATTATTGATGGAAACATCTGGTGGAGCTACAGAACCGATTAGTCGGTCCCTACGGGTGGGTCCATTTTAAAAAACAATATGGCAATTAAGAAAAAAGATTTTAAAAGTATTAAATCAAAGTTCTCTAAACAGGCTAAGTTTAAGTCTGATAGGTTTTTTGATTTAGGGGATGCATTTTTGGATGCGACGGGATTACCAGGACCATCTATGGGACATATTAATATGTTTTTAGGACATTCGGATACAGGTAAAACAACGGCACTTGTTAAGACCGCAGTTGATGCACAGAAAAAAGGAGTACTTCCTGTCTTTGTTATTACAGAACAGAAATGGGATTTCCCACACGCAAAACTAATGGGTCTTGATATTGAAGAAACGGTCGATGAGGAAACAGGAGAAATCGAATATGACGGATTCTTTCTATTCAACAATGAATTCCAATATATAGAACAAATTACTGATTACATAAATGAACTAATAGACGCTCAGAAGAAAGGTGAATTGGAATATGATTTACTATTCTTGTGGGATTCGGTTGGTTCAGTACCATGTAAAATGACTTTTGATGGTAAAGGTGGTAAACAACACAACGCATCAACGTTAGCCGATAAAATCGGAATGGGTTTAAATCAGAGAATTTCAGGTTCAAGAAGAGTGGATTCAGAATTTACAAATACACTTGTTATTGTAAATCAACCATGGGTAGAACTACCTGACAATCCATTTAGTCAACCAAAGATTAAGGCGAAGGGTGGAGAATCAATATGGTTAAACTCTACACTTGTATTTAGATTTGGTAATCAGAAAAATGCGGGTACTAACCCTATCTCTGCCGTTAAGGACAAGAGAAAGGTAAAATTCGCAACAAGAACAAAGATTTCTATCATGAAGAACCACGTAAATGGTCTTGGTTATGAAGATGGTAGGATTATAGTAACTGCACATGGTTTCTTAAGTGGGAAAGATTCTACAGAAGAAAAGAAATCGTTAGAGGGTTACAAAAAGGAACACGCAGAATTTTGGAAAGACCAATTAGGTATTGAGGGTGACTTCGATATCAAAGAGGAGGTATAGAATTGTTGAACCTATAAAAGGTAAAAATGTCAGTATTATTAGTAGACGGAGATAACTTACTTACAATCGGATTTTATGGAGTAAAAAATTACTTCTATAAGGGTGATCATATTGGTGGTATATATCATTTCATTAATACTTTAAGAAAATCATTTGAACTTTATAGGTTAGACAAAATAGTTGTCTTTTGGGATGGAGAAGATGGATCCGCGACAAGAAGAAAAATGTATCATAGATACAAAGAGAATAGAAGACAACGAATTCGTACCGACAAAGAAAAAGAGTCATACACAAGACAAAGAAGAAGAGTCCAACAATACTTAGAAGAATTATACGTAAGACAAGGTGAGTTTGAATTTTGTGAGACAGATGACTGTATTGCATACTACTCTCAACAATCAAATGAAAATACAATAGTCTATTCTTCAGATGGGGACCTAGCACAGTTAGTTTCTGACACCACTAAGGTATATAACCCTTCACACAGGAAACTTTACGGTCAAAATGATATAATACTATACGAACATCAAGAAATACACATACAGAACGTTAAAATCGTTAAAATAGTTTGTGGGGATAGATCGGACAATATTGCGGGGATTAAAAACATGGGCATTAAGAAGTTCATTAAGTTATTCCCTGAATTGAAAGATACCCCACTAGGTATTGAATATGTTATTGAAAAATGTAATAAGTTATTTGAAGAGGATAAGTATAATAATACAGTCAAAAACTTACTTACAGGTGTTACTAAATACGGTGTTTTCGGGGAAGAATTTTTTAACCTTAATGAGAGTATCGTAAGTTTAGATCAACCGTTTCTCACGGATGTGGCGAGAGAAACAATCACAGACCTTATACACGAAAAATTGGATCCCGAAGGAAGATCCTATAAGAACACGATGAAGATGATGATGGAGGATGGGATATTTACTGTCCTACCTAAATCAGATGATGCGTGGATAAAGTTCCTTAATCCCTTCTTACGTTTAACACGTAAGGAAAAAAATAAAAGAGTTATAAAAATTAAAACAAATGAGTAACAACGAAACTACAAAACTTGAATTTCTACTAACCTTGAATGATAATATTATCTGTCAGAGGTTCTTTAATGTCAGAGGATTTAACCCAAAAGTTAAAAGATCTTTGAATCTTCACTACGATGTGAAAAATATTTGTGAAGAAATCGAAGAAAATTTGAAACAAAAAACTTTGGATTATCTACACAAAGATCAACATTATTTTCCCGTTTTCGACCCTTCCAACAATGAAGGTCCGGACCCAGATGAATACTTCAGAGTAGAGATTAAGCAGAATGACGATGTATTTATTTCAAGAGCATTCCCTGCACATATCTATCACCCTAAAGTGAGATATTCTGTGGACATTCGACCGATCTTAAGAAGAGTATTAGGTGGACTAAGTGAGACCTTCTCTTTAGAGGATATAACAACAAAATATATGAATTATAATTTACAACAAAACTAAAGTACTATGAGTGAGATGAACTTCGGAAAATTAGGAAATCAATTCCAACAAGCATTAATAAAATCAATTATTGAAGATGCCAAATATGGTGAACAAATAATGGAGGTTTTAGAAAGTAGGTACTTTGACAATAATTCATTTAAATATATTATTACACATGTAAAAGAGTTACAGGATATATATAAAACTATTCCGACATACGAG
>Ga0208792_1000206_pt1 | contig 25165 bp, 34 predicted proteins | sample 14_taG_FD_184087 | JGI IMG/M metagenome (GOLD analysis project Ga0208792, IMG submission 184087) | Marine viral communities from the Subarctic Pacific Ocean - 14_ETSP_OMZ_AT15311 metaG (SPAdes) (version 2) | ecosystem: Environmental > Aquatic > Marine > Oceanic | place: Pacific Ocean | collected...
GAATATCAAAGTCCTCTGGGAAATATTCTTGGTCGCTAAACATTCCAAATCTATCTCGTGCCGCTTGCTCCATTTCTGCTAACTCTGCTAGCGATGAAGCAGGTGTAACACTAAAGTCTGGCATTGTATAAGTAGGTAGTACACCTTCTCTTCTTGTAGTGTACTCAGTTTCTAACTCTCCTAAGAAACCATAATACTCACTTAGGCTAATGTAACCACTATCTTTGTATTCCTCTAACCTTGTTAGCTCGTTTTGGTACGCGGTATCTATCTCTGTAGTATCATCGCCCTCTGCAATCTGTCCATATACGCTAAAGTCTGGTAACTCATACGCAGGAGCTATACCTTTTCTAGCATCTTCATAAGATGTTTGTAGGTCATTTAATTGAGTAATATAATCTGATGTACTAATATATCCTAGTCGAGCATTTAATGTTAATTCATCAAAAGCAGTATTGTATTCTGCATCTATATCCTCGAAAGTTCCTCCAGGCTCTAACTGCCCATATACTGTAAAGTCTGGTGCTTCATATACAGGGGTAATATCTCGTTTTTTAGTATCGTAAGCAGATTCTATCTGAGCCTCAAGGGCATCATGTTCTTCTCTAGTAATGTAATCATTATCTAAGAAACTTTGTAACTCATTTAAAAATTCTTCTTTCTCTGCATCAAGGTTTGTAAACCCACCTTCAGCATCTAAATCAGATACGGTAAACTCTGGCAATGTATACGCAGGTACGAGTGTTTCTTTCCTTGTATTGTACGATTCGTTTAAGGCTGATACATTTGCATCGTATTCTTCTTGAGTAATATATTCGTTACCTAAGAAACTATCTAATGTAAACATAGCTTGAGAGTAGGATTGATTCAATCCAGTAAGGTCTCCTTCGGCTATTACATTAAAGTCTGGTGCTTCATATGTAGGAACAAATAGATTCTCTCTACGCATATCTGCCATACTTTCGGCAAATGCTATTTGGGATTCTTTCATCTCTTCATCTAGGTCGGAATCATTGATACCCTGTATATAAGATGCAAGACCTGTCTCTAAGTCACCAATATCATCATACAAAGTAACATCAAATCCACTACCGATTACAGATATAGTTCCTGTTAAATCTAGTATTTGTTCTTCTTTCTCACCTATAGTTGTACTTAGTCCTGTATTTACTCCTTTAAGTTCATCTATTTCATCTTGCTTATCTTTGTTTGCCGCCTCTAAAGTAAAAATCTGACTACCGTTATTTCTAATACTAGCAATAATAGTATCAAAATTAATAGCTTGTTCTGCGCTAATGTCTTTATTAGCTTCTGCTTCGTCTACATAACTTTGATAACTGTCTAAATAAGCATCTAGTTCAACTTGATTAGTGGCAGTTACATTAAACTCTGGTAATGAAAATGCTTGTAGTGCTTCTGTTGCCCCTTGTGCTGTTTCTAACTGTAATTGTAAGATAGATACATCTTCTCTAGCTGATTCTTTAGCAGCCTTTTGAGCATCTCTGTCGGCTCTAGCAGTATCTAACAAACCTTTGATTCTATTTTTTTCAGTTTGTAGTGCTGTATAGTTTTCACTATCAGTCAAAGCTTGTGCATCTAATTCAGCTATATCATTACCTAATCTTATTTCTTCTGCTTCTAAATCTGATACTCGTGTCTCAGCATTGTCTAATAAACCTTGTATTCTATCTGCTTCGTTATTAGCACTAACTACCAAATCATTTAACCTTGTTATTTCTGCATCAGAAGTTGTTTGTAGTGAAGCAATGTCTTGAGTAGCCTTGTATACATTAAATGTATTAGTAGCTAATGACTTTTCTAGTTCTCCTTGCTCTGACGTAATCTCTCCGTCACTAACCATTCTGTCTATCTCTTCATTAAAGGAATCTAACTGACTTTGTCCGCCCTCTATATCAGAAGCAGTAACCTCAAAGTTCTCTAGCTCTACGTATAAATCCGCTTCAAGGTCTGCTATTGTTAGCTCATTTGCTTCTAGTGTTTCTCTAGCAGTAGTTAATTGCGTATTAGCTGTATTATATAAACCTAAGTATTTTTGATAGTTATCGTAATTTTCTTTTTGCGCAGTTTCTGCAATGCCTAAATCTGTTTCTGATTGTGCTAAAGCAGCTACATTAGCTAATATTTGGTCTGCATTTGATGCAGATAAAAAGTTTCCAAACTCTTCCGTAGTGCCTTTCATAACTTCATCAACAAAGTTTTGCATATACGCACTTTGGTCTTCTGCATCTATATATGCAGTTACATTAAACTCTGGTATTTCGTAAGATTCTATCTTATTTATTCTAGCTTGTAAATTAGCAGCATTCTGTGATGATGCACCTTCATTTTGTATTGCAATATCTCTAGCATTTTCTGCTGTAGTAATTGCTAAATTTTTAGAAGTTAAAGTATTTATTTCCGATAGCTTTGAATTGTATATAGCATTTGCTAAATTAATCTCGTATTGCTCTTGTCCTTCAGATAATTCGGATGCAGTAATTTGATTTAACCTAGTCTGCAATTCAGTATCTAAATCAGTTATGTTATTAGCAGTTACTGTAAATACACCTAAATTTACAAAGTCGCTTGTGGCTTCTGCTTGTGCATCAAGTATTAATTGCTGCGATGTCTCATCTAATTCAATAAAAGCTTTTCTTGACTTAAATAAATCAAATGCACTATCTTTTAAAAATTCTTTAGTACTGAAATCAAAATTAGTATTATCAATAAAATCTAGCCTATCTTGGTAAGCTTCACCTAGTGTATCAATGTCATCAAAACCTGTTACCACAAAGTCTGGCAAATCATAAAAAGATGTTACAGGAGCTTCATAGTCTATTGGTGTACTTAAATCAATTTCTTCAATGGCTGCATATTCTTCAGACTCTATCCAATTTGGTTCATTATTAGAATTGTAAAATATTGAGTCTCTTTGCCATTGAGCTAATACATCATCCTCTGTAGTGTAGTCTCCAAAAGGTTGACCTGTAAGAGGGTCATAGCCCGTAGGTGGTGTAGGTGGATTTGTCGCTAAGTAATATGACCAATCTAAATCTTCCGCTTCTTGCTTTGTAATTTTACCTTGTTCAAGTAAGCTTTTTAAAACTTTAGCTCTGTCGTCAGAATTTGTGTAAAGAGGACTATAGCTTTGACCAGGAGTAATATTATACGAACCATCTGAATATCCACCAGTTGTCCATGGTTTATATTTTAGTTCATCGTAAGAATATTCTCTAAATAAATATTCTCCTGTATTCGGATTAAGTCTATTAGGGTCATAATACTCCGTAAAACCATAAAAAGTATCTGCAACAACAAGAGGTACTCCATTTTCTTCTTCTATGACTTCAAATGGTCTTAGCTCAAATATACTTTCTTCTGTATAATTTTCATCGTATGCTTCGTTTGTTTGTAATACATCGAAGTTTTCATCGGTATAACCATTGAGCATTAACATATACTCAAGAGTAGGAGTTTTCCAACCACCTTGACCAAAGCTACCTCCTGGTGTATTCCAAGAATGCGCTATTGCTATTTGGTCTGTTCTTGAACCATACCTAGTTATAGGCGAATCCGTTCCAGGTAAAAGATAATCGCTTTGATTAAAATCTTTTAATTCTTCATCTGTTAGACCTGCGTATTTTTTTAAGTAAAAATCCCCTAGTTCTAAATCAATCGAGTGCAAAACATTCCTATTGTTGCCTCCTCCAAAAAGTGAAGAATCACTAGTTACTAAGTCTCTTAACTCTTTGTATTCTAATTTACCAGTAAGAGCTAATTCCTTTAATATTTCTTTATTTAGTGTTCTATCAGAGTTCCTTAAATCTTCTGCTGATAAACTTGGAAACGTATATAGGTCATCTCTAGTGCCAGGCTCATCAAACAATCTAGCTTGTTCAAATTCATATGTTACACCCGACATAGGGTCATAAACAAATTCATCACCTTGCTCGTTTGTTCTGTAATCAAAATAACTGGCTACTGCAGGTACGTCTCTCATAACAATATAATCTTCCTCTTCTACATAATTGGTTGCAAAAAAACTTGCATCCGATGTAATCTCAAAGTCTACACCCTCTGTAAATTGCGTACCTTCCGCACCTTCACTTATTAAGTAATCAAAACCTGCTTCGTATTCTGAATCCGTAATGTCTGGAAATGTTTCTTTTAATCTATTTATTGTTTCTAAATCAAAATAAAATTCATTGTTTTCTCCAAATCCCACTTTGTCATTTACTTCAAATGTTCCCCCTAGTTGTTTGTACAAAACATCAAGTCCGTTTTCTGGGTCATATTTTTCTCCTCTATCTATTGAACTTTGTACTTGGTCATTTAGTACAGCTATGATTTCCGCAGGTTGCATTCTATCCATAGGCTTGTTGGTAATTTCTTCTAGATAAGAACTTAAAGAAGATAAATATTTAGCAGACAAGCCACCTTTATTAGCGCTATCTAGTAAGACATCAAAACCAGTCTTACTAGGCTCGGATACTGAATCGTCTTCAAAGTAATTATCTAATGTACTTCTCCAATAAGATATATCTGCTTCTTGTACATTATTAGGGTCTATACCTTTATTTTCTAAATACCTTACCCAATCCTTTGCACTTTGCGGACCCATTGCTGCTGAAATGCCATTAGCTAAACCCGATACTGGATAACCTTTAAAAATAGCATTATCTATAATCATTTGAGTTAAACCAGGACCGAATATCTTTTGACCCGCTACTCCAAGTCCTTGAACATATGAGCTTATACTATCAAGCATCCCTATTGCACCAGTTCTTCTGTTTGATTCTACTCCTTCAAATTTACCTTCTTCTGATTGCTCTTGTACTGCATCTAAAATATTACCTTCCAATAAAGCATCAGCAATGTTTTCAAATATATTTTCACCAGTTGGGTCAAATTTTCCTAACTGTGTACCACCCATTCCCGCTAATGATAATGTTGCTTCTGGGTTGTGAAAAGGCATTAAGTATTTAGTTTTATCTGCTATTCCTTCTAGAATTGGTTCTCCATCTTTATCAACAAATTTTTGATTAAGTATCTCAGCCGCCATTTCGTGAATATTTAAATTAGGAAAATCAAATCCTAATCCAGTTAACTTATTAGCTATTCTCTCTACACCATTTACTACATAATTGTAACCCGCTTGAGTAACATATAAAGATGTTCCTACGCCAGACATACCTAGCAAATCTAAAGCAACAGCTATAAAATAACCAGATGAACTTATAGTTTCTCCTGTGTTTTGACCAAATGATAAATCTATTTTATTAATAGAATCGTTTACATCATCTTCTGTTATTTTATCTACTCCATAAGCAAAGTCATTTATTAAATCTTGGTCTACTATATATTTACCAAAATCTGGATTTGACACTACATCTCCGTATCCCACAGATTCTGGAGTATAACCCATAGATTCATCTAATGTAATAGTTTCTCTTTCATCTATTATATCTGGGTTATTAAATCTTCCATCATAATAGTCACTATCAACGAAATCTTGTAAAGCTACATTAAACCTATTTCTAAAATCTTCTAAATCAGCTAATTGATTTATTTCTCTTATTTCTGCATTACTAAATCCGTAAGCTTTTGAAACAGTATTTTGTATATTATCAGAAGCTCTCTTGTGTTGCAAGTAGTCTAATTCTTTTACAAAAGTTCTTAAATAAACTTCTGCTTCTCCTAAGTTTTTAGGGTCGGAATAAATGTCTAATATTTTTTGCCTTGTAACAGATGGGTTTGCATCTGGAGTAACTTCTCCATTTTGACTTAAATCTAATAAACCATCTTCACCAAAAGCATCACTAACAAGTTTGTCTGCATCAATTCCTATAGAATTTAAATAAGACTTATCTTCAATAGTAAAAGCGTCAGTAAATATATCTTTATCTAATACATTGAAAACAGCATTAACTTCATCAAAGCCTAAAGAAAATCCACCATAACCTAAGTTTTCGGTTTCGGTGATACCCATGTTACCTAAGTCTGTTTCAAATTCTTGAAAATCGAAACCTCCCCCAGATAAACTTCCGTCAAAATTTAATCCTTCTGGCATCCACCAAGTGTTACTCGGTGAATAAGTATCCATCATCCAGTCATAACCGTCTTGACTGCCGTATCCCATATTATTCTCCTACTGCTGTATAATAAATTTTGTCTACGCCTGCAGGGTGATTTACTACTGCCTGCGTTAAGCTTACAGATTTTAATGAAATACTATTTGTAAATACTACATCATCGTTTTCAAGACCTGTAAGCTGTACTGAAAAAACTGTATCAAAGGCTATAGTGCTATCAAATGTTATTGTTGATTGTGTAACTGTTCCATCGGAAGGTGCTACTTCTCCGAACTTCATTATTAAACCATTAGGAAATTTAGTATACTTGCTACTATTATCAACTGCCGCAGGTAACAATCCAGGGTTGGAATCTACATAAGCTTTAGTAGCTTTAGCACTAGGTATAGTATCATCATTAGAACTTACTACAGATAAGTCTGTATCAATGTCTACTTCTTCAACTACTCCAGTTCCTGCGGTTGTTCTACCTAATAATTTAGCAGTCGCTGAAACATATTGCATTTTTGCGTATGTTACCCCAGTTGTAGTGTTTGTAGAATCTGGAAGCTTTACGGTAGTAATAGCATCATCTGCTATTTTAGCAGTAGTTACTCCTGTAGTTTCACTTGTACTTGTTTCTATTAAAGAAGTAGTAATAGCGCCATTAGTAATTGTAACTACTCCTGTATTTACAGTAAATGTATTACTAAACGAATCACTTGCTAAAAGTAAAGTGTCTGTAATATCATTAAGAGATGTAGCCGTAATGGTATCCCCATTTGAGAAATTGTTTTTACCTGTAAATTTTGCCATATTATTCTGCTTTGTTTTGTGAACGGAAAGTTAAAGCTCCCGCAACTTTAAATTGATAAAGCTCAAACCTGCCTACTGGATTGGATATTGTTGCTTCTAAACCATAAGCTCGTTTGTTACCTATTCTACCACGGAAGGAAATACCCTTTTCATTATTATCTGCGGGCATTGTAAAATTAGTAACATTGCTTTCAGTATCTCTATTAAAAGTGTAAAATATAACTTGAGATGTTGCATCTACTCCTACTGAGTTCATATTACCCATTACTATCTCAAAGTTATTCCATTTTTTTCTATCTATAGTTTTTAAATTATATTGTCTAGTTCTTAATTCTGTAGAAATATTGTCTAGCTCTGTAGAACCACCAATTTCTGTTATTGTAGAATCTTGAGTATCTGTAGAAGAAGCTTCTAGTCTATGAACACCCCCTTGGGAATTGACTGCATATACTCCTCGCTTGTCGCTTTTTCCTGCAACAATTAATTTATCTATAGTAAAATCAGCATTACCATAGCCGTCTATGCTTTCCCAAGCTTTATTTAAAAAGTTATAAACTAAAACTATCTTATTAGATGTAGAAAGAATACTAGCAGGAACTGCAATATAATATCTATTATCAAAATAAACCGCTGATGAAAATTTAGCTGCTTGAGAAAATTTTGGACCAGACATACTATTGTCTATTGCTGCACTTAAAGGAATATCATTACCTCTTAAATTATACAAATCTTGGAAGCTAACACCGTATACACCATTGTCAGACAAGAATAATATTTGATTACCTACTTGAACTATAGTATCTTTAGCCAAGCATCCTACTTCTTTTGTCAAGCTTTGTACTCTTGCTTCTTGAAAGTTAAAGCTATCAACTCCAGTTATTACAGAAATACTTTTTCTGTTAAAAACAAGTAACTTATCTTCAGCAAAAGAAAAAGCGGCAACAAAACTATCATTCTGTCCACCTGCAGTAACAAATGTTCCGTATGTAGTATCAAATTTTTCTGAGTTAAATGGAAAAGAAATTAACAATTCGTCAGTTACATCTCTTGCTGTATAGCTATCGTCTCCTGCATCAACTGTAAACTTATATGGTACCACCAATCTATTACGATGAACTATCGCATCTCCAGGTGCAGGAGCGTGTGTAAATCCTGCTCCTCCAGATACTCTGCCTATAATAGAAACATTTTTATTAGCTGCTTCTTCTGGTACTTCTGCGTAAAAACTTACACTTGTAGTAGTAGCTGATGCCACTTGATATCCAGCATCTACATCAAGTCCTGTCATATTAGATTCTACAATAACAATTTCATCTCCTGTAGTTAATGCTCCGAATCCAGTATTGGTAATAGTTCCTACTGTAACTAAACCATCTGCAGCAGCCGTAGTATGATTGCTTGCTTTAATTGTAGGTTGTGTAAATGTACCACTTTCTTCTTTAGTAAAAGCATTAGAAAAATTTAAATCCCAAGACATAGGAACGTGACCCTCTTCAAAAATAAAAACTTTATCAAAAGCTTGTATTACAGTTGCTCGGTCTTCATTAATTACATGACCTCCAGGGTAATTAATCGTTGTGCTAGTACCGTCACTAATTTTAACTGCTACTGCATTTGCTGTACCTGCTAACAATATATATTCTTCATTATCATTACTTGGGTCTATAAAATTATTAGAACCTACTACTCGTGTATTTTGTGCATTTGATAATTTAGGTGCGCCTATAGTTGGTGTACCACTTACAGCACCTGTAGTTGTAACAGGAATATTTATGCTTATTTCGGTAGCACTTACTCTAGTAGCTATATAGTTGCTTCCCGAAACGTATCCTACTACATTATTAATAGTGCCTGTAACAGATACTAAAGTATTATTTATAATACCATTAGAAGCATCTGTGCCTGTAGTCGTTGTGATTCCTGCAAATGTAAGAACTCCACTAGACTCAGTAGTGCCTGTAGCGGCATCATCTACATATAAATTAAAAGGTAATACTAAAGCAGTATTAGTATCTACAGTAAAAGGAGCAGCTAAAACATTTACTGCATTTCTTTTTTGTGCTAAACCTCCAAGCCCAAATCTAACATTATTAGCCACTTGAAACATACCAGGCTCTAACGAATCGGGTCTTGAACGATTGTTAAAACCTTTAAAGTTGCTGTCTAAGTCTTCAAGTATTTGGTCATCAGTAGCACCATATGTATCGTAGCGAGCCATTCATTCTAACCACGCATTCCTGGCATTGGAGGACGAGGCATACCTCCACCTTGTCCCATTTGAGGGCGAGGCATAGGAGGACGTGGCATAGCACCACCTTGAGCCATTTGAGGTCTACCTTGTGGGGCTTGTGGTCTCGCTTGTGGTCGTGCTTGTGGTCGTGCTTGTGCAGGTCCACCAGATAGCTTTTTCTCTAATGCAGAGATACGTTGCTCTAGCTTTGCCATTTTGCTACCACCTGTAGCCTTTGGGGCTTTGGGGCTTTTTGCAGAAGTTTTCTTTTTAGCTGTTTTTTTAGGGGCCATGTTATTTTTTCTTTTTCATTGCACGCCCTTTAGACTTAGCAGCCTTTGATGGTCGTCCAACTTTTGTTCCGTATGTTCCTTTTCCGTAGGGCATGATATTATTTGATTTGAGATGAACCAAAGTAGAATCCTACAATGGCGAGTAAAGTTTGTCTAACTTCGGGTAGTATAACATAACCTGCAAGAGTTTCCCAAGTTGACCATTGAAAAAATAAAAAGTTTTTTGCCTCTAGTACAGTTACACCTCTGTCAGTAAATGCTAAAATAAAGGGTACTAATATAAGTGCAAATAAAATAGCTCCTACAATAGTTCTTCTTACTATGACCCCACCGTTCCTAGCAGCGGCTCTATCTGCACTAGAGTCAGCCATATCTTGCTTTTCTAGAATTGTTTGTACAGTTGCCTTCTGAGCTTCTACTAAACTCCCAATAAGCTTAAATACAAAACCCATTGCACTACCTAATCCTAATGCTTGTAAATCGTCCATTATTTTTTACTCCTTACTTTTGCCGCAGGTGTATTCTTTACTACGGTTTTTTTACTTTGTTTCTTTTTCTTTGCAGTAGCTGCTCGCTGAGACTGCGATAAACTCTTGGCTTTAGCCATTGGAAGGCATCTGTCTGGTTTTTTCTTGTTTTTAGATGTACCGCAAGCCCCTTTAATCTTTCCGTCAGTTCCGATGCGAACCCAATTTTGGTCTCTCCATTTTTTAAGTTCACCCATTACTTCTTCTTTCTTTTCTTACCCTTTGCTCCTTTAGCGTAATTAGGGTCTTTGCAATACTTAGATGCAGCCATATTAGCATAAGCACTAGGGTATGTATCAAATGTACGCCTAGCCCAAGCTTTACCTGCAGAGCATATTTTATTTCCTTTTTTCTTAGAAGCCATTAAACTTTCCTCCGTTTGTATGAAACAGTTTTTCTTTGTGGTACTGCCTTGGCAGCGCATTCTGAACAACAAGCACCTTTCATTAGCATTTCCATCTCCTTCTGGCTTGTCTTAATCTTGAGTTAGGGTCTTTCGCAGCTTTAGGAAACTTCTTCATTTGTCCTGCACTTCTAGCGCAATAAGACTTTCTACGCTTTGCATCCTTGCTACCTTTCTTAGGATTGCCTGTAACGGCAGTTTTGAGCTTAGACCCAGGGTTCTTACGCTTGTAAGCTTCTACCCCTTTCTTGGTCATTCCTGCACCTTGCTTGGTTGGTCTATAGTTACCACCCTTGCTAGTCGTACGTCTAATCGGATTTTCCTTTTTTCTGCTCATCTATAAGTTTTTTTATTCCTAAAATTGTATGCACTATTGTACCAACCGATGCAATACTAGCTAATATTAAACTTATATCCATTAAACCCCAAGATGCTAATACACCAAAAAAAGATACCGATAGTCTATTAGCCAAGTCTTCCATTATACATTTACAGTTGTTAAAATTAATAATTCTTCTTCATTCGTAAGAGTTGTGTACTCGGTAACATCTAATGCCCATTTAGAATCGGCAGTTATAAACGGGTAGGAAACATATTTCATTTTCCAATGTGGATTTTCCCACCAAGGAAGTCCTACTGCTCTACCTTCCTCTTCTGCCTTAACTAAAGCTTCTTCAATTGTATCGTATATTATAAATTTGTACATACTATAAAGCGTCTATTTCTGTGTTTAAGGTAGTAACATCATCAGCACTTAGTCCTTCAGCAAACATCATCGCAGTTTGAAATCTAAACTCCCTGTGTCCTAATGTATATTCTTCTAATTCTATAGCAGTTGAAATTGTTGTTGTATCTGCATCAACTATTTCTGTAGTTCCTTGATAAGCATTTAGCTCTGTAGTAGTCCCACTTGCTTTTTTTATAACTCCTGTATAATTTCTTAAAGTGCCGTCAACTGCATCATCGCTCATTGAGTCAAATAATGTGTAAGAATCATCTCTTACAGAAACTCCAATATATTGTGTTCCAACAGTTATATTTAAAGCTTTATGCCTGTCATTTAAGAAAACTGTAGGATTACCGTCTCTAATTCCAAAAATGCCTGTTTTAGCAGATGCAGGAGAAAATACATGGTCTTTCATATTCAACAATAAAGTGACTCCTTGACCTACTGAATTTCCTCCAAATGTAGAGTTTATATCCGAATCATTAGTTGTAGTTCTTAAATAAGAGATAACATAAGGATTCGGTTTGTAATTTAGCCCCATATTTGCAGAAGCGTCATATTTCGGAGCAATTCCTGTTGTAGAAGTAAAATCAACGAATCCTTTTTGGTCGTACATTGCAGTAACTAAAGTATCCCCACTTGAGTACCAAGAAGTATAAGTGCCATCAGTTAATTCTGTTGCAGTAAAATCTTTGCTAGTTGGACTTGATGCTGAATTATAAAACTGAACAACATTTCCTCCCGTTCCAAGTACATCCTTAAAACTAAATATTGATGTTGCCCTACTTGCAATAGTAGCAGGTATAGGACCAGGTCTTGATTTACCACGTAAGCCGTTCCATGCAGAAGCAAGGCTACCGCTTAGTGTACCAACCGCAGAACCTAATAGCGTTCTCTCCATTAGTCAGTAAATTCTGTAGCGGCTATAATAGCTGTACCTGCAACTGAGATAAACTTAGCAGCTTGGGCTGTTTCTATATTCCAGGTGTAACTTCTTTCTGCATATAGAACGTGTCCTACTGAAGCACTAGGTGTTTCCCCTGTGAAGGTTACATATACATTGTTATCTTGTACATCTAATACAAGGTAACGAGTTCGGTCATCATATGTAGTTTGAAACTCCGTTGCTGAACCTGTGGTTACAGACAGCATCTCCATCGTTCCTACAGAGTTATTTACAAATGGATATAAGTTTGATACTCTTGAGTTTGGCATAATTATCGTGATTGTCTATTGACATAAGTTGAAAATCTCATGTTTGCGTTGTTATTGTTGCTGATTATATCATTGCGTTCAAGTTGCAAATCTAATGCACCTTTAGCAGTTTGTTCTTCTAAAAGTGCTTTTTGATGCTGACCATCCATACGTAAAAAATCTGCATATGCAGTATGAGCAATAAATGCAAAAAACTCTTCTGGAACTTCTTCTGTAGATGTATCGTAATCAGAACTTGTAGTAAAAGCAGTAAATGGTTTTTTATAAGTTACATAGGCATAACCAGTTGCACTAGAATTATTGTCAAAGTTTAAAATTTCTGCACCGTCTTTAGTGACGATAAAATCATATTCATCTGCCCCTTGACTTAAATATGGTTCGGTTCGATGTATTCTTATAAATTCTCCTATTGTTTGTAAGCTTGATAATGTTACTGCACTATTTAATATAGGCAAAGAAAGACTTGCAAACTGTACTAAATTTAAGGAATCAAAAGTTTTTGCTATTGCATCAGTTCCTCCTAATCCAGAGCCTCTCCAAGCTTTTACTTTTTCTGGAGAATCATATACTCCGTCATCTAAATAATTTGTTCCCGTATAGTCCTGTATAGAATCATCAGTAGAACTGCTATATGTAATTACACCTGTAATGGGGTTAGTTGTAAAAACTGTATCACTAACAATAGCCGCCCAATATTTATCGCCAGTTCCCATACTTCTAACATAGCCATAATTTTTATCTGCTGTATCTAAATAAAAATTAATTCCATTTTGGTCTTTACCTAAAACTGTAAAGTAATTACTACCTTGTTTAAAACTGCTTACAGGTCTTTTTTCGCCTGTAACCAAATATCGAACCCATATAGGACTCTCATTGTAAGCTTGAAAAAACCTACGGTTAATAAATCTAGATATATCATTTTGTTCTTCAGCAGTAAATGAATCAACACCTGCTAATGATTTTATTAACTTAAATAAACTTCCGTAAGTTCTAGTTTGCATTATATTTTATTGGGCGACAAATCAGAAAAATTCCTCTGATAATATTGTAAAAAATTCTTAGAATGCACTTCCTCGTGTCCGTACTTACCTGTAAGTCTAAAAAATTCTCTTGCAGGCATTGTTGCTACGCATCGACCCAGAACAGGGTGCGTTTTTCCTTTAGTGTCTTGTGCTTCTTTTCGTGCTTGTTGTACACGCAAATGCTCGGTTTCTTTTTCTAACTTGAAACCACTTTTAATTTCATTCATAAAAGCTTCGTCCAACTCTCCGTCAGTAAAGCTTCTAGGTATATCTGTAATGATGTCTGACATAAATAAAATGGCAGGGGGCTTTCGCCCCCGAACCAAAATAATATTATCCGTTTAAACGTCTAATAGCTAATTGAAGTGTAAGTTTACCAGAGGTACTTCCATCCAATGCTGATGCTGAGATAACAGTAATGTTACCATCTGCAGCTGCTACAATTTTAGTATTGTTAGCATCTCCACCATCATCAAGAGATGAACCTGTGTCTACTTTTACTTGTACAGTATTAACATTAGAGTTAAGAATAAACGCTTCTGTTACTGCAGCTCCTGCTGTTACAGTTGCATCGTATCCAACTTTAAGGTTAGAACTAACGCTGAATGCTTCAGTAATATTCAAAGCAGCGCCATAAATGACATCTCCTTTTTTAACAGGAATATCAACTTGTGTAGTTGTGTTTCCTGCTGCTGTAGTGAAGTCACCAGGTGTTAGTATAATCTTATCGGTATAACCGTCTGCGATTTCGTTAATAGTTAATCTTGACATAATTTATAATTCCTTTCTGTTAAGCTACAATTTTACCGTGTGCTGCAGGGTGGTATACACCTAGAGTCAACGCACAATCAACAAATCCACGTTCGCCACCACCTAAGTTAGGTAAGCGTGTGCTTCCCATAGGGATGAGGTCGTGAATACCAACATAGTTAGGATTGATAATATAACCATCAGCGTGGTCAGTATTTGCTCCAGTAACTGTAGCAGGTGCTGTATCTGGGTTCATATTAACAATTGACACTACTCCGTGGTCTGACTCATAGAGTTCAACAGACAACTTAATAGTTGTTTGTCCTTGCTCCATGTTTACTTGACGCATATTTGTAGCTGCATCAACATTTGCACTTAAACGAGCAAAGTCAGAAATACGTCTACGTAAGCCAGTATCAGCAACAAGCATCATATTTGAAGATTCTCCTGTTTGACGGAAGATTTCAGATAGCTGTGTATTAAGGATTGTCTCAGTATAAGCATTACCTGCGTCTGAGTTATTTGCAGTTGGTGTAGCATATGCTGCAGGAATATCGGAAGGTGTACCTGCGATAGTTGTTCCGTCAGCTAACCATTTACCTAAACCACGTAAGCCATAATTAGTTCCTGCACCGTTCTCTACAGAGCGGTCATTGTCACTAAGGATAGTAGCTTCAACGTCACGTTTAAGTTCACGAATTGCTTTTGATTCAGCTTGAGCAACTTTAGCAGGACCAACAGAGTCAACAGCTTCTTGTAAATCAGAAACCATATAATCTCTACGGAATTTTTGCACGTAGTTACCAAGACGAGCGCGTTCTGCGAATTTGTCATCGAATGTAGTGACATCTGCACCTTCAGAGACACCTGTGGTGACTGGAGCTTGCAATTTGTCTACTGTCCATTCAGAAAACGTAGCCGTAGCTTTTTTCTTAGAGGCGGATGAAAGGACTGGTGTTTCTTCTGGCGCAAGGATTGTTAAGACATCTGTCAAATCCTCACGGTTAGAAACAGCAGAACCTGGATTAGTTGTATCGAATGTATTTGAAAACGACATAATTTTTAAGTTTTACTTTCTATTTTGCTTTTGTAAGGTTCTAAGAGCTACAAAATCACTAACACTTCCAGAGGTCTGGAATTGCTTTGCAGTTTCACTAAGCTTTTTAGTTGTTCTTGGTACAGTTTTTTCAGATTTAGCTGCTACGGTAGAAGCACTTCTAGGAGGTGCGGATTTAATGGTACGAGGAGTAGTCCGAGTTGGTGGCAAAACTTTTCTGCCGTACATACTATTTGCTGCATGAGCAACTATGTATGGCATCTGTGCCGATACTTCTGGATTAATTTTTTGTAAATCGATTAACCTTTTATCGTTAATCATAGCATCGTACTTTTTGTACGCTTCGCTATTTTTATTTTTCATCCATGGTAACTCTTGTTCTGCTTTTTCTGCAAAGGCATCTCTTGCTTGAATAGCCGCGTTTTTCTTTTGTAAGGTCTGCATTTGTGCAGGTATAAACTTACGAAGAACATTTTGCGAATGCCTCATTGTTTTGCGTACTTCAGCTTTGGTTAACTCTCTACCATCTACTGTAGCAATAACATCATCGGGTGAATAGTCTCCCTTTTCGTATAACAAGTCTTCAGCCCAGTCCACAACTTCTTGCGCACTATTAGCTTGTTCTTGTAACTCTTGAGGGTTCTCGATGTGCTTTAAAGGATTATCTTTTACTACAGGAACTTTTTCTTTTTGCTCGCTTTGCAAGGTATTAAGTTTTTGTTCCATTTGTTCTAAGCGTTCTTCGGCATCCTTACGTTTTTTAGTAAGTTCGCCATAGCGTGCTACTGCACGACTATTTAACTTAGAAGATAATGATTTAAGTTCATCTTCCGATAAGTCATCTATATCTAACTGTGAAAGAACATCTGCTTTGGTTTCTTCAACTTCGGATTCGGTTGCACTCTCATTAACAACTTCTTCTTCAACTTGGGATTCCTCCGCTACTTTGGGTTCATCTTGCGATAAACCTGCCCGTTGAGCCATAAACTCTGCAGGCGTTAAACTGTTATCCGTATTTTTTTGTTCTGACTCTACGTTGTCAGTCGTGTTTTGTTCTGTCATAATTGTCCACTTTCTTTGCGCCAAAGCGATTGCGATTAAAAGTCATTATACAACCTTATACAAGCTTACTAAAAGTACCATCGTGTTTCTTACGAATGGACTCCCAATCTGACATCTGAAGTATTTGGTCATACGTTAAAATTCTACCAGAGATTTGCTTCATATTGTCACCATCTGCTTCGTGCAGTTCGGCTATAGCTTCTTCTCTTAGTGAATGTATTACAGAAATAAACACAGCAAAGTGTTCATTGTGCTGTAAGAACTTGAGGGCTTGTGCTAGACTCATTGATTAATACCTTGTGTTTGCATTGCACCCATAGATGCAGGTTGTGTACCTACTTTACCTATCTGGGCGTTTTGTGCTTGCTGTTGCATAAAGGTATATTGACCAATGTATTTTTGTAATCTAGCTTGGAAAGCTTCGTCAGCCTGCGCTCTCTGTGCAATATCTGGTTGCTTAACATAGTTTTGTATTACTTGCATTGCGACTTGCGCACCATTTGGTCTAGCAGGCATTTCAATTCCTGCAAAAATCTTAGCTAAGTCATCGGTAACATCTTGCATCATCTTATCTGCTGCTTGTTTACCTTCTTGTAAAATGCTATCTGCCATTACAGGGTCAATAGAATTAGCTACAGTTTCTAGTAAAGCATCCATATTGATACGACCAGAGCGGTCTAACTGAGTAAGCGACACTAAAGAGTTTAGTTTCTTCTCTTGTGTATCCTTGTCAGTATTCAATACATCATAAGATACTACAATATCATAGCCTTCTTCTGCACTACCTTTAGAAAATTTCATAGGGTCTGGACTACCAGTAACCTTAAAGAAAACTTCGTCTGGCCCAAATCTTTGAAAGCACTTCCAAGTCATCTGCAATACTTCTGCAGCATGATTTAAGAACTTGTCTATCAAGAATTGTCTACGTATAGGAGCTAATGGGTTTTCAAAATCTAATCCTACTAAAGCATCTGCCTGTTCCTCTAAGGTTCTTTCTATTTCTATAGAACCTGTTGGTGGTGGTGGCGTAGGTGCAAAGTCTAAATCTCCTTTTCTTCTGTAAGGAATCATTCTACCAGGACCCCAATCCGTTGGTGCTTGTCCTACTGGATGCAATATCGGAGGTAATGTAGCTAAACTGTTTCTATCTATTCTAGAATCACGCTCTACCTTTACTTGGTTCTGTATACCACGTAAAACATCTGGAATAGTCATTGTATCGTAAAGTCTTTTAGAATCTTCAGATAACTTAGTAACTACTACAGGGTAATCTTCGTATCCATTAAGTAATTCAAACTTAGCGTAAGCAGGACTTTCGTCTCCTCCACTATAATCTTTATGAAAGACTGTACAGTAAATACCTTCTGAGCCATCCTCTTCGTCAAATAATCTTTGATAACCATAAACGATTTCAATTAAATCATCTGATTCATAAATACTATCGCTTACATTGTTTGCTCTACGCCCCTCTTGTTCATTCTCTATAGAGTTTATATTGATACCTCGGTAGCGTTCAATCATTACATCTACAAAGTCTTGGTCCCATCCATCTGTTACTACTTTATTTTCTAGCTCTTGTGCTGTGTAGTACGTACGCCAAAAACAATAAGGCGCTCTTTGTGGGTCTGTTACATAGCTAGGAAAAAAGAAATCTCCATCGGGTGCAAGTGTCTTTACCTCTGGGGCATCTACTTGTCTTCTTACTGTAGGTAATTCTGCTTTACCTGTTTCCCTTAAATCTTCTATGGCCTTCTTTGCTCTTTCGGAGTTTACTCCTGGGAACGCAGCAATCATTAAGTTTATTACATTTTCTATTTCATCATTGTCTGCTATAGACTGAGCTATCTCTGGAGATGCTGTTGAAATTTGTTCAAGACTTATTTCTTGTAAAAACTTTCTGTCTTCTCTTTGCCATCCAATGTATGTAACTAAAATGCCTCGTTCTAATAAATAGTTAGCACCTAGTTCCATTTCTTTTTTAAATCTAGGTATATACCCACTAGAAATCATCCACTTTAAAAAGTTGGATACTATTCTAGCTCTAGGAATATCAGAGGTTTCTGTTGGAAATGCTCGTACGTTTGCTCTAGATACAGCAGACATGAACATAGATACAAGTCTAGTTATGCGTTCGTCAATAACATGGGACTCAATATCCGATGCACCTTCCCAAGGAAAAGCATCTGCACCGTGCTTGCGGTGGTCGCGGCTTTTCCCATTCCACCAATTACGCCTATCATCATAACTTGTTCTGCATAAGTCAAAATAATACTCAAGGTCGGCAATAGTTTTACTGTATGCCCAACGCAAAGTTTGTACGTCTGGCGTTTTGCTTACATAAGTAAGAGCTTTAGAGGCTTCTGTTTCTTCCATTGCGAAAAATTATAACACATTAATCAACACTAGGAGGCTGCACCCATTTAAATTTAGGTTCTTCTTCCTTGTTGTCTACTTCTATATAAACATACTTGCCAACTGCACTTGCTCCTTGCATTCGTCTAGGCATTAAAATCGGAATCTTTCTAAGCATTTCTTTTATGTATACATAAGAGAACTTAGGATTGGGGCAGACAGATAAAACTTTACCTCTGTATACTTGTGCTACAGGGATAGATGTATCCATTATATCTTGTCCTTCTTCGTTTATCCACGTGCTTTTACCACGTCCTGTGACCATATCTTCATCAAGATGCAATGAGGAAATTTCTAATGCTTTATCAAAAGAAATCCCCATTTCATCCGCTATTTCTGTTAGTTTTCTTTTAGGCATTAGTATCCTCCTTTAGATTTGCGGGTTGTAGTTAAATTATGTCCGTCTACATGGTCGGGTCCTTCGCCACCATTGGACATTCGTAAATATCTCAGTACATCAAAAAAGTCTTTTAGTGCTTCGTCTGCTTTACCCTTTGCGTTGTAGTTAATAATGCTGTCTATAAGATTGCCGCAATCTTTATGAATATAGCACAGGGGTCTATTAGCATTGTCTATTTTTACATCGGGGTTGTAGTTAAACCAATCGTCTAGGGCAGAGATACCCATATCTTCACCTCTGCCATCAGATGGCACGAAATCCATACCGAAGTCGCTGAAGGATGTAAACAAGTCATCATTGTTCTCATTCTCCCTAGCAAAATACCTAGAGTCACCTATTCGCTCAAATACTTTAATCCCTAAGTCGGACTCTATGTCCTTGAATAGCTCTACATATCCTTCAACATTGTATCCAATCTTTTTAGAAGCAGGTCCGTATCTCCATTTTGGGTCGCCAAAAACAGCCCACTCTCCGTATGAGCCTCTATCGGGCCACTCCCTGGAAATAAAGACTCGTCCTTCTTTATCAACTGCAGCCCATATCGCAGTATAGTTTCTTGCTCCTGCGGGGTCGACCACACAATAATTAGTAAATCGTCCTCTATTCTTAATATCTGGGAAGGTGTGTCCATATTTATTCGGGGTTTCTGATAATACATTAACTTCAGTATTAAACAATGGCAATAAGCTAGTCATTGATTTAACTGGCACGCCATATGCTCTAACCATAATCTCTTCTTCTGGTCTATTCTTTAGGTCTTTTGCTATACGCTCATAACCACCAAAGGGGTTTTCATCAGAATGAAGGTAAATTATACTTGCATCTCTTTCGGTGCTATATTGCTTAACTGGTAATGCTTTATCTAATAACTCAGCTTGTCGTGTTTCTAATGTTTCTGCTCCTCGTAGGTATTCATTTATAAACGGAGTGTACCCATCAATAGGGGTAAACCCTATTAGTAACTTAGAATCTCTAGTCGCTAGTCGGAAACGCAAGGTGTTTACCAAGGTGGCATCACCCAGATACTCATCAAGCCAAGCTCCTATGTTAGTACCCTTAGGGTTCTTAAACCCAAACTCGAATCCTTCTAAGATGGTCTGATTGTTACTGAACTGAGTATAAGTCTTAAAGTCTACTCTAGTCTTAGTATCTGGGAAGATAAAGCTCTGCCCTGTAAATCCATTCTGCATAGAGTAATTGATATAACCCTCTGTACTCTTAGTCTTCCGTCTGAACTCCTTGGGCATCATATCCCATACGGCCTTCTGCTGAATCTTAATACTTGTATCTATATTCTGCGAAAAACATATAAGGTGTCCACCTTCATTCTCAGTAACTGCTTTCATTACCAACTTTGCGCATCCTGTAGTCTTGCCGCTACGATTACCACCTAGGACAAGGCACTCATTGTACTTAGCTAAACCTTCATACATTCGCTCCCATCCTGCTAAATCAAAGCCATGCCGTATAGGGTCTTCCTCTGAAGCGCGGATTCGCCCTTCGTGTGCATCATATAAAGCCTTTAGTAAAGTAGGGTCGTTTTCACCTAGTGCTACAATCTCCTTGTCTGTAGGTGCTTTTACTATTGGATGCGGTGTAAAACTAAGTTCCATCGTCTTCGTTATCTGATTCTGCTTCTTCCCATATAAACTCTATATCATCTTTGTTCATTTCAGATAAAGTCTCTCGGCAGAGAGTCTTACCTATGTAATAATTAGTATAATCATATGCTAGTGAATCATCATCATCTATAACGATAACTGCCCAATTCGGGAAATGCTCAGATAAGATAGCCTTTGCCTTCGCAAACGCTTCTTCCTCCTGTGGATTCATGTCATTCTTCGGCATCTATAACCTCTCCCTCTATTATTTTAATTCTTTCCTTTGCTTTCTTTATTGTTTCTTCATAGTCTTCCTGTGTAACTACATTCCTGCTTTCGGTAATAGAACTAGCCTCGCCTCTGGCGGTCAGAGCTTGACGCGCGGAATTAGCTTTAGCTATACTTATCTCCTTAATGTCTCTAGGGGTAGGCTCATATTGCCCTGTATGTATCTTATCTCTTACACTTTCTATTAAATCTTCCTCTAGACTCTCCAGGTTTACATAGCTTCTAGCAGATAACTGACCACCAAGCTCACGAAATGCACTCTTGAAGTCCGCATAATCTACCAATGTATTGATTATTGTGCCGCGGTCAAAGCCATATTTGCGTATCATAGCCGTCTGCGACACCCCAATAGCGTGCAAATACAGTATCTTAGCCACCTTTTCGGGCTTACTTCTGCTTAAACTTTTGATTTTAGCAAGCTCTTTTCCCTCAACAACTTGCGAAATTGCTTGTTCTATCTCTGCCTGTAACTCTGCTTCTACACTCATGGGACAAATCTGTCGCTTGGAAGGGACTAATTAGTCCTACCTATACCAAACAATAACCAAACAATAGTATATAGGGGCTGTACCTGTCAAGCCCCTTAGGGCATCTAATTTTTTAGGGGGCGTTTTATATATAATATAATCTAGCTCGCGTGCGGCTTTAAGGCCCCTCCCCCCTATAGCCACGGGCGTGCGTGCAGGCGTTAAGCCACGGGCGTAATCGGGCGACGCGTTATTGCTCCTGGTAGGGTTTGGCTCATTTTGAAGCCGTTATTTTTTATTGCTTTAGGCAACGGGTTTTCGGGTATGGTTTCGGGTCGGGTTTGCGTGCGTTTGTTTGCATTTGCTTGCAAGGCTTTTCAACTTGGTTCAGTTTGGTTCAAAAAATTATTATAAAGTTTTTTTCGTTTTTACTTGCATTGTTTCAAATTATCGTCCAGTTTTTGAAAATTATTAACCAAAAATTAAACAAAATGAATATTGAAATAGAAATAAAAAACCATTACGGCAATCAGTTGCATTATGCTACAGATAGAGACATAGCAATTGTTTTAAGCCGTCTTACTGGTCGCAAGACTTTGACACTTGACGACATTTCAAACTTGAAAAAGCTAGGCTTTACTTTTTCAGTTTTTCAACCTACAATCTAAACAAATAAAAAATCAAATCATTAAACAACAAATCAAAATGAAAATAAATAAATTCAAAAATATTGACAAAGAAAACCCTAAATACTGGAAAAGTTCTTATGAGAATCACCGACCAGACATTGCCAATCCTTTGGCTTATTCACTTGCGAAAAACCTTTTAAACTATGGTTTAGAAGCCGATAATGCTTGCTACGGCAACGACTTAAACCACCGAATAGACATAGGGTATAAAGGCTTAATAATATCAATTTTTATTCCTAACGCAAAATTTACTGATTGGGACAAGGAAGAGTTTGCCAGTTATTCGTGGCAAATTGAAGGCGAAAATATAAGCCTTTATTCATACGATAGAGACGGCAAAGACTTTATTCTAACTACTGAACAACTATTGATTGATTCGCTTTTAAAAGCATTGCAGGAAATTGATAGAAAAATTTATTTAAAAGAACACTCATTTGCTTGCGACACTATAAGCCGTTTTCAAGAATCGTTTTGCTTATCAAATAATATGAGATTTGACGATGCAATTCCCTTAGACGAATTTATAACAAAGCATAAAGACAAAATGCAACCTTGCGAACTTTCGCTTGCAATGTCTTTAAGTGACTACTGGAATAAAAAACTTTCTTAAAATAAATATTAATCATTAAAAAACAAATCAAAATGAAATTAAAAACACTCGCAAATAATCAAACTATAGTTGAATTGCCAAACGGTATTGAATTATTCTTCTCTTATCAAACGCCAGTTGCAGGGCGTGACACTCACGGCTACTTTAAAACTAGCCGTTACTATTCACGAACTACGACAAGACATTTAAACGCTTATCTCGACGGAAGAAACGCAAGGGAAATGTCGCAAGAAACTATTGACGGAATTTCAATCAATAAACTATGAAAAACGACAAAATAGAAAAAATTGACTTTGTTCTTTATAAAACAATAAGAAAAAATTTAAACAGTAAAGAAAAAGACTTTCTTATAACTGAAGACTTAGAGAACTCTAAAAAATACTATGAAATTTTAAATTCAATAGTACAATTAATTAAAACAATAAATAAAACTAAAATAAATGAAAAATAATAAAAATAAAAATGTCATAGTCTTTGACTACAACGACCCTTATTCTATCCAGAAAGCCGAAAGAAAAAAGAACTGGTTTGAAAATAACGGCTTTAAAGAATCTTTTACTCAAAACATAGGCTTTGACAAATGGAAGATTGTCTTTGAGAAGATTGCTTAAAGATTCATTGAAGCCTTCCGTGACTGGCAAGGCTTCTCTTGAGTTTTTAAACTCTTAAATAATAACTATTAAACCATAAGTAAAAATGAATAATTATATTATAAATAAACACGCTATAAAAAAAGCCTTAATTGACGACTACGGAAGCGACATTGCCGAAAACTTAAAGCTTGTTAGAAACCCTTTTAATAAGCAATTACTGGAAGTTAAAACGCTTAACGGCACGACTTTAGAAACATACTTTCAAATACCTAAATTGGGTTGGATAAAACAATAACTAAAACTACAAATCAAAATGAGAATAACATTAAAAGACTTAGAGTCAAAAATTGACTACTTAAACAAGATAACAGGCAACCCTGTAAAAACATATTTGCCTAACTCGAACGGGGGCTTGGCTGCCCAAAAAGGAAACTACCATTTAGACATGGCTTACGGAGGCCATAAGTTAGTCCAGGTAGAAAACGAAGGGGGTGGAGTTTCCGACACTCTAAATACTGGCTTCACTACAAAAAAAGACTTATGGCATGCAATAGATAACTTTATGCGTGGTCTTGAAAGTAGAACGGAGGTGAAAAATGGATAATTATAAATTCATTGTTTGGATTGGTGGCGTAGGCGACCAGTTCAGTAATTTACTAGATGCAGAAATAGCCGTCAAAAAATGGAAGTCAAAAGGCTACAAAGATGTCGTTATAGAAAGAACGGGGGTGCGTAATGGGTAGGTTCTACAACGGAGATATTGAGGGCAAATTCTGGGTTGCGTTGCAACCTTCCGATGCCGCTGAACAATTCGGTGGCTATATGGAATTATCTTTTAGTTTTACGGACGGAGATATTGACCAGGTTAAAGAGCGCCTTAAAGAAATTGAAGATAAAAAAACATTCAAGAAAATCGATGCCTTGTTTAAGAAACATACAAGTTACAACGATGAAATGCTTACAGTCGCAGGAATCTCAACGGAGGCCTTGTCAAACTATGCAGATTATCAACTTGGTAAGAAGATTCTTAAATGCTTGCAGGAAACTGGCGAGTGCAACTTTAGTGCAGAATTATGAGAACAATATTTGTAGTAACGGAAACTTACACGATTGAAGCAACGACTATCCAAGAAGCCGAAGAGGCTGTAAGGTCGGACAACTTTAGCGTTGACAATAACTTACAGAATCACAAAATAAAAATTGAACCAAATATATAAATGAGTGACTTAACGAAAGATAGAGACGAAGAGAACCAGATTGACGACCAATGCGAACATTGTGGAGGCGTTGGCACCTGGGACTTAGAACCATTTCCCGAATACGGGTTTTGTGAATATTGCGATGGTACTGGAATTGATGAATCAAAATTAGAAAGGACCTTTGAATAATGCAATACTTAGTAACAGTACAAGAAAAGGGGCGAGGTTCTACTATAACAGTCTTTGACAGTTTGCGAGGGGCAGAGGAGCATTATATGGAAGCAGTCGAATTTGGGGCTATGTCTTGCTTCATTACTGCAGTAATGCAAGGACGGCACTATGGCAAAATGTATAAACCGAAAGGGAGGCCGTTTGAACTTTTATTGTCAAATGAACTCGACAACGCCATTGAATCAATGCAGGGTTATGAATAATGCAATACATTACATTACAAGCAGACCACGCAAAACGCTTCGGTTTAGTGCCTGCCGTTGTGCTGCACAATCTTATTTACTTCGTCCTAAAGAATAAAAAAGATGCCAGAAATAAACACGATGGAAAGTATTGGACATTTAACACCTACCAGGGTTGGACTGAATCAATGCCTTTCCTTACCAAGTTTCAAATACGGACTGCCTTGCGTTCACTTCGTGAACAAGGGGCCATTTCCGTTGGAAATTATAACAGAATGCGATACGATAAAACGAAGTGGTATAGCGTTGACGATGCGTTA
>Ga0208792_1000215_pt1 | contig 24579 bp, 13 predicted proteins | sample 14_taG_FD_184087 | JGI IMG/M metagenome (GOLD analysis project Ga0208792, IMG submission 184087) | Marine viral communities from the Subarctic Pacific Ocean - 14_ETSP_OMZ_AT15311 metaG (SPAdes) (version 2) | ecosystem: Environmental > Aquatic > Marine > Oceanic | place: Pacific Ocean | collected...
ACTTACCACTCTCGCTAAACCCAATCTTGAAACCACCTCGTGTCGAACTAGATCCTGCTGGTAACGAATAGTTGTTAGCACCATTGGCTACATTGATAAATGACCTTACCGCTGCCGCAGTTCCGTGGCGAATATATCCGTCATTACCAGTTTCAACACAAATTTGAGTAATGCCACTAGAAACAGTATTTGGCGTTGTATTGAAATAGTTAGCAAAAATGTAACCACTAGAGTGTCTTTTAACGATGGTATTATTACTAGCACTAGAAGAAATAGTGTCCGTTATACTGAACGTAGTCCCCGATAAGGATAATCCAGTTCCAGCAGAGTACGTTGTATTCGTATCAGTGTTCGTATCCGTCCAAGGTACGTTGACATACATCTTCTCCGAAGAATCAAGTTCAACTGGATAATACTTGCCGTTCTCCGAGTAACCAATTTTAACTCCGCCTCTTGTCGAAGAAGATGCAGCAGGTAACGAGTAGTTATTGGCACTAGCAGCAATACCGTCGAGCTTAGTCTTGAGGGTACTCGTGAAATTCTTCTGAGTAAGTCCTCCATCACCAACAGAATAAGTTGTATTAGTGTCGGTAGATGCAATCGTTACGTTCCCTCCGCTTTCTGTAATAGTTACATTGCTTCCTGCAACAAAGTCTAATGCTTCAGAAGAACCTAACGTATTACCTCCAGCTGTAACGGTTCTAAACGTATTAGTATCTGTATTCGTATCTGTTGGAGTCGCCCAAGTAAATGTACCATCACCATCGCTTCTTAAGAACTGAGCTGTGGTCCCGTTGCCACTCACATTGAGTTCGCTAGCACCAACTGCGTCAGCCGCGATTTTGGCTGAAGTAACAGCGTTAGTGGCGATCTCACTAGTACCGACTGCGTTAGCCGCAATCTGTGCATTTATTGTAATATTTGATCCACCATTAAAACTAGCACTCCCGCTAAGATCTGAACCTAATGAAATCGTTCTTGCAGTGGTTAGTATATCAGCATTTGGGTGATAATTATCTGCAAAGACCCTGCTACCTTGTAGGTAAGATGCTCCACTAGTATCGATTTCAAATAGCGGAGTAGCTAAACTATTGATCGTAGGTATAGTGGAATTTGGAGAACCGTGGATTTTAAAACTATTATCACCGTCATCAACACCGATTGCCCAAGACGCATCTCCATGTTCTGTGAACGAAATCTGAGGCGAGCCCGCAACTGAAGTATCGAGGATGATTTCTCCTTCATTGCTGGTAGAATTGTGACCAATATTTACTACTTTATCTGCTACCCCTAAGTTCAGATTAAATGTTGTGCCGCTTAAAGCTAAGTGAGTCCCAGCAGAGTACGTTGTATTGGTATCTGTAGTTATATAACCTTGAGATTTCACATAAGCAGTTGTTGCTATCTTTGTGCTATTTTCAGCAGAGCCCTGTGTAGGTGCTGTAGGAGAACCTGTAAACGTAGGGCTTGCTAAAGGAGCTTTTGTTCCTAGTGCAGTAGTGATAGTTCCGGCATAACTTGCGTCATCATTAATCGCTGCCGCCAATTCATTGAGAGTATCTAATGCTCCAGGAGCACCTCCAATTAAGCTAGATATCTCTGAGGAAACATGCGCCTCTGTCGCGTATCCTGAGAGTGATGGAATTGATGGCTTATTTGTTAAATCATTATAACTAATATGAGAGCCAATCTGCGCTCCAAAGTTCGCAGGTGTATAGTAGCGAATGTAATCATCCTGAGATGCATAGATTCTACTTATAGTTGTAGTACCATTATTACCGCTTGTTGTGTTGATCCAACCAGCATTTAGGTAACCATTACCGTCAGTTCTTACTACTTTATTTGCTTCGTTGTTGCGGCTTGTGTGTAACTCTAAACCATCAAGTTTATCGGCATCTAAACCAGATCCAGTACCATCGTTACCTGCATGCCACATTTCATTACCTTTATAAGTAATGTCACCGCCGTTAATAACTTTTAGACCAGAGGAGAACGTGCCATTGCCATCCACATAACCCATGTCCCAATAGCGGTTGGATGTTGATGAATCCCAACGAGCCTTCATATAAAGACCATTAAAGTTACCCGCCCTAATTAAATCATATTCTGTTTGATTAGAAAATCCAGCTAACTTGATCGCGCTTGTTGCTGTAGATGCGTTTCCTGTTAAAGCTCCCGTTACATTCCCAATAAAATCCCCATTATTAGCAATATAAGATACATCGCTCGAATTTCTTCTAAACTGAACAATTCTGTTTGATGAAGAATCTGAAACTATATACCATCTATTTGAATGGTATTGTATTTTGCCAGCTCCCCCTGGGTTACCTGTCCAGTTTGAAGTGGCTGAAGATAAAATCGAAGAGTTCGTTATGTTAATTGCTCCGTGGCCACCAGTAAAGGAGATAACACCTGAAGCAGTATCGGCTGTATCACTTCTCAAGTATTTACTTTGAGTAGAAGATGATGTTAAGTAATTCTGGCCTTTAACATACTCTGTAGTGGCTATATTCGTGTTGTCATCACTCAGAGAAGGTGTAGGTGCTGTAGGAATTCCTGTAAGAGCTGGACTTGCCAAGTTAGCCTTAAGCCCTATAGCCGTGTATAGATCAGATTCAATCGTATCAATCTCTCCTTCTGTATAGTAGCGACCATCTAAGTTTGCTGTATTAAGAGCTGTAACATGGCCGTATGTATCAAGGGTTACGTCTTGAATGACATTGCCATTACTGTTATTTACAGAAGCTTGTGTCGAAGTATCTGAGTGAGATAACCCAGTAGAGGTTTGAGTGAGACCTCCACCAGCTGCTACACTAAATGTCGTACTGCTTAAGCTAATACCGTTACCAGCAGAATAGGTTGTATCTTGATCAACTGGAGTATTCGTGAAATTGTTATAATCTAAATAATGAGACCCTTCTTCACCGTCAAGTTTATCAGCATCTAAACCAGAACCAGATCCATCGCTACCTGAGTGCCACACTTCCTGCCAAGCTAGTGAAGTATTAATCGCCGTTCCAGAAAACTTTCTATAATAGATTGAACCATTTGAGCTAAATCCTAATTGACTATCGTAATTACCTACATGTCTGTTAAGTGTTATAACTGAGTTAGAATTATCACTTGCTGAGAATAGTCCTGATACGCTAGAACCGAGAGCACCTGTGTAAATTAACCTGCTTGTTCCAGGATGCGTAGTCAATGAACCCCCATCTCCTAAGAAGGTATTAGTCTCAGTAAATGACGTTAAGTAATTCGGATTAGTGGAAGGAACCCATGAAGGAGTTACATCCGCGTTATCCGCGATGTTATTAAGTTTAGTGTGATCAGCGTTGGTGAAGTTCTGGTCTGTCTGAGAAGCGACCGTAAAGTCAATCTCGTTAGCCACATCATCATAGGTTACTGTGATCCCACTTTCAGTATTGCCTGTAAGCATCCCGCCTACAATGTCTTGAACTGTCTCGTTCGAAAGCTGGGTATTTGAAGTTACATACCCTTGATTTTTAACATAAGCAGTTGTTGCTATCTTGGTGCTGTTTTCGCTTGAGGATTGTGTAGTTGCTGTACTAAGCTTTGCAGCAGGAATAACACTTCCAGTCCATGCTCCAGAACTACTAATTACCTGAGTAGTCGTCGAATTAGTTGTCCCCAAAAGGGTTCCAACATAATAACCATTAGCAGTAGAAACATGATCGGATGTGAATATACCTGCTCTTACAAGCCCACCATCATTAGACCCATCACCACGAATATAAATTACAGCTCCAGTAGCTTTACTATTATGTGTTGGGTTTGAATCATTGTAAGTAAATACATCGCCATCGCCATCAGCATTCCAAATAGATGTTGCACCATCAATAATGTTTTCATCACCCGCTGTAGCATAACCTTGAGATTTAACATACGCTGTCGTTGCTATCTTAGTGCTGTTTTCGGCAGAACCCTGTGTAGGAGCTGTAGGATTGCCTGTTAATGCAGGACTTGCTAAAGGTGCGAATGAAGTACTATTAAAAGCATTAGATCCAAGAGCCCTTTTAACAACCTGATTACCAGCGTTAATAAGCAAAGCAGTTGTTTCTGAAGAAGTGGCTAAGCCTGTTAATGTTAAACTGGGAGCAGAGAAATTCTGATTAGATGTCCAAGAATCTGTCGAGTTAACCCAGTTAATCGTTTTATCACTAGCACCTTTCAAGGTAATACCACCACCATCTGCTGTACTATCAGTAGGAGATGATACATCACCGATAATTATATTCTTGTCTTCAACTAATAGGTTAGCCGTGTCAATGGTCGTAGTAGTACCATTGATATTTAGGTTACCGCCTATCGTAACGTCTCCATTACTTTCGTAAGTATTAGAGGTATGTGTTAGTTGTCTTTTTGATGAAGTTACTGTTGCCATGATATTAGTGCCTTAGCCTTTTTCTATTTATCTTAAATTTAATGTTTGAATCTTTTGCTGCTGCATGAAGTGAGGAATAATCACAGATCATCGGACCTCGTGAAGTCAGAAATGGCGATTTGTTTGGATGCCCACTTGCAGATAATTTTACTTTTAATTGTGTCCCTGTAGTTGCAAAAATGTGAGCATTAGCAGAGTTAAAATCATAAGTTTCCCAGTTAGAACCGTTATTATTACTGACATACACGTTCATTGAACACGATGATGGAATTGTAAAATTCTCAACTCCTGAAATAAAAACCTGATCTATAGCTGCACTGTTCTCCAAAGTGAAAGCTCCATACACTATTTCCCAATCACCATCACCTGCAAACTCCATCGGTTTAGTAGCTTCAGGCCAAATTCTAAAGCTGTGCCCATCGCTACCGTAGCCCATTCTTATCCAGTATTTACTACCATTAGCAGAAGACATTAGGACTGGGTTTACACCATAGTCAGACTGATAACTTCTACCTCTAGCACTTCCTCCATACTGAGTAGTTTGGTCTTCAACATAATTGCTCATCTGTCTCCTAGAATAAACTTTAAAAGTGCTTAGATCTAAGAACCCACCATCAACCCTACCATAACCCCGATCTCCAACTACAGGTATGTAATCCCCAGCATAAGATGGTAATTTATCCATAGGAGTTCCGCTTGTCTTTTGGAATTTTGTACCAAATCTTGTTATACCGTTGAAATCAATACCTTCTGTGTAGTTCCTTAAATACGTCCTTTGAGTTATATTGGGCGAACTACCGCTAAAGCAGTTAGTATAATCAACCTTTAAAAGATAATCATAACCAGCCATTATGACAACATTAGGAGCACCAGAGGGGTCTGGAACAAATAAGCCTGACTCTCTGCAATAACCATTCTGAGTAAATGAAGATCCAGAACCAGCTACAGTATCTTCAAGATCGCACCAAAGAGTCTCTGGAGTCGATGTCGAAGCGTCTAATATAACAGTGAAAGCTCCATTGCCCTCATAGTCCCAATAATACATCCTATCATTGACTTCATCATAAGATAGGAATGCTCTATACCCATTTCTATCGTTGTCCGAAGATCCACTATATTTATCAGATCCAGTCCCAGCCCCGTCTAAAAATTCTTGCGCTCCAGTTGCTAAGTTTCTTCTCGGAAATTGTTTGTAGTGTCTAGCATCATGCTCTGAAGCGTAAACCCATTCTCCAGCAGCGCATAAACCACCAGCATACCAATAACCAACTCGTCTTACGTAATCACTATTGGCTCGCGAGTTAGTTCCTGAAGGATCAATAAAGTCAGTAGGGTTAGTGTGTGATGGTCGGTCTTCTCTAATAACCGCTCCACCATTCGATGTTCCATCGATAGCCCCGCTATAATCTATAATAGAATATCCATACACGTTATATGACATGACTACAGCTTTCTTACACCCTTTGGCCATAGCAACTGATTGCATATGATTGTATGTGCTGCCTGTATCTCTCCACAGACCATTGTTATCGTGATATAGTTTTGTCATCGATCCGTCATTATTTAAACGTCTGACTGCTATACCATCACCCCAACCAACACTAATAAGTATGTCTCCATCAATATCATAACCATTATGAAATCCGATCACCCTATCTCCACCATCATATTGACCAGAAGATGAAGATACTAATGGGTTCCCAGTTCCACCTTTTAAGACTGGGCCAATAACAACTCCATCTAATTCGTATTGCCCAGCATTTGTAATTGTCGAGATTTCGCTCCTAGATAACTTTTGACTTTTAAATTTACTCATTTAACTGAACTATTTTTTGTTTAGCCTCCTCTAAAGCAGTTATTAGTATATTCATTAACTCCTTATCTGGATCTCCAATGTTTTCTTGGCACTGGATATCCTCCAACCGTTGATCACGTATATTTTCCCAATATTCTAAATCTTCTTCCATCTTATGCTATTGTTGTTTCTACCCAAAATTGGTGAAAGTTATTATTATTAGTTCCGCTTATTTGGTACATATAGTTAGTATTCGTTCCTGAGTAAACCAAAGATGCTGAACCTCTACTTAAGCTACCTTGTGTCGCATGCTCATGTTTATATACATTATAAGCTGTAACAAATCTTGCATTAGAGCTTGGTGGATTCCATTGTACATAATAAGCATTGTTAAGATTAACCACACTCATTGATGTAGGTTCAGCAGAAGAAACTGAGTAAGAAACACTGTCCGATGCAGCACTTGATAGAATGCCATATTTCATTGCATACACGCGATATGCTTGTGTGCCTGTCTCATCAAAGGCATTGTCAATAATGCTCATCGAAGCAGCAAAATCATCAGGTGGGACAATCGATATCAGACCATAATCACTACCATCAATTGAACTATAAACAAGGTAAGCATCGATGTTTGATGTAGTAGATTCTGCAAACGTAACCTCTACTGTTTCTCCAACAATCGCTACTGATGCGCTTGCTGGCGCGTTAGGCGCAGATATTGAAGCTTGGCCACCAATATCACTAAGAACTTCTGCTCCAGTTCTAAACTTAACATCGCCGCTATCTGACACAAGAAACTTATCAACATCCGAACCTGCGTTTGCAAGAGCGCTGAAATTCACTGCCGCTCCAGCTTCAAAATCAGTACTAACAGTTAAGTCTCCTGAAACTGTAGCGTTGTTAGTAACTATTATATCGTTATTAAAATATGCCGCACTTGTTGTTCTTAATGTTCCATTAACGTCTAGTTTATATGAAGGTGTTGTGTCTCCTATACCTACGTTACCAGAAGCATTGATGCGAATTCTTTCAGCACTCGCTGAATATATTGCCGTCTGAGAACCACCTTCTGAACCGAATAGCAGAACCCCTGTACCCGGTTCAGCTAACATTACAGCCCCGCCCACTCTAAACTTACCCGTTACCTTCCCCTCTCCAGCGACATCTAGTTTATAAGATGGACTTGTTGTTCCTATACCAACATTGCCAGAGGAGTTAATATACAAGCGGGATGTGCCAGCAGCTCCACCTGTAGTAACACTTACATTATTACCACCAGCAAATACTGTAGATGCTGATGTATAATCTATAGCTCCTACTTGAATTACATTACCACTAGTTAACCCAGCTAACTTATAATTAGTACCTAAAGTACTCTCCGCTGCATAGAATTGATTATTACTTATTAAAACGTCACCACTCGCAACATGGAGTTTTGAATCTGGACTCGTTATTCCTATACCAACTTTGCCTTCAATGATCGCTCCGCCTGTTGGGGGAGCGATCCCACTTGAGGCACTATATGTCAATCCTAATCCCAACCCACCTGTATCAGAAATTTTGGCTACAGGAGTCCCATTTTTATAGAAAGTTGTTCCGTAAAAACCATTACTATCCACTCCAATTCCTCTACCATTCGACCCCTCTGAGGTGTGTCCGTAACGTATATACTCATCCCACCCACCTTGAATGGTTAATTTTCTTGTCGGACTATTTGTTCCTATACCAAAGTTACCATTATCCAAAATGATAGCTTTATCCGATCCAGCGTTGTTTTTGAATTTTATAGAACCACTGGAAGTCGCAGCAGTTATCTGATTAACAACAGCGGCATTAGCTAGCATAGAGCCAGTGACTGATACGCCGCTACTTGTTGTTTGTATCTTAACACTATCTTGATACCTTAAATTAACACCTCCAGCATTTCCTTGGAACCAAACTTGACCATTCGTATCTCTAATAAATACATTTTGAGAACCATCAATATATAAACTTCCAGTACCAGTATCCTTAATAAAGCTATTAGAACCATCATGGTAGATTTTAAGATCAGGACTTGCATAGTCACCAAATCTTAACTCAACATTATCGTCAAAGTGAAGGTTTTTAGTGGCAAGCATTTGAGTATGACTACCATCTAATCTAAGGTAATCTGTTACACCACCAGAACCATTGTCTGATTTAAAAACAATATCATTATCATTGGCATCGTTCTGTATGATCAGTTCACCTGTAAGATTTTGAATATATGAATTACCAGAAACATGATAAATACCTAAGTCATTACCCTCTCCAGCATAAAGAGCTTTACCGTCAGCCATTCGCAAATGTTGGCTAGCTACAGAGTAACCTAACCCACCATCTATTCTAAAGTACTCTTCTAGAGTCCCTGATGAATTTTCAGCCTGAAGTTTAATATCACCCCCGTGTACAGTATTACGTATATCTAAAACACCAGTTTTATTTACTATATAACTATCACCAGCCGAAGAGTGGTATAATTCTAAATCTTGAGCATTTCCAAAACGAACTTTAACATCATCGTTCAGATTTATATTACCCGTTATCGTACCACCTGCTAGTGGTAAGTACGATGATAACGCGCTTGAGGAAACATAAGTACTGCTATCTACACTACCGTCGGCTTTAAGGAATTGCGATGAAGTTCCTCCTGATTTGATAAGTGATGTGGCAGTAACTGAACCTGCAAAGGTTGCGTTACCAGTAGAACTAATAGTTAAAGCTGTTGCATCAGGAGAAATAAATTGGAACCCGTTACCTGTCGCTCCTGTAGTCGCTTTCCATACACCAGCGAAGTTTCTGAACTGACCACTAGTGCCACTATAAACATTTGCAGAAGAAACTATACCACTATTATTAAACTGCGCTCTAAGTGTACCTCCAGTTGTGATACCTAAATGATCAGCTTCTATTCTATAAATTCCAGTATTAGAATCATTATTAAATGTAATTGCCGGAGCTGTCGCGACTCCGTCTTGAACATATAATCTGGATGTTCCTCCATTTGTGCCGAGCCTAACATCACCACCATCATTCTGTAAATATAATATACTAGCACTTCCGTTACTACGGGATATAATCTCGTTATTATCAATAATGAGGTTCTGCCCACTTGATGTACCTACTTGAAAAGCGTGATCAGTACTAGTAAGACTTGCATCACTTCCATTTGTAAGTCTAAGTTTATCAAATGTAGGAGTTGAAGTCGTAAGAACGTTTTGGTTTAAATGAAAACCGTCAACCGTGTCTGCGTTATCTGCGTTATTTGCGTTAATCTTATGTACAGCTGGTGATAATTCATCGTCGCGATAAAATAAATAACCATCTTTGTAGTTTAAGGCAATTTCACCGAGTGAGAGAGTTCCTGTAGTAGGAACTCTTCCTGCAACTCCGGATTTTTTAAGAGTAATAGTATTGGCCATGATTATAGAATCTGTAGAAAGGAACTATAGAGCCCCTTTAAAAAATAAGCATTGTAAGGTAATCCCCTACAATGCTTATTTATACTTATTTCCAGTTAAGATTTTTTAAAATGTGCCGCCATCAACAACTGTGTCATAGAGACCTCCTGAAATATGTAGGCCAATATCTTTTCCACCTCCTACACCAGTAAGTGCCATACGCTTGTCTGCATCGGCTGCGCCATTGACATATTTGAATTCAACCACTCCTTGCGATACATTGTTGCCAGTAGTCTTACCAAGCAATATGCCAGCAGCGTCGATACCCGCATGAGTTGTTTGGTCTTCTGCGAGACGCATGTGCTTATCAGCAATGGAAATCTGAGTTGAATTGATTGTCGTTGTTGTTCCATCAACTTGAAGATCACCACGAATAACAACTGTTCCACTAGCGGCTGGGCTATCATTACTGTGAGGAGAATCGTTCGGCGCTGGATCAATGTAGAATGTTGAAGGACCAATTAAATTTCCAGCAGTGACTATAAGATCTCCCGCTGTAATATCAACATCGCCAGTAACAGTAAGATCATCAAGAGTACCAACGCTTGTAATAGAATCTTGGTGCTGAGTAACGTTAGAAGCTTTAATCCTGCCATCAAGAAACGTTCCAGACGTGATCTTAGATGTAGGAAGGTTTCCAACATTGGCTGAAGGTAGAGCGCCCGTAACATCAGCTGTAAGATCAATCTTATGTCTTGTAATTTGTTGACCACTAATAGTGATATAATCAGGAGTACCTGTTAGTGTAACATTGGTTGAGTTGTCTGTACCTGCGGCATCAACACCAAGATTAGTTCTTGCACCTGCTGCGCTTGATGCTCCCGTACCACCGTGTGCCACGGCAATATCAGTAGCTGCCCACGTACCTGTTGTAATAGTACCAACACCTGTGATAGATGTGTCCACATCGGTTTTAAATCCACTGATAGGGTATGTATCAATCGCCCTTGCTTTTGGATTTTCATAGCCACCAGAGCCTCCGGGATGAATAATAAACGCGTCAAGGGTTGAAGTACCGGTGTGCGTTGCCATATTATCAGCATCGAGTCTAAACTCAGTACCATTCAATACTAAACCGCCGTTTGACTCTGCTGTATATGTTGTATTGGTAAAAGAACTTGCAACCGTTAATTTTGTTGCACTTGTTCTTGTAACAGTAACATTAGATCCACCAGTAATTTCTACAAAATCATTCGTAGAATCTGAGCCAGCTAAGTTGATTTTTGTTGTACTAGCAGGGACTGATAAATCATAGGTTGTATTAGTGTCGCTTAAATCGTTATTAAATATACTAAGAGGAATTTCACTCGCAGCTTTTCTCTTTTGTACACTTGAACCGGTTGCAGGGACGTCTAATACAACAAACTCGTCACTGCCAGTGATGGAGGCTGTCATATCAGCCAATTCAGTAAGATCGACACTTACCGTTTGAGTCGCTCCGCTATCTGTGCTTGCTACATCTATCAAAGCACCAGGTGAGACGCTAGTGACTGCTCCAAGTTCTGCCCTGAGTTCGGCCGAGGAAATTCCTTCTAAACCATTCGCAGTGAACTTAGCGTAATCATTATCTTCAACACTAGCATGATCAATTTTTACTGCATTAGTGTCATTAATACCAAATGTAAGAGTATCTTGTTTGCCATTGAGCTGACCTTGAATACCTGATGTAACACCAGTGACATAGTTTAATTCGGTAGTTGAGGCAGTTGCTCCGTCAAGTTTGTTAAGCTCAACCGCGGTAGCATCAACAGCTGCAAGTTTTGTAAAGTCTGCTTTAACTAATCCACTGACATCGTCAAGAAGATTAAGCTCAGCTGCTGAAGCACTTACAGTTGTTCCATCCAACTTAAATGTGCCTGTAACATCGAGTGTACCACTTGCAGTCGTAGTTCCACTAAACGTTTTATTGCCGGTAACAGTTTGAACAGTATCTGTCGTAACATAATTCAGGCCGTCTCCTGCAATGGCTAAAACGGTATCACCTCCAGAGGATCCAGCTCCAATATAAAGTGTCCGGTCGTTATCGTTGAACGCTAATTCACCTAGCGATAGGGCAGCTGGCGCGCCGGAATTGCCTCCTGACGTATATGTCCTTCTTTTAATTCTAATTGTGTTTGCCATCGTTTCTGTAAGTTATATTTTTCTATTTATATATTTAAAAGTTTCCACCGTCCATAGAATCGCTATTAATAAATTTTGATGTGGTCCCATTATACTTTATTAAATCATCTTCGCCAACGCTTGTTATAGTAACATCGCTAAGCTGATTTAAACCAGTGTCAGTGAAAGTTTTTGTTCCTTCAATCGTTTGATCTCCTGTAGTTTTAACAACTGTATCATCAGTCGTACGAAGAACAGTACCATCGACAGAAATTGTTTTCGGAGCAGTTCCAGTATATGTTACGTCGCTTATTCCATCTCCATCGGTAAGAGGAGCTCCTCCTCCACCACTCGAAACTTGCTTAGGTATAATCTTTTTATCGGGATTAACCTGAGCGTTTATAGTGTTTTGTGTGGTTACCTTTGCTTTAATGGACATTAGTATATTATGTTTCTGGAGCAGAAGAATCAAACGTGACTCCAGGTGTAACGTCAATCTGCCCTTCTAAAACCCTTGTTATTACAGAAGGATTATCAGGAGACACAATAATAATATCATACACATACCGGCCAGGTTTTAGCCCTGCAGTTTGTTGTGCGGTTAAGTTAATAGTTACTACCTTAGACGTACTATCAACAGATGCAGTGAATGTCGCCTTTGTTGATCCATCATATGATTTAGCAACCTTACCTGCAGCAGTATAATTAGTAAGTATTAAACCTGGAGTATCGGATAGATCAATCGTCGTATTAAAGTTCGACCCTTGATCTATGAATAAGTTTGAAAATGTTGCCATATAATTATCCGCGGATGTGGTTTTCTATTTCGTATTGTGCTTCGTCAGGAGTAAAGTGATGTAAACTTGCGTTATTAGATCCTGTCATCGTCACCCATGGCAACTTAGTAATTGTTTTTGTTGATCCGGTAATACCGATACGTATATCCATTGAATAGCTTGGCACTACAGCGTAATCTTGAAAGTCGTAATCAGCAGCTGAAGATGAAATTGTTGCTTGCGGCAAAACAATGTGCATTTCGTTCTCATAATTCGAAATAGCAGATCCAAAGACTTTATTATTTTCCCAATCAATAACAATTGTTCCGAAAGTCATTTCTTCAGAACTGTCCCCTCCAACATCCCAATTCCAACGGCATCTCATAATTGTTTTTTCAACATTAGAAGCGAATGTCATTGGAAGAATGTTTGCCCAATCTAATGATGATGGAGCAGCCGTATTACTACTGTCGTAGATTCCCGCGGCTGCCAGGGTGCCGCCAAGGCCTGCTGAAGAAGGAGAGAGGGCTGTAGTAGAAGTAACACAACCAGCCAGCTCGTCGGCTGAATGTCCTGGAAAGCCAGTTCTTCTGTCCGAGGTGGCAGAAATCAGTCTATATGTTTTAGAAAATTTAAGACTATCAACGTAAGCTTCAATATGATCTTTAACAGCTTTAGATGTAGGAATTGTATCATCAGAATCTTGAAGACCTGATGCAGTAACATCAATTTCAACCTGTGCAACATTGCCATTGCCCGATCCAACCTTACCTAAAAGTTTATTGCCTGCTACTTGTTGTACCTTACCAAGACCAATTGAGTTATTAGCAACATTAGAATTATCAACTTTATTCTCTAAAGAAGTTATTTTTTCGATGATGCCGTTCGTCTTCTTTCTCCAATCGTTTAGATTATCACTAAGTTCAACACCACCCGCTGGTGAGTCAAATATATCAAAATTTGTAGAATCCATTGCCATGTTACTATTTATCTAATATTAAAGTGTTAAGTATTTGTTTTAGCTCGCTAATTTCAGTCTTTAGAGATTCTATTTCTTCTTCTTGAAACTGTTGTTTTTGACTATTTTTCTTTGCCGACATTCTTGCATTATAAGCCGATTCATCTTTATTAATAAGTACTCCTCGACTTTTTCTTATAAATTTGCTTTTCATTATAGAGATGCAATAATTCTAAGGTTCTTAATTTCAGGGACGTAGGCCAGATTTGAAGATCTAAACAGAATTTTAATAGCAACTTGATCAAATTCTTCGCCATCATTAGATGAACCTTCGTAATGTACTTCACCGAATTGATAGTTAGAACTCACTGGAACTATACTATCTGTTTCAATCTTAGTCCACGGAATAGCATCGAAAGATTTGCCAGAAGTTCTATCACCAAATCTAGCATAAACTTCAATCGATGTAGATTCATCTGGTCGAACAGCATCAAAGTAAACATCAACTTGATCAGAAGGATTTTCGAGTTTAACACTCTTTGTAATATACCTTGCAGCACATTGGCCGTCATCTTCTGTTGTTTCAAACTCGTTTGAGTCGTTAACAATATTATCAAATGTAACGAGGGAAATACGATCTAAATCGACCACCGGGGAAATTTTAGAATCGGTTGTAGTAAGCTCCGCTTGAAGTTTTAGCTGATCTATACCAGACTCACCGTGTCCACTATTAAAATCATGTGTAACACGCTTACCTGTATAAATCAATTCTCCGGGAAATACTGTATATGCATCAGTTGCACTATCATTTAATGTATAATCAACACTTACTTCAGGAAGAAGCATATCTTGAATAATAGGAAGATATGCAGAAGCTTTCCAAACATCTCTTTGGGCTTCGGCCGTTGCGGTTGAAACAGGAAGAAGGGTTTGTGGTGCTCCACCATTATCGGTTAAGGTAATTAATGCCCCTGGGCTTCCACTATTATCTGCTCTTAATTGAATTAGGTGGCTGTGAGAAACTTCATTTCCATTAGAGTCAACTGTTAATGCGTGGTATGTATCTCCGTCCGTTAAACCACCAATTTCGTTTCCACCATTCTTTTTATAGGTAAATTGTTGACCGTTAACTGCTTCAAGGACATTAGAAGGAAGAATGATTCTATTATTAGGATGATCAACACCTGTATCATCAGCTTTAATACTGATTTCACTAGGAGCAGCAATAACAACATCAGGAATAGATGTATAACCAGCGCCGTTTGTTACAACTTCGATATAATCAATAACTCCTCCTTTTTTAATAAAGGCTTTAGCAGTTGCTTGATTTTCACTTGTAGCTCCTCCACTTGTTACTCCTCCAATAGTTATTTTAGGAGGACCACCAAGATAACCAGAACCTCCGTTAGTAACATTAATGTATGTGACTTGCCCTCTTTGTGGTGAAAGGCCTGTGAACAATCCTGTCTGAGAAGTGGTTTTAAAATCAGCCCTGTTTAGTGTAAACTTAAGATCTTTATTTTGATCAGGTGTCCATGTTGATGCGTTCTGACTCTTAAGAAGAACACCCATATTGACATTCTTATTAATAGTTTCAGCATTTGTTCCAACATCTGTGCCACCAACCTCAGCGTGCCATACTCTGTATCTTGCGCTATTTGATATTAGAACGATAGCATATTCAACACCAGGCTGTAAGTAAACTGGTGTATCAAACATAAACTTTGTTGCCAATGCCGCAGTAGCATTCGGAATGACTGCTCCAGGAAGCTTAGTTACTCGTGAGAATGGAATTGTTTTTTGTGTAGGAATTCCATTCTCAACCGAAACAATACTCAGTTCAACAGGTAAGTTAGGATCTCTTTCTTGGAAGAAAATATCAACTGAAGAAAGGAAAATGCCGGTAGGCTCATTTCCAATCATAAATGTTTGTGCAATAGGATCTCTACGAACCACACGTGAACTTATTAGCACGTTTCTTCTTTCTTGAAGACGTGTTCTTTCTAATACAAGCTGCCGCGTTGAAAGAATTGTTTGTTGACGAGTTTCTAATAATCCTTTAGCATGGTAAGTACTTTCAGCCGAGGAAAGTTCTAAAACTCTGTTATTAAGTGCACTGTCGGTGAGTCGAACTTGTCGTGAACCTGTACGGAACCTGAGAACATCGTTATTAGGAATAACAAACCAACCATCAACTTCACCAGCATCATCTGAAACTATTCCTGAGTTAATTGACGGTGTAGCTCCTGGTGACATAAGAGCAGGTCCTTCTAGGCCTTCGTATCTTGTAACATCTGTTCCTCCTACGGCCGCAACCTCACCTCCGAATTGAACAAATGCTTCATCGTCAGTAGCGTAAGATGTAATGTTAACATCATCAAAATAAAGGAAGAAAGTAGTATTCGGCTTAAGCATACTTGCTTTAAAGTGCACCTTTCGAGAACGAATAAATGGAACAAAGGTGACATTCAATACTCTATCATCAATTACTTCTCTTTGGAAGTTTTCTACAAGAGATGTTTGGATACCTTCTCGCAATTCTCTACGGAATGTGTCGATACGTCTCCTTCTTCGGGAAACGCGTGTCCTTGTGCTAAACGTATCTGTTCTTCCCGTTCTATTCCAGAATGACCACCGAGCTGGTGACCATTCACTTTCCCATTCATTCCACTCTGTGCCTAATATGTTTGGATCATTTGCAATCTGTTGTATAACAGCGCTATTATCACCGTCAATGTTTGTGATAATTTCAGGAACATTATTAACGTCTTTCCATTCATCACTAGATGGTGAAAGTTCAAGGTTCCCGCTCCAAGTTGCAACATCATAAGGATTAACACTAATGTGATCTGAAGCATATGGTTGATCAACTAGTACCTTTTCAATAAAGTCAAGTGTAAGAGAATTTTTACGTTTTCCAGAATATGATGTAGTTGAAATGGTCTCACCGTTCCAAGAACTAACAGGCTCTCCGTTCCCACCCATTCCGCTAATATAACTCCACCGAGCATTATCGGAAAGATACATCGGACGTGCTGTAAAGTTATCTCGATCAATTGCAGCGCGATAACCAGAACTATTAGTATCTCCAACGCCGTGTCCTCTAAACGAATCAGTAATAATACCACCTTTAAATCTTGGAAGACCGTCACCATCGTTGATTTGTGTTTCAGTAGCTTCAGATTCTAATTGTGATAATGCTGTGTAATATTCAAGATTGTGAATACGCTGTTCAAGACCACCAATATCACTCATCGTATATCTACGATTTTTGGCTACATCAATTTCCAAATCATCAAGCGAATATAAATACCCTGGCTTTTCAATTCTGTAAAGTATTAAAGAATCCGAAGGTATTGACGGATATATTGGATTTTGAGATGCGTTACCTTTTACATATTTAAGTTCACCTAGCTGAGATAAAGCTATAATATCTCGTCGTGCTTTATAGTAAGTAAAATCGACATTAGTAATTGAATTTGGTTTAGTCTCTCCACCTTCAGTAGAAATTTCAATTGATTGTCTAAAGTCTAAACAATTTGATAATTTAAGATCTTCATATTGTGGAATATCTTCTAAATCAACAAGTGTTGAACCATTAGATTTATAGTATGAATTAGCTGCAAATACTCCAGATGTTGTATGAGTATAATGATCAAAACTAACAACTACAGCTGCAGATTTTAAACTTTGCGATCCTTTATAAACAACTTGTGAAAAACCATAATGTGTGTCGGATTGTCCGCTAAACAATTCAAAATCAGAAACAGGCAACAAATCGTTTCCATCGTGTGTTACACCAGTAATACTATATACATCCACTTTATTCAAAGTAATAATATCGCCATGCCCTAAAGTCCGTGTTTCTGTATATGTTGAAGACGTTTGTGTTTTAACACCTAGTTCTGCTTTTACTTCAGCAGGATAAAAAACTACAATAGCATCAGTATTTGAAGGAGCAGTTGTTCCACCTGCCCGCCTAAGTTTAATTGTGGCAGTTGTACCACTAATCGTAACATCCTTTGCGAATGTTTCGCCATTTGTGCTATCAGTTCCGGCATTAGCCTGAACAATTACATAATCTTCTGGATCTGTACTTATAAAATTTTCTCCGGTTCCTGCGGCAATTGTAATAACCCCGGCCGAAACATGAGTAGCTGCTTTACGTCTCTGAACAATACGTTTTGAATTTGTGTCGTTGATTTCTTTTACATCGTATCCTCCAAGAGGATACACCATCCGCGAAGCATTTTCACCAGTATCTTTAAGTTCAAACCCGGTGCTATTTTGTAAAACTGTATTTGATTCAGCATCAGTAGCACTAGGATCTAACGCAAGAGCTTTCGCTTCTTTAAGCTTTTTACCGGCTATTAATTGTATATCAAATATGTAAAGCCTTTTAGAAGCTTGCGCTCCTGTTGGTGCCGGTGTGCTAGAAATGTTATCAAGACCATTTTCAATTGCATGAATTCTGCAAGTGCCAATTACCACGTTCGAGTCAGAACCAGTAGCAGCTTTAAAAAGTTTATATTGTTTATTCGGAGCAAACTGAAAAAGATTAACATCAGCAATTTCTATTTTTCCTGCGTTATTATTACCATCATTAGAATCAGTAAGTGATCCTTCAATAAATTGTCCACGATTAGTTGATAGCTTATAATTAGTTTCAGTTCCTTCATCAGAAGATTCTCTTCCTTTATCGCAAACAACATCCTGTTTATCTTCAAGCTCTACACGATAACCTTGGACATATGCAACTCCGGGTTCAACACCTACAACAAATCTTTTCTTACCCTCAGTCGTAGCAGTTGCAGTATCAGTAACATTTGGAAGAAGAGCGTTTGCTTCTGATCCATTAAATATCTCAGCCGCTGTATATTTACCGCGGTTACCAGAAGAGTCATTAAAGTATTCACGAACTTCGTTCTTAAATGGATTAAGAACATATGAACCACTTTCTTCTTGAGTTCTTTCTGCAAGTGCTTTACCAAGCTCGCCATATTCAGTACGAGCAGGGTTTACAACACCATCTTCTTTAATATCAAGAAGGTTAATACGCTGCTGACCACTTTCAACATTATCGTCATCTAAAGGAATAAACTTAAGATCGAGGGAAATTTTATAACGATCCGCACCGGGCGCATTAATATTTGGCTCGCCATTTGCGTTATCATTAAGTGAAGAATCTGCAGAACTTGTTACAACACTTTCCGTGATATCAAACACAGCAGAACCACTTAACTTAGAAATAACACCAGTATTATCGACTGCTTTAACAGAAAAAGCTGATGCAGCATCAGTATGAACAAAGTGGCCTTTAATAAAAAACACACCTTCATCTTGAAAAACACCACCTGCATAAGCAAGAACACCTTTATTAGTTCCACCAACATTTACGTTGTATGTAGCAAAATTTTCAGTATCAGTAATTGGAGAGTTGGATACACCATTGAGATTGATACTTCCACCTCCATCAATTGAAAGAGCAAAAACATTATTATTTGAAATATTATCAAAATCGTCTCCCCCTATTGGTTTAAGATAAAAATAATAACCATCAACATTGTCCGTAATCTTTTCAGCTTTTAAGATCTTAGCTCTTTTGGTGCCGAGGGTTATCTCTTTACCAGCCAGAGAAGTGAGCTCTGCTGCAGTTATAATAGCTGAACCAAGAGTAACACCAATTCTTCGAATACTTGAATCATATGTTGTATAACCTCCTAAAACTCGGTCGCCTTCTTTAAATATGTGACGACCAAATTTATCAATCTGATCTTGAATATTAGATTGAAGCTGGTTAAGCTCTCTTACTTGAACGCTTCTCCCAGGACGAAATAAGATGCGAAGATATTTATTATCTTGATCAAAATCATCAAAATGGGGTGTGTCAGAATATGTGGTGATTGCCATAAAATTTATTTATTATAATTGTATGATAAGCTTTACTTCTTCAGTTTGAGAAGATCCGCGTTGGAATGGTGCTCTATTCTCATGAAAAATAACTTCACCGTTTGTTATACCAGTCGGAGGAGAGTCATACGCGTTATACTCTGGTCTGTATGTACCTACAGTGTCTGTACTTGCGATTGTAGACGAACCTGATTGAACTCCAGTGACTGGTAGAGGATCAATAAAATTAACATCAGGATTTGAATTCTGGTGATAGTAAAGATTCTTTGTAGCAGCATCGTAATAATCAAAATAGAACTTAGCAGATCCGCACGTAAGAACATCACCTTGAGAAAGACCATCAATAACTGAAGCACTTGGTGTACCAGTGAGCTTAACATATTTAAGAGCATCCAAAACACTTTCACCTGTAGCACCAGAAGTTTCGTTTTTGTCTGTGGGATTCTCTCTTGTAAAGTTTTTTAGAAGTGATACCTGTCTGAAATCAATAATTGCTGCATCATTGTCAGTTTCTTGATTTACAAACTCAGCTGTAAGACCAACAAACCATGTTGGAAGAATATTGATTGCGTTAGCAGCATAACCATCTACAGGCGCAACAGTAGCATGAGCTGTTGCTCGTGTTCCACTTGATGCAGCGATCGCAACTGTCACATATTTAACACGACCTGGTATATCGACGGGCGAACTTAAATGATTGGTATCAATGTGATCCCAATAGCTTTCTGAACCGTCAGGGTATGGACTTTGGTCCGCGTCAACCAAATCTATGCGAGTAACAGCCCCACCGTCTACAATTGCTCGAGCAGTGATACCGGTATCGACCACATCACCATCATAATCAACTGCTGTGATAACTACTTGTGGAGGGTTGCTATATCCGCTTCCTCCATTCGTAATTCCAATGTGGCTAATAAGGCCACCGGTTTTTTGTTTTTCAGCAGGCTGAACATTAGGCGAACTATTAATAGGAACAAACTGATTAGTTACAAGAGGATCACTACTATCAATATTAGCAACGTGCGCCCAAACATAACCTTGCGCATCACCTTTAGCAGTAACTCCATAAGTGGAAGCAGCTGCTGGTTCTGTAGTAGAACCGGCCACTGCAGTAAAATTAGATGTTGTAGCAGTGTTAGAAAGGCAAAGATAAACTTTATTATTGTTTGTTACTACACAAGGATAAAGATCGCCTGAGGTATAAAACATATCATCATCAGCTTCGTCATAAACCTTATACTTTCGGCCGTTTTTCCATGGGTTTTTTGCAATAAGCTGTTTAACACCTGTAGCTGCTACGTCTTTCAATACTGAAAGATTTGAAATAACATCATGATCTTCTTGAATTGTTCCTTCTGGTGAAGGCGGCGAGAATCCAGTAGTGCTTTCTAAATTGCCATTAGCATCAGCTTCCCAAGGATCAGCTTTACCAAGACCAATAGAATATCGGTTATTAGTTCTGTATGGCCAGGAAGTCGCGCTTGGGTTTTCTGATGATGAATCAAAATTTGAATCAGCAGAAGCTTTTATATCGTTCACTAAAAGTCTAGCTTGATTTCTACGAAAATCGTCTGTAATAATTGCAGGCATAAGTTGTTTCTATTTAAAGTTATTTATAATGTTTACGCAAGGATATTTTATTCTTGTACACAATTTTCTACACCACCAACCAAGGTACAAACTTCACTGCCCTTTGGATATTTAAGTTCAACTGATGGTTGCGGTGCTTCTTCGGCGTCAAGTCTATTTGCTACATATTCTTGCTGGTATTCATTAATTAGTGATGAAAGAGGTTGTTGAAAAATGTTTAATTTAGAAAGTTGTGTTGGATCATCCCAAAAACCTCTTTCGTAATAATGAGCAGCGTTAATTTGGTTTGACCAGTTGGTTGATACATATTGCATCTTCGCTTTAATACCAATACTACGATTTAAGTTATTAGCGTTAGGCCTTCCAAAAAGTGGAAAGTAGTTTTCTGCAACTGAAATAATTTGCTCATTGATGTATGTTGAAAACCAACCTGGTTGATATCTTGGTGTGTGTGAACCTTCGTATGAATCAAAACCGCGAAGTCTAGGAGGCCTTAAAGACGCGAACCATCCTTCAGTGTCATCGGGTGTTTGTTCGTATTTTTCAAACTTATCCCATCGGCTATTTGAATTAGCAAATATGTCGACTAAAACAAAAAATTTCATACCAGCCGGATGTACTAATCGTTGGAATGCGCTTTCCCACCTTGAAGCTTCAACATTAGTTCTAATCCTATAACTATAATCCTGCCAAAAGTTCGAATCTTGAATTTTATCAGCATTTGACAGAAATCCTGAATCCTTTGTATAGACGCCACTAACACCTTCACCATTAAATGTTCCTGCAGAAAGTTTAAATAAGTTGTCTCCTGGATAATAAACATCAACTAACGAATCAAACATTATTTGAAAGAAAACACTAACACTTTCTGGTGTACCTTTTATTCGATAATAGTGAACAATTCTTTTATATAGAGTATTGCGATCAACAACATTCGAATTAGGAACGATCTTAGCAATTTCACTTTGAATAGCATCTAAATATTTTTCAGATGTTACATCAATATCACCTTCATCAATAATATGATCTAGCTCATAGGAAGCATATCCTTCACGATTTAAATAGCTATAATATTCCTCCATAAAGGAAATAAGATTCGCTGCAGAATCACGAAGATATTGCGGAACCAATTCCCGAACTTTGTCTCTTTCGTGATTTGAAGGTCTATAATTTGCTATTGAAGTGTGCATTAATTCTAGCGAGGTGTTGTTACATAATCATCTATACCTGAGGTTCCTCGGGTTGCGATAGTGTCGACAGTAGATGTAATATTAGTGTTTTGTAAATCAATTTCGATTATTTGATTTCTCTTAGGTGCGATGTCATTTGATTCGGGTCTAGCGAATAAAGTAATTATCGTATCTGTGTCAACATTAAAATCATTAATTTCTATAATACCTGTTGAGGTATCAATTGTTCCAACATTTCTAGCATCTACAACTTTAACCCCGTCAGAACTAAAAAAGCAGCGCGATATGCTACGAATATTTTCAACACTTGTTTCTTCATCCTGTAAGTAGTATGTGATTCCTCCACTTACAAAACCGCTTGTTGAGATTAAAGACTCTGTAGGATCAGAAGGATTATCAAGAGGGAAATTGAATTCTAATTTGTATGTTGTCGTATTTGCGTTTCTAGCTATGAATTTTTTCAAACAATAAACACGGGCGTATGAACTAACGATAGAAGGATCTAAGTCACTAATGTATTCTAAGAATTGCGAGTAGCGGAATACTCCATCGAATGTTTCAAGATTGTCGTCGCTAAACTTTGAAACACCATCTCTGACTAACGCTGAAATGCTACCAGCACCTTTATTTGTAGTAGCAGAGTTGTAGTTAACAAAAATATCAAAATAAATAAATGTAAATTCAGGATCTACGAATTTTGGTCGAACAGTTAAAATACCTTTTGAATCTAAGATAGGAAGTAACGTATTTTTTTCTGTTTCTGTAAGTGTTGCCGCATTTGCTGGTTTAGCTGAAATAAATACTCGGCCGTATTCTGGAGGATCGTTATCTTCTCCGCCCCATACTGAAATTGCTACTGCTGTTGAGTTAGAACGAATTAATGCTTTATAGTCATCAGTTGTAACTGCTCGGTTTTGGGAAAGAAATTGTAAAGGCGCGTTTGATCGAATACTTTCAACACTTTCCTTGCTGCCTCCACCTGAAGATGCCCCCGCAATACTAATTGTTGGTGCGGGCGATAAGCTAGTGTTTGTAAATACAGAAACTCCATTTGCTGCAGCACCTTTTGTGGAAAGATATTTAATTTGTATAACAGAACCTGGGAGAGGTTTCTTACCAATAACATTGTCTCCAAACGAGATTTCAAATCTTCCGTTAGGATTTTCATTAATAAAGTAAACATTTGAATTGCCATCAATTCCAGGCAACTCAGAAAATTGTGTGTATGTTTCTGTTTGTGTAGTACCGATTGAATCACTTACGCTAACAACAATTTTTGAACGATCAACATTGACATCTGGTATTTCAAATTTAAGGTTTGCTACTTTATCATCAAAAAGATATTCCTTTCTTTTAATTGCACCTTCATGCGCAGAAAACGGCAAAGTAGGATTGTCAACATCATCAAATACAACAAACGAATATGATTGATTATTAAGAGTATCAGTTGCTGTAAATGTTGTACCTTCTTTAATTTCTGTAATAGAAGAATCTAAATTGCTTAATGTTATTGTGATAGCAGCAGCAGAAACACTTTTTGGTGTGTACCCTAATGATTTCGCACGAGCTACAACATTCTTACGAAGTTGGGCCGAAGAAATAAATGTTTCATTCGCAGCAAGGTGTGCAAGAACAGCATTATAGTGTGTGTTATGGGCAAGGATGTCAAGAATAAGATTTAAACCAGAACCATCAAAATCAAAATCCTTAAATGGACTATCAGTAAGTTTATAGTAATTTTTAATTTCGTCTTTAATCGAATCGAAATCAAGTTCAGTAATATTGAATTGTTTAATGGCCATAGTTTTTATCTAATTCGGTCGAGGTAAAAAGACACCTCGGTGTTTATATTTGTATTCCTTATTTGAAAAATGATAGTTGCAAGAAGTCTGTTATAATCTGCATCCAATTGTATTTCAACCTTTGGATCAGTGACACGAGGTTCGTGTTCTTTGATAACACGAAGCACTTCGTCTCGTATACCAAGAGCTGTGAATTGATCAGTGTTTTCGAAAAGATATTGTGTAACATTACACCCAAGTTCAGGGTGAAACGGCCGGTCGGAAAAATTACTTAGCACAAGTATCTTAACAGCTTGTCGTATTGCCTGAATATCTGTAACAGGACGAATGTCTTTTGTGTTTGGATGAGGAATAAAATTAAGTGGGATGTCAGCAAAAAGACCAGAAGAGTCTACAGCAAGATCTCTTGGTGCTTGCTCGTTAACATTGAAATCTGATCTTAATCCCATATTACTATTTATATCGAAACTACCCCGATTACGTCAGGAAGATTACCTTCTCTTAATATTAATTCTTCGTACAAACGAATACCTTCTTTTACATTCACCTTTGGATCAAGAAGTTCCCGAAT
>Ga0208792_1000216_pt1 | contig 24297 bp, 21 predicted proteins | sample 14_taG_FD_184087 | JGI IMG/M metagenome (GOLD analysis project Ga0208792, IMG submission 184087) | Marine viral communities from the Subarctic Pacific Ocean - 14_ETSP_OMZ_AT15311 metaG (SPAdes) (version 2) | ecosystem: Environmental > Aquatic > Marine > Oceanic | place: Pacific Ocean | collected...
AAGGTAAATGAAGTTATTTGTTGACGCAGATTACATCGTTTATAAAGCTTGCGCTGGTGCAGAGTCTGACCTAGACTTTGGTGATGATGTAATTGTAGTTGTCAGCAAATTTAGTGAAGCATACGCAGCAGTTAAACGTGAACTCAATAAAATTAAAAATAAGTTCATGTGGGATGTACCAGAAATTGTTCTGTTCTTTAGTGATAGTTCTAACTTTCGTAAAGAAATCATGCCAGCTTATAAAGGTCACCGCAATCGTAAGAAACCTTGTGGATATAAACGTGTTATCAATGCTTTAAAAGATGAATACGAAGTAGTAATACTACCGACTCTTGAAGCTGATGATAGTATGGGCATCTACGCTACTAAATATCCTGGTAATGTTATCGTCAGTCCAGACAAGGACATGCGACAGATACCTGGAAGGCTCTACAACATGGATGAAATCGTGAATGTGGAAGAGGCAGAAGGACAACGCTGGCACCTGATACAGGCGCTTGCAGGAGATCAAACTGACGGCTATGCTGGCGTGCCTGGCATAGGAATCAAACGAGCAGTAGCTTTGTTTGAAGATAAAGGTTATACTTGGAAAACAGTTGTTGATGCATTTGCTGAGAAGGATCTTAGTGAAGACATTGCACTACAAAACGCAAGACTTGCAAAGATCCTTACCACAGATGATTATGACTGGAGAGCAAAACAACCCATACTCTTTTCCCCCTCCTCCGATTACAGAGTTGACAGTGGAACAGGACTTCAAGATACGAAGGCTTGAAGATTTACTGCCAAAAGCTGATAAAACTGATATTATTACTTTATTTATGGCGCTACAACGTCAGAACTTTGCCTTAGCTAACACCGTATCCAATCTAGTAAAACAATGGCCGACTCACCCACTTATTACACCAGAGGTAAGATTGAATGTTGGGATTTCATCAGAGACCAACAACTAAATTACCATCTTGGTAATGCAGTAAAATATATCTGCCGTGCTGGTTATAAAGATAGTGCGGTTTCTGATCTAAAAAAAGCAATCCACTATCTAGAAAATGAACTTGAAAACACACGTGCCGACTCTACTGGACCAAGCGAAAGAGTTCCGAACCGCTTACTCGATCTTGGATTCGATGAATGGACGACTGACTCAGAAATCTTTGATCGATGAAGAGTGGTCAGAATTTCATGAAGCTTTTCATTTTAAAGATGAACACGAACAATTAAAAGAGCTTTGTGATCTTGTCTATGTGTGTTATCAGTTTGCTGCTAACAACGGTTGGGATCTAGATGAAGCTATGGATCGTGTCCATAAATCAAACATGTCCAAACTAGATGAGAATGGACAGCCTATTTACCGCGCAGACGGTAAGGTCTTAAAAGGACCAAACTACAAACCTCCAAACCTAACTGATCTACTCAATGTCTAACTATATCTCCCGCACAGGTCGGGTTCAATCATGGATCGATGATCCTACACATCGCTTACCCGTATCATGCACAGTTATGGTCGTGGAAAATGAAATGGAAGGTCCAAATGGTATTGAGGCCAGCTGGAGGTTTGCTAGTCATGCCCTTAGGTATGGCGCAGGTTGTGCTATTCACCTAGACAAACTTGACCCTAAAGGTTACGTTCGTAAGTCAGGTGTTACAGCTTCTGGTCCTGTAAGTTTTGGTAAAATTTATAGTAGTTTAAATGAAATACTACGTAGAGGCGGGGTGTACAAAAATGGTGCAATTGTTCTGCATATTTCCCTCAATCACCCCGATGCTCTTGACTTTATTACTACTTCTAGATCCGAACTACCTTGGGTCAAACGATGTATCAACATCACTGAAGAGTGGTGGAAGGATTGTACGTTTAAGGAACAACTATTATTTGGAATCAAATCCGGTGACATCTGGTTAAACAAAGTAAAGTATGACAATGAAGGAAACCGCATCAGAGGTAACGTCTGTCTCGAAGTATACCTGCCATCACGAGGTACCTGTCTATTACAGCATATCAATCTTGGAGCCTGTGAGTTCGACGACATCCCACGAGCATTTGTTGAAGGTATGTCCGAGTTGTGCAGCCTACATAGTAGGACAGCTGTCGGAGATTCTGGAGAATACCTCCCGCCTGAAATTGATAGACAAGTGGGACTCGGCATGCTTGGGCTCGCAAATCTCCTACGGCGGTACGGAGTAACATACGATCAATTTGGTCGTGCATTAGAACAGTACAACAACAACGAAACTATTCGCTCGGCAGCTTATGAACTTGTCTCTCAAATTGCTTCAGGAATTAACCAAGCAGCCACAATCGCTCGCGAGTATAATATGGTTCGAGCCTTTGCTATCGCTCCAACCGCCAGTTGCAGTTATAGAAGCGTGGATCTGGATGGCTATACTAGCACACCAGAAATCGCTCCACCTATCTCGAAGACAGTCGATCGCGACTCGGGTACTTTCGGAGTACAAACTTACAACTATGGTGACGTAGAGATTGCGTCAGAAGTAGGTTGGGATAATTATAAAAGAGTTGCAGATGGCATCATGACGATGCTTGATCGCACAGGACTTCTTCATGGATACAGTTTCAACTCTTGGAGTGATTCAGTAACCTACGATAATGAATTCGTGGAAGAGTGGCTTCGGTCTCCGCAAACAAGCCTCTATTATTCACTACAAGTGATGAGTGATACACAAGATAAATCTAGTGCATATGCTGCATTAGATGAATCAGAAGTAGACAACTATTTGGAGGACATTTTAAATGAAGAAATTACATGCGATTGTCAAGAATGAACCCTTACGAAAAACTACTGAACAGAAAAAGAAAATGGACACCAGTCCAGACAACTGCCGGATTATGCAAGGCAGGGGCGGAAGAGACGGTACACCGTGCTCTTGCGTTGCGACATATGGAACTACCTGTGGGAGATTTTATCCGTGATGGATTGGCTACCGACGTACCAAAACTATCGAGGAAGTTACTGGAATCAAACATCACCGATGAGGAAAATCACGACCTGGCACTTGGTTACATTGCCAATGCTTACGGTGTTGACGAAAAAGCTGAATCGGAAGCTTTGCGGCTCAGGGAAGCTTGGACTTCGCATCCTGATCACACAATCCTCAAAGCAATGGTTGCCGAACGTGCAATATTCTTCGTTCTTCTACCATTCATGCGCTTTAATGGTGACGCTGGAATGCGAACAGTCAGTGCGGACATAAGCAGAGATGAACAAATCCACGTGGCGGCTAATAGTCTTGTATGCACTGAGCTGGGCCTTAGTGCCTCTCCTTCTCTTGATAAATTAAGGAAGGCAACTATCAATTGGGTAATGCAACCTCTAGGTATTAATACTACCGATAAATATTTGGATAAAAAATTTTGGCTGGATTCTAGTGATCGCTTAATGTATGAAGGCAAAGCACCAGAGCTTTCCGCAACTAAAGCAGCACGAATGCCAGCATTCTTTGAGCATAGCAATGTCAACCTCCCCCAATACGCTTGAAGTCCTAGGGATGCAATCCCGTGGTCTTGTCCATTCATTAGAAGAATCATTCCCACCAACAAACCCTAACCCTGAAGATACAATGGAAAAAATTATGTATAGATCCGGGCAACGTAGTGTTGTGGAATGGATCATTAATTATATGGAGGAGAACTAATGGCTACTCCATATTATAGTAATTACTATGGAAGTAACGAACCTCAAGATATTTATGGTGAACAAACTTCAAAAGAAGGAAATTGGGTAGTAGCTGAAAGAAAAACTGGGGTATATACTGCTGGAGCAGGTAGAGACGGCTTACAAAGACGAACTAAAGTTTTTAACGTTTATAAGTGGCAACCAAAACAACAACAACAAGCTGCTGAAACAGAATCAAAAACAACAGAAGAAGCGCCTACTAAAACAGATCCAGTAATTAATAATCCTTATGCAGATCAAATAGATAATCGTACAGCATCTAAACCTACTGCAAAAGATTTTATCACTAGGTTTGGTGGTAACACGGAGACGATGGCTCACTCTGGTCTGGCCGCAGTACGTAAAGCTGAAGACGCTGGCTATAGTATTGGTCAAATCCAACAGATGGGTATTGATCAAGGCATCTCTTTTGGATCTGGTGCACAAACTTATTTTAATCAGCAACGGCAAAAAAGTTTTGATGATCAACTTGCAGCAATACAAAGACAGAGCGCAGCTAATTTAAAGCAATTAACAATTGATCAAAACACAAGGCTAGATAAAATGGCTGCAGATCAACAGCGTAGATCTGATGAACTAGCAACTGGTCAACGTACTTACCAGCAAAACGAAGCAAGAGCTAGTCAGATGGGTGCACTGCAGATTGCTGGTTCTTCTGAAACCCCACGCACTGGTGGTACACAAGGATTTAAACGTAGGAAATTACAGATTAATCCTGTCACGGCGAATGCTTTAGCAGGTATTCTTGGTGGTGCAGCAGGCTCAAAAACAACTAACGCATTGAACGTCTAATGACAGCTAAATCACGATATGATAGATTGTCTTCGGACCGTTCCCAGTTTCTTAATACTGCTAGACAAGCAGCAGATCTAACTTTACCTTATCTTATCCGAGAGGATGATACTTACACTAAAGGCTCATTAAAACTTACAACACCGTGGCAATCACAAGGAGCTAAAGGTGTGGTGACGCTTGCAAGTAAATTAATGCTTGCATTACTACCTCCACAGACCAGCTTCTTTAAGCTACAGGTTAACGATGTTAACTTGCCTGAAGAATTAGGACCAGAGATTAGATCAGAACTTGACTTGTCATTTGCTAAAGTTGAACGTACCATCATGGAATCTATTGCAGCTTCCAGTGATCGTGTTGTCGTTCATCAAGCATTAAAGCATCTTGTAGTATCTGGTAATGCTCTTATCTTTATGGGTAAGGATGGCCTTAAGCTTTATCCTTTAAACCGATATGTAGTAGATAGAGATGGCAACGGTAATGTTATAGAAATTATAACAAAAGAAACAATATCAAAAAAACTATTAAAAAAAAATTACCCTGAATACAAAGCACCAAAATCTAATACATCAAACGATAACTCATCACACCATGATGATGAATGTGATGTTTATACACACTGTGTTAGAGATAACAACCGTTGGGTTTGGCATCAGGAGGTAGACGATCAAGTGCTACCTAAGTCAATGAGTAAAGCACCTATTGACGCAAACCCTTGGCTTGTGCTACGCTTCAATCATGTAGATGGAGAAGTCTATGGACGAGGTAGGGTAGAGGAATTCATTGGTGATCTAAAGTCACTTGAAGCTCTGTCACAAGCACTGGTTGAAGGCAGCGCAGCAGCTGCTAAGATAGTGTTTACTGTTTCACCAAGCAGCACAACCAAACCGTCAACGCTTGCTAAGGCAGGCAACGGTGCTATTATTCAGGGACGACCTGATGATATTGGTGTAGTGCAGGTTGGTAAAACAGCTGACTTTCAAACTGCTTATCAAATGGTAGGTAGTTTAAGCCAACGATTAAGTGAGGCATTCCTTGTTCTTAATGTAAGACAATCAGAACGTACTACTGCTGAAGAAGTACGAATGACACAGATGGAATTAGAACAACAACTTGGTGGACTGTTTAGTTTGCTTACTGTTGAGTTTCTTGTTCCTTATCTTAATCGTAAACTAAACGTTGCACAAAAAACTGGAGAGATCCCACGTTTACCTAAAGGTGATATTGTTAAACCTACTATTGTTGCAGGTATTAATGCTCTTGGTCGTGGTCAAGATCGTGAAAGTCTTGGACAATTCTTGCAAGTTATTGCTCAAACAATGGGACCAGAAGCTATTCAACAATTTATTAATCCAGAAGAAGTTGTCAAACGTTTGGCAGCAGCATCTGGTATTGATGTATTGAATCTTGTTAAGAGTATGCAAGAGATACAACAAGAACAACAACAAGCTATGGCTCAACAACAACAAATGATGGCTCAACAACAAGAACCACAGATGGCTGCAGTTGACCAAAAACGTGAACAAGCTGCAGCACAGATGATGCAGCAAGAACAACAACAACAACCACCAATTCAATGAGCGAAACACTAACATTTAATGATGCACCCGCTGATCAGCCTGAGCTAAATGCTGATGAGCAAGAGTCTCTCGCTGTTGCCGAGACTAACGAAGGGGAACAACAACAGCTACTAGCAGGTAAATTTCAAGACACACAATCTCTTGAACAAGCTTACCTATCATTACAAAAGAAACTTGGTGAACCACGTGAAGAAGTGGAAGCCGGTGAAGAACGAGAAGAAGAACAAGTCCCTGACGAACAAGACGAGGTACAGGAAGAAAAAGACTCTGGTAAACTAACAGAACAACAAGCTAATCAACTATTTGATATGGTTGGTGGAGAGTCTACTTATAAAGACATGCTGAATTGGGCAAGTGATTCTCTTTCCAAAGAAGAGATTGAGATGTATGATTCAGTAATGGCTGATGGTAATGCTAACTCTATCTTCTTTGCTGTACAAGCATTGAACGGTAAGTATGTAGATGCTGTTGGTAAGGAAGGTCAACTCTTAACTGGACGTTCTTCTGCACCTTCTGCTGATAATTCATTCCGTAGTCAATCTGAACTTGTAGCAGCTATGAGTGATTCACGCTATGATAATGATCCAGCATATCGTTCTGATGTTATGCGTAAACTTGAAAACTCTGACCTAGAATTCTAATGACTGTTACCACCAACGATCACGGACAACAAAATCTCTTCGCAAAAGAACCCACCATGTACACTGACGAAAACTACACTGTGACTCATAACGAAAAAGCTGAGATGCTAAACGGTCGCCTAGCTATGCTGGGTGTGATGGCTGCGCTTGGAGCGTACGCATTAACTGGTCAAATTATCCCTGGAGTATGGTAATGCCACAAGGTAAAGGAACTTACGGATCACAAAAAGGTAGGCCACCTAAGAAAGGTACAAAAAAAGGTACGAAAAAGTAATGGCTAAGAAAGGTCTCTACGCTAATATCCATGCTAAACGCATGCGTATTAAACAAGGTTCAAACGAAAAGATGCGGAAGCCTGGTAGCTCTGGTGCACCCACTGCTGCTAACTTTAAACGCGCTGCAAAAACTGCTAAGAAAAAATGATTGAATGCCCACAATGTACTGTGCAACAGCAGTACGTTCTAGAACAACTACAGACTACTGCTGGTGTGACAGATCGAACTGCTCTTGCTGTCATTCTGGGTAACATCTACCAAGAGTCTACATTTAAACCTAACGTCTGCGAAGGTGGTGCTATCATACCTTATGATCGTTGTCTTCGTGGAGGTTATGGTTTAATCCAATGGACTTCAAAACATCGTTACCTTGGTCTTGGTACTTTCTGTGCTAAACGTAACGATGATCCAAGTAGTTTGGAATGTCAAACTGCTTATCTAATTAATGAGATGAAGTTTAGAGATGACTTAAGTTCTTTTCAAACTCCTCATCAAACAATACCTTATTACATGAATGCTGCTTACCATTGGTTAGGCTGGGGTATTCATGGTAATAGAACAAAACATACTTATTCTTTTTTAAACAAACTACAATGAAAATTTTTGCTATCCTCCCCGCTGCTTTGTTTGCTGCTTCCCCTGTACTTGCTGGACCTTATGTAAACATTGAGGCTAACTCTGGTTGGTCTGGTACTAATTACTCTGGTACTGTTATTGATAACCACGTTGGTTATGAAGGTTCTAATTGGTATCTTCAAGGCGGTCCTAGTATTGTTAGTCCTGATGGCGGCGACTCTGAAGTAGAACTGTCAGGCAAGGCTGGTGGTTCTGTACCATTGGGTGAAAACCTTGGTGCATACGGTGAAGTATCTTTTATGACTGGTGATAATAACAACGGTTACGGAACAAAGCTTGGTGTCAAGTATAGTTTTTAATAGCTAAATAGATTTAATGGAGGGTGCAATTCCCTCCCTAGCTCTAGACAGCCAAGTCTTTAAAATGGTCTTACTTACTAGAACAAACACACATGAACTATTACTTAAATGACCGCTACTATTTCGCTACAAAGACAACAAAAGAATATTTGGAACAACTTCTGTGACTGGGTAACCAGTACTAACAACCGACTGTACGTTGGTTGGTTCGGAGTCCTAATGATTCCAACATTACTAGCAGCTACCACCTGTTTCATCGTCGCTTTCATCGCCGCACCTCCGGTTGACATCGACGGCATCCGCGAGCCTGTTGCAGGTTCACTGATGTATGGCAACAACATCATTTCTGGTGCTGTTGTTCCTTCCAGCAACGCCATTGGCTTGCACTTCTACCCAATCTGGGAAGCTGCCTCACTCGACGAGTGGCTCTACAACGGCGGTCCTTTCCAGTTGGTTGTGTTCCACTTCCTGATCGGCATCTACGCCTATATGGGACGTGAGTGGGAACTATCTTATCGTCTGGGCATGCGCCCTTGGATCTTTGTCGCATACTCCGCACCCGTGGCAGCTGCATCTGCTGTCTTCCTTGTTTACCCGTTTGGACAAGGTTCTTTTTCCGACGCTATGCCTCTTGGCATTTCCGGTACTTTTAATTATATGTTGGTTTTCCAAGCCGAGCACAACATACTCATGCACCCCTTTCACATGCTCGGGGTTGCTGGTGTATTTGGTGGGAGCTTGTTCTCAGCTATGCATGGATCACTGGTCACTTCGTCGCTTGTACGTGAAACAAGTGAAAACATTAGTCAAAACTATGGTTACAAATTTGGACAAGAAGAGGAAACGTACAACATCGTTGCAGCGCACGGTTATTTTGGTAGGCTTATTTTCCAGTACGCTAGCTTTAACAACAGCCGTAGCCTCCACTTTTTCCTTGCCGCTTGGCCTGTTATTGGCATTTGGTTTGCCGCTCTTGGTGTCTCTACAATGGCGTTCAACCTGAACGGCTTTAACTTTAATCAATCAATTCAATCATCTGAAGGTCATGTAGTTAATACATGGGCTGATATCTTAAACCGAGCTGGTCTTGGTATGGAAGTAATGCATGAACGTAATGCACATAACTTTCCACTTGACCTTGCTTAAGTGAGATAGATCTAAAGAGGGGTGCAATTCCCCTCATCACTATTGGCACAGGCCCTTACGAGGATACCCTTTGCCGTCTAGACGGTGGGATAGACCACAACACAAATTAAACATCAAACGTTTGGTGACAAGTATATCTTTATTTTTTATTATTTTAAATGGCTTTTCAATCTTCTGATATGACCGCGAATCTAACTCGCCCAGGTCAATCTAATTCGACGGGTGATGCCCGTGCACTTTATTTGAAACTCTTCAGTGGAGAGATGTTCAAAGGCTTCCAACGTAACACGATTGCTCGCGATCTTGTGATGAAGCGTACACTTAAGAACGGCAAATCTTTGCAGTTCATCTACACTGGGCGTACCACGTCTGAGTTCCATACTCCAGGCAATAGCATCCTCGGTGATAGCAACAGTGCACCTCCCGTGGCTGAGAAGACCATCACGGTTGACGACTTGCTGATCAGTTCAGCGTTCGTTTATGACCTTGATGAGACTCTTTCTCATTATGATCTTCGTTCGGAGATTTCACGTAAGATCGGTTATGCTCTTGCAGAAAAGTATGACCGCTTGATTTTCCGTGCTATCACTCGTGGTGCTCGTGCAGCATCACCAATCACTAAGGCTAATTATGTTGAGCCCGGTGGTACACAGATTCGTGTTGGTTCTACTACCAGTGGAGCTGATGCTTATGTTGCTGCTAACTTGGTATCTGCATTCTATGATGCAGCTGCTGCCCTTGACGAAAAGGGTGTCAGTCAGGACGGACGTGTGGGCGTTCTGAACCCCCGTCAGTACTATGAATTGATCCAAGCTGTTGGTTCTAATGGTCTTGTAAATCGTGACGTACAGGGTTCTGCCCTTCAGTCTGGTAACGGCATCATTGAGATTGCTGGTATCAAGATCTTTAAGTCAATGAATATTCCTTTCTTCTCTCAGTACGGTACTAAGTATGGTACTGCTTCTGCTACTAACCCTGGTATTACCGATCCTGGTAACACTGGTTCGTTTGTCTCTGAAGCTGTTGAAGATGCTGCTAACGATGTTACCGGTATTAACAACGAGTACGGTGAAGAAACCGAATTCGCTAATAGCTGTGGTTTGATCTTCCAGCGTGAAGCTGCTGGTTGTGTTGAAGCGATTGCTCCTCAGGTCCAAGTGACCAGTGGTGACGTTTCTGTTATCTATCAGGGTGACGTGATCCTTGGCCGTTTGGCTATGGGCGCTGATTACCTGAACCCTGCTGCTGCAGTTGAACTGTTTGCTGGCACTGCTACCAAGCCTGCCGGATTCTAATTTATCTTACATTGGGAGTCTCTTCGGAGGCTCCTTTTTTTTAATTCTTTATTGAGAATAATACTCATTATCAAACTATGGCCTTCCCTACTACTGGCTCCAATACTGAGCTACAAGCTGTTAATCAGATCCTGGCGTCAGTTGGTCAGGCTCCTGTCACTACATTGACAACTGATGAAACTTTCGTACTAAATGAAGTTTCAAGCTTTACTGGTTCTATTTCCGGCACCACTCTAACTACTACAACAGCTGACATCCCAGTCGGCACCTATATCAGTGGACCTGGTGTAACTGTTGGTACATCTATTGCTGTTGAAGGCGTAGAAGTATCCCCAGCTACAGACCCTGTTACATATGATTATACTGTTAATATCTCTCAGACTGTTTCCAGTCAGATCTTAACACAGTCTATTGCTACAAGTAGAATTGAAACACAAACCAACCCGGACGTTGCGATTGCACTCAACACCCTAAGAGAAGTGTCTCGTGAAGTACAATCAGAAGGCTGGTCTTTTAATAAAGAATATGACTATCCTATTACACCTGACTCATCCAACGAAGTAATTATTGCTAACAATATACTTCAAATGGATTTAAATAAATCTTACACACAGAATATGGATAGAGATGGTGTTAATCGTGAGGGTAAACTTTACGATAAAATTTCTCATTCATTTGTCTGGACTGATGCTACCTTATACGTAGATGTTATTTGGTACTTTGATTGGCCTAGTATTCCTACTGTAATCCAAGCCTTTATCATTGCAAAGGCAGCATCAATTGTATCTAGTAGAATTATTGGTGATCCTAATCAATATCAAATACTAATACAAAAAGAAGCTTTTGCTAAATCTACAGCTTTAGAATACGAATGTAACCAAGGAGATTATACTTTCTTTGGCAGTCCTAAAGGTGGTAATTTTTATCAAAGCTATCAACCGTTCCATACTTTACAACGCTAATGCCAGCAGTAACTCAGTTAATACCAAACTTTCTTGGTGGTGTCTCTCGACAAAATGATGACAAAAAATTATTAGGACAAGTAACTGAATGCATTAACGGTTACCCTGATCCTACCTACGGTCTATTAAAAAGACCAGGAATGAAACATACTAATGTATTAAAGAAAGCTAATGGCACTGCATTTACTAAAGCTGAATTAGATGGTGCTGCATGGTTCTTTATTGAACGTGATGCCGCTGGATCTTACATTGGTGCTATTAAAGATGCAAACATTTATGTATGGACTACAGCTGATGGTACGTGGTGTACAGTTACTAATAACGGTGCATCCTATCTAACTGGTACTGAACAAAATGATTATCATTTTCGTAGTGTACAAGATGTCACAGTAATCTCAAATAAAACTGTTACAACTGCTATGCAAGCTGCAGGTACTTTTGTATCTGGTGCAGTAGCTACACTTAAATTGCTTTCATTAATTAATACATATTCATATGAAGTAACGATTCAGGACATAGCTACAACAGTTACTGCTCAAAACAGTACTACTTTTGATGACATGTTACTGTATGATTCAAGTGATGTTAACACTAATCACCATCTTGTAGATGCTATTAAAGCTACAATTGAAGCACAACAAACTGCATCTAATGCAGACTTTGACGGTGTATGGTATCTTGAAGGTTATACAAATAGTCTTGTTATTAAACGTACTACTGGTACAAATGCTGTTGTCACTGATTACAGTGCAACAACTGGAACAGCTGTAGCATTTGATATTGAAGCAAAAGGTGGTTTAAATAATACATCTCTTGAAGTATTTGAAGATGATGTAAATGATATTGTAGAATTACCTACAGAATCATTTCATAACCATAACGTAAGAGTAAACAATACTGACTCTGCTGATGATGACTATCATCTTAAATATGTTGCTTACAATAATTTAAGAGGCAGAGGTTATTGGAAAGAAACTGTTGCGCGTGATGCATCACCAGGTCTTGATGCAGATACAATGCCACATCAACTTGAAAATACTGGTACATTAACATTTGAATTTAATCCTATTTCATGGAAAGCACGTGAAGCAGGTGATGATGTAACAAGTCCTGTACCTTCTTTTATTGGACATCCTGTTCAAGCTTCATTTTTCTATAGCAATAGATTTGGTTTGCTATCACAAGATAATGTAATTTTTGGTGTAGCAAATGATACTTTTAATTTCTTTGTTAAATCTGCTTTAACACAAATTGATTCAGATCCTATTGATTTAAATGTATCTAGTGTTAGACCTGTTACTTTGTCGGATGTCTTACCATCACCACAAGGTCTATTACTATTTAGTGCACGACAACAGTTCCAAGTATACTCAACTGATGTTAGTATTCTAACCCCCACTACTGCTGTTATTAGATCATTGTCTAACTATGAAATGGCAACTAACATAGCACCTGTAGATGTTGGTATTACATCAGCCTTTATTAATAGAGTGCCAGGTTATAGTAAACTATTTACTATGCAACTACGTGATGTAGAACAAAGCCCACTTGTTGTTGACATCAGTAAGATTGTACTTGAATGGATACCTGATACTGTAGACGGTCTGACTGTTAGTCCACAGAACTCTGTGATCATGCTAATTGATAGCAATACATCTTACCTATATCTTTATAGGTATTATAATAATGGTGAAAAAGATCTATTTCAAGCATGGACTAAATGGGAATTACCAGGTACTATTCAAACTGCAGATATTATTAATGACTCTGTAGTTATTATATCTCAGCATGAAGATGAATATACACTTGGTCACATCATCCTTGACGAGATCCCCTCAGGAAGCTCTGTAGTGGATGCTACTAGCATTGCTGGCAATACATGCCTAGACATGGCTACAAGGCCCGTCAAGCCGCATACATCGGTCGATGCGGTGGTATATGATGAAACCAATGAGGTTACTAAAATCTATACACCCTATACTCCGTTTCAACAGAAAAAAGCTATCATGCTTCTTAGTGTACCGGTAGCAGATTTAGGTACAAATGCAGTCGTTGATGCTGATGCTGGTTTCTATTTGGCTGCTACTGAACGTACTGAAATTGGTACAGGCTACCGTTACTTTGAAGTTCAAGGTGATTATACAAGTTATGATGATGGTATCGTTATAGGTTATGGGTATGATTTTGAAACAACTATGCCTAAATTCTATTATAAACGTGATCCTACTACATCTGATTATACAGCTACATTAACTATATCAAGAGTTACATTCTCTGTTGGTAGGACAGGTCCAGTTTTATTTAAAGTAAAAGCTGGTGGTTCTGATGAATGGAAGAATGTAGAATATGTAACTGATGCTAATACTTATGTAGCAGACAGTAGTCCTGTAACATCTGAACATCAATTTACTATACCAATCCATCAACGTAATACTAATTTTGAACTAAAAGTGACAAGCGATTTTCCATACCCTGTATCGTTGGTGTCGATGACATGGGAAGGTATTTATTCACCACGATTCTATAAGAGGAAATAATTATGCCACTCGGAGCAGTTATTGGTGCTGTAGCTAGTGTAGTTGGCGGCGTTATGGGAGCTTCCCAAGCCCAAAAAAACAACGCTAGAGCAGAAGAAAACGCAGAAGCGCAAAGAAAATTTAACGAAAAAACAGCTAAACTTACTAACGAATATAACGATAAGCTAGATGAAGCTGATGTAGCTAATTACGAAGCGATGCGTGAGTATAGTCACGAAACATCTCTTCAGAATTGGCAACGTAGTGGAGAGATTCAAGACTTTCAATACTTAGGAAAGTTAAAAGAATACGAAAAAAGCATTAATATTTCTAGAGATCAGTTAGCTTTAAATGTTACTTCAGCAGGGCAAGCTATTCAATCTGAAGAAGCAGCTGTTGAAGACATGTTCCTTCAACAACAGTTTCAACGTGAATCTTCTTTAGCTGCATTAAAAAGTGCTTATGCTGAAGGTAATTTAAATAGAAGAGAACAAAATGTACGAATGCTTGGCATCCAAAGCAAGCAAAGATTAGGCACTGCATCTATTAATAATTCAATAGATCAACTAATGAAAGAAGGTTCCTTTGCCAAAACAAATGCACTGGTAGAAGGTTTGATAAAAGAAGGGCGTGCTGCAATGGGGCAGGCAGGTAAGTCAAAAGCTAAACGTCAACAATCTGCTTCTGCTGCATTACATCGTGGTCTTATGGCTCTAGAGACTGAACTGACTGGTAAACGTAAACAAGCTGGTATTGAATTAGCGCAACTAAATGCTGAAACAAGTCTTGCAAAAACAGGTGTTGGTCTTAATTTAGAACGTATTGAAAACAGTATTGCTACTGCTGAAGCTGATGCTGAATATAACAATAGAGTAATGACTGCTAACATGAAAAGTTTTATTAGTCAAACTGAACGTAACATTAAAGACATCCAACTACAAAAACAAGTTGCTGACTTAAATGTAAGGGAATCTACTATGATTAAACCAGAAAGATTGTCTTATGATCCAGCACCAGAGCTACCACCTGAACGTATCTTTGTAGAGCGTATGGAAGCTATTCCTGGTTTCGTCCCACAAGCAGCGCAACAAAGTGTATGGGCTCCTTTGATTCAAGGTGGTTTAGGTGCTGCCTCACAATTGGCTGGCGTTGATTTTACAAAATTATAAAAAATTATGGCACGTATCCGATACCAACCTGCTACAAAAACTAAAGGGTTCCAACCTATACAACTCACTACAGCTGGTATCTCACGGATGCGTGAAGAAACCAATCGAGTTGTACAAGGTATGGAGAAGAATCTTGCTGCTGAACAAAGACAGCGAAAAGAAAATCTTCAGGCAATGCAAGATAATGCAGCCTATACCGAACAGATTACAAAAGAAAATAGAGCAATTGAAGTTCAAAATTTAAAGAACGAGCAATTATCTATTACACAAACAGCTGAACGTGATCAGCAACAAGCTAAGTATAATGCTGATGCAGCTCAAACTATACTGTCAAGTATAGTAGATTTCAGTGAAACTGCAGCAAAGAAAGCAGCAGCTAATACTGCAAAGCAATTAGAAGATCAAACTCGATTGGCTGCTGCACAAGATATTAATACTATATCAGCAGACATAGTTGAAGCTTATAAACAAGGAGAAGCTTCTTTACTTAAAGGTGGTTTACTTAATACTACGGAGTTAAGGGCTGAAGGAGCTGAATCAGGTGAACGTTTTTCAAAAACTTTAGCCAACATTGCTGCTGAAGCAGGTTTAGGTGCAGTAGGAAAAAAAGCTTTACTTAACAGAGTTTTTGGAAGAGTAAACGCCACTATTAATTCACAGACTTTTCTAGAAAACCCTGAAGCTGCAAATGATCCCGAAAAAGTAGCTGCTTTACAATCATCAGTAAATGAAAAAGTTGCTGGTTTCATGCTTAAGGCATATGGAATTAGTGAATCACTGTATTTTGCTGATGCTAAAATACAAGTTCAAAAAGAGAATGATCTTCAGTTAGAACGTTCTCATAAAAAAAAAGAAAAATTAGAGACAGAAATTATACTTCAAAAAGCTAATGATATAGCATTAGGGGGAACAACAAATCATTATACAGCAGCTTATGAACTAGCAAAAACAGTTGGCAGCTATGCTCAAGGCCATCAATTCCTTACAAATCAAATAGGATTTGCTGAAACAGATGCTCAAGTAGAAGCTATTGGTAATATTATTACTGATGATGGTAGGTTGTATAAAGATAGATTTCCTAATAAATTTAAACCAGCTGTTCAAGCAAGAGTAGATAACCTAAACAAACGTAATAGAGAAAACAGAAGGGTAGCAAAGGAGCAATATACATCATTAAGAGATAACAATGCAGATTATCTTGAAGAAGAAATCAGAAAAAATCCACATGAAACTTGGAAGGAAATAGCTGATGCTGATGCATTAAATGGTGTAACTTCCAGCAAAAGACTTAAACGTGCATATGATTCTGCAATCAAAGGTTTAGCTAATCAAGAAAGTGCTCTTTTAGATTCAAAAATATTAAGCCGTACTTTAGACCCTACTTTTGTAAATAGTATTGAAGATCCTGCTAACAGAACTAGAGCCCAAGCAGCTTTTAAGCAACTACAAGAACAAGAGTTAGGTGGTGAATTAGGTGTAGGTATTGTCTCTGGTTTTAATCAGACTGCAAAACAGCAAACCAAAATTAATGCTCCTATGGGTACTCAACAGACGTACCTTTTTGAAGCTAGAATGTTAAATGAATACAAAGCTCATTTTAAGAAACACGGTGATGCACTTGCTGCTAATCAATACGTTCAGGATTTAATAACAGCTGGTAATAATGATGATAAAAACAGTCCTTTCTATTCAGAAAATAAAGGGACAAGTATGTATTACCCAAACCTAGAAACTCCTGACAAAGATAAAGCAAAACGAAGGTTAGACATTGATAAAGCAGTACTTGAAAATGGTATTGGTGTTGTTGACATGCCTGAAGCATTAGCAACAACTCAAGAAATGGATGCTTCTTATTTATCTTTTTCTAGGAATAGTGTAGGTCAATATCCTGCTGGAATATTACAAACTGCTAAACTAACAGGACGTACACCGTCTGAAATTTTTAATGCACATCGTAAGGCAAACAATAAAAAATACGGCACTAATAAACCTTTGATTACACCCACATTAATTACTGATGTAATTGATAAATCAAACCCAAGAGTTAGAAAGTTGCTTACCTCAGGCAATGCGATGCATAAAAAACAAGCTGCTGCTGAACTATCAGGTACAACAAATATGCCTGGAAACATTAGGTCAAGTATGCTTGGACCTACAGGAGCTTTAACTTATGAGTCAAACAAACAGGCTTACATAAATATAGGAACTGGAATACAATCGGCTGGGTTTCAAATTGGTGAGCATAGCGCGTTTGATCAAGTAGATCCTGTTCACGCAGGAAACAGTTATCATAACTATGATGAAGCTTTTGATGTAACACACCAAACTGGTGATTATAACACGTCTATTGCAAAAACTAAACAACTTAAAGAACTTATTCGATCTATGAATATTTTTAAAGAAGTAATTGGTCCTGGTGATGGTGATCCTAACCATGCAACACATTTACATCTTGGCGGTTTAATAAGACCAATTACTCAAGAAGAATTAGACTTGATTAATTCTATTAATTAATTTTTTAAAAACAAACTATGAACGATCCTACACAAGATCCTGGTTTAGGCGCAGATTTTGTACTGGATGAACAAGAACGTCAAGCAACACTCTCTAACGAACAAATTGAAGAAATTCAACAGAGATTGGACGCTGCTCAAGAGCAAGAATTGGCGGACACTGAACAATCCATGCAACCTTCTACGGAAGGAGAAACGCTCCAACAACAGGATCCACAACCTTCACTTACGAGTGAAGAGAAAACAGACCAAAAAATAGGACAAGGGTTAACATATTTTGGACAACCATTAGGGGAAAGTACTAATCAAGTACGTGACCGTTTAACATCAATTGGTACTGGTTTACTTGATTTTGGTATAGAAGCTTTTAATGCATTAACAGGTGTTAGTGCTGAACAGGATGCACAATATGGTGGTACAGGTGGTATTCCTAAGATTACTAAATACGAAGACAATGTAGCTCAAACCGTAAGACAGATCTCTTCTGTTGTGGGTCCTACTATTTTACTACAAGGTGCTGGCATGTCTTTAGGCACTAAAGCACAAGCTGTGGTTAATAACCCACTTGGGAAATCAGCATTTGTAAAGTTTATGTCTCAACGTGGCATCGAAGCTGGTGCTAGTGTTGCTGTTGGTTCTGTTAGTGATCAGTACACAGAAGATAATATAATGGGGCAGATAAAGCAGTCCTTACCACCTCAATGGGATTTTATACCTGATAGCTGGGCAACACTTGAGGGTGAAAGCACAGATGAAAAACGTCATAAGAATATTAATGAAGATCTAGCTCTGGGTTTTCTTATTCCTTTTGTTAGTTTTGCTGGTAAACTAAACAGTTCTTTATCTGAAGTATCTGATATATTTAAAGCACCTCCTACAATTATTGGAGAGTCAGAGCAAGCTGTTAAAGCTCTTGCTGATATGAGACCAGCTCCTAAAGGTAAAGACCTTACTGAAGAACTTACTAACTATGCACGTAAGCAGGAAGCTGACTTAGATGAACTTGGATATTATAATATGTCCAAGAATCCTGAAGGCAATGTAGCAATGAAAGGTGTACATGATTTGTACGACTGGAATGAAACAGGTATGCGTTCAGTTGATGACTTCGGTATCGTTGGTGCTAGTGTTGATGCAGCACGTATTGCATCTAATAAAGGTACAGTATATGGTCGTTTAGGTAATTTTATTAGTGAGCCTGCTCTTAAGTTTGGTACTGAAACACCTGGTGGTGTAGAAGAAATTACTATTGGTCTAGCTAAGCAACTAAAGGATGCTGATCGTTATAGAATGGATGCTGCAGATTGGGCAGTTAGTTTTGATGAGATTCAAGCTCAAGGTGAAAATCTTGTTTTAGAACTATTTGATCCTACTGTTGGTATTGATGAGATCAGACGTATTCTTGATCCAGTCATTACAAAGAATGAGTTTGGTGCTGAAGTACTTTCTGCAACAGGTTATACTGATGCTTTAAGTTCTATTAATACAATGGTTAAAAACTATTCTGGTATGGATGTAGCTAAAGCACAAGCTTATACTGCTACTTCTATTGCTGGACAGATTGCTGATTTATCAGAAGGTATTCGTATTAATAAAGGATCACTTTCTGTTGAAAATGCACAGGAAAAACTTCTTGATAATATTAATTTCTTACAACAGTTAGTAGGTTCTACTAGGTACTATGCTACTCAAAAGAAAGGTTTATTGACTGTTGCTGAGAAACTAAAGAATTTTGGCAAATCATCAGATGAGATTGCTGAAAGCATTAAAGAAGCTTATCCTCAAGCACTACGTACTATTCAAAAACAAAGTGATGACTTCACAGCAAACTGGCAGTACTTGCAAGAAAATAGACCTGATATTCTTGATTCATTCCTAGAACTATATGAAATTAGTGATGGTGAAATCAATACTCTTGCTAAAATGAATGAGGAAATCCTCAATGCATTTACAAAAACAAGACTTCTTTTTGATAACAATCCAGAATCACCTAATATTCTTGTACAAGCTGTAAGAGCTAATTACTTTAATTCAAAACTATCTAGTCCTGTAACTGCAGCTAAAGCTTTATATGGTAACCTAAGTGGTCTTGTAGCTGAACCAACTGCTTACTTTGCTGGTGCATTAGCACGACAAGATATGAAAGCAGTTCAACGCGGTTTGATAGCTTACGGTTCTATTATTGATACACAAAAGAAATCATTAGCATATGCTGGTAAGATGTTTACAAAAGCATCTCAAAATCCTAACTCTGTAGCAAGTCAGACACGTCTTGATTTAATCATTCAGAAAGAAGAAAAGCTAGCACAATTCCGTTATATTGCAGAAGCTGAAGCAGAACGTGGTAACCATGGATTTAAATTCTTGGTTGACCTTTATGAAGAAGGCATTGCAATGGCTGAGGATCCTATCTTTAGATTAACTCCTAATCTAATGACTGGTTTTGATGGTTGGACTGGTGCTACTATAGCTAATGCTCAGGCACGTTTCCGTGCTATGGATGAACTAGACCGTTTAGGTGAGGCTGCTACACCAGCTCGTATTAAAGAACTCGCTACTGAAGAATACAATAGCATGTTTGATAGGAACGGTATTATTACAGATCAAGCTGTTAAATATAATACAGCAGATATTGCATTAAACCTAGATACCAAGCTAGTTAAAGAAGTTGATGGATTAGTAAAAATGATACCTGCTGTGCAAGCATTCTTTACTTTTCCTAGGTCGATGATGAACATGGTTAGAGTGGCTGATGATTATTTACCTCTTCCATTTAAATCATTTCAAGAAGATATTAATGATCTAGCCTTTACTTCAGTAAAAGACTTGATGTCTAATCCAGAGTTAGTAGATAAACTTCTTTTAAAACGTGGTCATCCAATTCAACGTATGGATCCTACTGCTAAACTTAATACTATTATTGATATAAAAAATAGAACATTAGGTAGAAAAGCTGTTGGTACTTTCGTTACTAGCGTAGCAGTTGCTGCTTTATTTAAAGATAAACTATTTGGAGATGGCTTGTTCAGTATGACAGGTGATGGTTCTATGGATCGTCAACTTAATAGAGCACGTCAGAAGAATAGTAATTGGAAAGCCCGTACAATGAAAGGGCTAGATGGAGTTAGATTTGAGTATGAAGAACTACTTGGTCCTGGTTTAAGTAATTGGGTCGCTTTTGTCGCTAACGTTGGTGATAACTTTGACATGTTAGGTGAGACTGCTGTAGAACATCTTTTTCAAAAAGCATCATTTATATTAGCTGCTTCTTTAACTGATGCTGCTGGTATGTCTGCTATGCGTTCTATGGTTGAAGTATTAGGCGGTAACCAATCACAAGCTGTACGGTTTGCTGCAGGACAATTAGATTCTCTAGGTCCGTTAGCTGGTTCACGTAACACCTTTGGTAAGATACTTGATGGTGGTTTAAAAGAACTTAATAATGATCTCATAAGTCACCTGGCTAATCGTAATAAGTACTTCGGTGCTTTTGATGCTACCAATAGACTACCTACTATTACTAACCCAATCACTGGAGAGATTCCTAATCAATATAATGTATTCCATCGTATTTATAACCAGATGTCTCCACTAAAGATTCATCCTGGCATGACTAAAGAAGAACAATTCTTAGTTGATATTGAATATGATGTATCTAGTGCATTTAAGACACGTGATGGTGTAGACCTTACTAATACAGAACGTGCTGCATTATATGACAGGATGGGTAAACAACAAGTTTTAAGAAAAGAGATCAGTAGAATTAGTAAGATAGCTGATGCTAGAAATACAATTAAAGAACTAAAGGAAGCACGTCGTGCCCCTAATTTTATCAGTTCTGAAAAATTATCTATTGGTAATTATGATCAGATTCATACGATGCTACGTGATTCACAGAAACTAGCTGAAGATCTTGCGTATGAAGCATTAGATTCAGAAATGAAGAATGGTATCCAGCAACGTATCCTGATCAAACAAATGAATGACCGTAAAGCCACCCAAGGAATTATCCCAACTACTCGTTACTAATGGCAACTACACAAAATACATATACAGGAGATGGTTCAAAAACGAACTATTCTTTTACATTTGAATATTTAAAACAAGCCGACGTTAAGGTAACACTTGATGATGTCGCTACAACTGCATTTACATTTGCCAACGCTACAACGCTTTCATTTACTACAGCACCAGCTAATGATGTAGCTATTCGTATCTTTAGGGATACAGCTATTGACCTACTGAGTGCTACATTTTTTCCTGGTTCTGCTATTAAAGCAGAAGATCTAAACCAAAACTTTACTCAAAGTTTATATGTTACGCAGGAGTCTGATGCTGACGCGGCAGCAGCTACTACAACTGCAAACACAGCTAAGACCACAGCTGATACGGCTTTAGCTGATAGTGCTGCAGCTGTTACTACAGCTAATGCAGCTGAAACTACGGCAAACACCGCTGATACAAACGCTAGTGCTGCTGTAACCACAGCTAATGCTGCTGAGACTAAGGCGGATGATGCCGAAACTGAAGCAGCTAGTGCGGTTACAACGGCTAACACAGCATCTACTAATGCTAGTGCTGCTGTAACCACAGCTAACACAGCTGATGCAAACGCTACGACTGCATTAGATAACTCACGGGAGTCAGATGGTAGTGGTGGTTTTAATACTGCTATTGATTTAGCAAATACAGCACTGACTACCGCTAACAATGCTGATGCTGATGCAACGTCTGCTGTAAGTACTGCTAATACTGCTAGTACAAACGCTACAACTGCATTGAATACGGCTAATGCAGCTAGTGCTGCCGTGTCTAGTGCTGTTGCTTACACACTGATTGCAGACGAAGCATCAATACCTGGAAGCCCTTCTGACGATGATTACATTGAGGTTGCTGATAGTACAGGTATTGAATCATTTACACCGCTCTCAGGCGTTCCTAGTGGCTTTGTAGGTGCTGCTGGTTTGACAGTACGTCTACGTTATGACTCAGATGATACCTCTTGGGTATGGCTTAACTACTTTGCTAATGATTCAGAAGATCGTTATCTAACAAAGAATCTCCCAGTTGTTACTGGAGACTCTACAAATGGCTCAGGTCAGATCACTCTTAACTGTGAGAATAATTCTCATGGTGTCAAGATTAAAGGACCACCACATAGTGCAGCAGCTAGTTATACGCTGACACTACCCGATGACACTGGTACTGCTAATCAAGTACTTACTACTGATGGTAGTGGGGAATTGACTTGGAGCAACGGTGGTTCACCAACTATTGATGCTGGTAATTTTACTACTGGCGGTTCACTTGTAACTACATCACAAACTTTTGACGGAGGATCTTTCGACTAATGCCTACACCTACTAATAGAACACCTGTGCGTGTAGCACGGGGTACATACACTAATCTAAATACTAATAAAGCAGACATCCAAGAAGGTGAGATCTGCTATGCAACAGATGAAGACAAACTATATGTCAAGGAAGGTAGCAACCTTGTTGATGCTTCTACAACCGATATCTCCGGCAAAGCAGATCTTGCTGATCCTACTTTTACTGGTGTACCTGCAGCTCCTACAGCATCTAGCGGTACTAATACCACTCAAATAGCTACTACAGCATTTGTGACAACAGAAATTAGTGATAAAGCTGATTTAGCTGGACCTACATTTACTGGTGTACCTGCAGCTCCTACAGCAGCTGTAAGCACTAACACAACCCAAGTAGCTACTACAGCTTTTGTCGTAGCTGAGATTGCTGATGAAGTAGGTACAACTGTACAAGCTTTTGACGCAGATACGGCTAAGACAGACGTAGCTCAAACCTTTACTGCAGCACAACGCGGCACTATTACAGCGTTGACCGATGGAGCGACCATTACTCCTGACTTTGCCACATCAAACTTTTTTTCTGTAGTACTTGGTGGTAACCGAACCATTGCTGATCCAACCAACATTACTGCTGGTCAAGGTGGTGCAATCTTTATTGTGCAGGATGCAACAGGTTCACGTACAGCAGCGTGGGGATCCGTTTGGGATTTTGCTGGGGGTACTGCTCCAACCTTAACTACTGATGCTAATGCTGTTGATCGTGTGGATTATGTGGTGAGGTCTGCAACCTCTATCCACGCAGTCTATACAGGTAATTATTCATGAATGTATTTACTAATAGTGCCTTGGCCGGTGCTTCCGGTCAGGCGGCAGGTGGTGGTACTGGCTACGAGATTGAACGTAGCTTGAGGTTCAACGACGATGATAGTAGCTATTTAAATAAAACTTTTTCATCCTCTGGTAATAGAAGAACCTTTACATTTTCGTTTTGGGCAAAATTAGGGGATGTAGCTGCTCAAAAAAACATTATTACTGCTTCTTCAAATCCCGGTGCAAGTAGCTCATCTTCACCTAGAACAGAATTTCGTTTCACTGGTAATGGCGGCATACTGTTTGCTACTAACAGCACTGGTTCTTCTTGGAACAGCTTAAGTACAACTGCAGTATTTAGAGACCCGTCCGCTTGGTATCACGTTGTTGTTGCTGTAGATACTACGCAAGCCACGGCATCTAATCGAGTTAAAATTTACGTTAATGGTGTTCAAGAGTTATGGAGCGGATCCGTTGCCGGTCAAAACGACGAATTACCTTACAACAATACATATGGTCACGCTATTGGTACTTACGCAAATAACTATAATGATTTCTTTGATGGTTATTTAGCTGAATTTATATCAATCGACGGTCAAGCCTTAGCTCCAACTGACTTCGGAGAATTTGACGATTCAA